>WBZL01000519.1_pt1 | contig 29833 bp, 23 predicted proteins | sample 5204291 | NCBI WGS metagenome assembly WBZL01 (sample SAMN12344345, study PRJNA552823) | activated sludge metagenome | biome: Activated sludge suspended growth; feature: Nitrification reactor; material: Wastewater; isolation source: activated sludge from nitrification reactor of wastewater...
CGCCCGGCAACTTCGCTTAAAGCTTCGTCGCCCGGTGGCCGTAGTTTCAGCGGAGGAGGGGGTCAGTTGTCGGTTGTCAGTCTCCGCCTGGTGAAGCCTTGGGCGTGGTCGGGTGTCATTCCTTTCACACTAATGGACAAAATGAGCAGAGTGGGAGGAATAGTTCTTGAGGTCAACCAAAGAGCTGAAGAAGGGATCCGTTGTTGCAATATCGGGTTTTAATTCACAAAAAAGTGCGATTCTTTTGGCCGGGTTGCTGAAAAGCTCATTGGATATGGACTGTTTCTGAGGCCGGGTTGGGGTAGACGCTGAACAACATAAAAGATGCTGGCTCCATGGTAGAAACGATCATGGATGAATCGATTTCAACGATCATTGCACGCTGGGAGGTGGTCAAGAGAACCGAGTCGCCGGGGTATTGGTCGAGATAATCGGCCCTGAATTCCCTGACTTTAACACATACTGCGTATATCCCCGGATGAATCGGTTTATCCCATATCAATACGTGGTCTTCCATGCCAAATGAATGGCTATATTCCGGAAAACTGTATCCTTCACTTGGAAAGGGAACTGCCATGTATTGATAACCATCCTCCCAAACCTCCGATCGTTGGTCAAAAGAAAAGGGAAGATAAACTTCATTTGAATCGAAAAAAACAGTTGTGAGCGGATTCGATAAAAATTTTGGACTTTCATTTGTTCTGAATGGGGTGCCTTGGGGGAATAGTCCTACCGTATCGAACATAGCAATAACCTTTTCATCAGCGTTTTCAATATTAACAATATCATTGATTAGAAAGCTGTCTATAAATCCGATTTCGTAATATCCGAACGAATTGTAAACATGTTCAGACAGGTAATTATCTCTTCGAAATCCGTTGCCTTTTGGCTTCTTTAACCTTTCTACTTTATCCTTTAACCTTAATCCGATCAATTCAGGATACCTCACCCTTGAGCCCGGTCTGATGGTCGGCCTGGGCTCGCGGACCTTCCGGTTCGATTTTACGGTAGGCATGCCGTTCCGGCCCGCCTTCGTGGGGCTTTCCTCCAGGAGTGAAGCCCGGACTTTCCCGGCTTCGGCGGCCGCGGGCATCAGTTTTGTATTTGGGCGGAAACGTTGAAGGGTTTTATTGCCTGGCGCCTGTTACAGCTTCATATTCAATCAACTTACGGTACAAATTGTGGTTAAAAAATTTGAACAATCGTTTTTTCAAAACCATTGTTCATTCAAAATTTCGTTGTTACCAATTATAAAGTCTCCACTGCAGCCTTTTGGCTTCTTTAGCCTTTAACCTTGATACAGCTGCCCGCACGGCTATTTACTGGGTGGAAGACATCCGGGATGTTGCACATAGCCAAAATTGCGGCTGGAGGGGTTTGATTGATGATTGATAATTACATAATTGCAGGTTGTTGATGTGGGCGCCCGTTATCAAGTCGAATTTCTGCCTTTTGCCCCAACTGATCACTGACCTCTGTCAACTGACAACTTTTACCCCAGCCTCCGAGATCCGCAGCGCCCGCAATTCGCCTGCCCGCTCGCTCACGTCGGCGGCGCTGTTCTCCAGCCGCAGAACGCCCCTTGGACAAACGGCTGCACAGATGCCGCAGCCTACGCACGAAGCCCGCACCACATCCTGGCCCTTCTGGGCATAGGCCCGCACATCAATGCCCATTTCGCAGTAGGCGGAGCAATTGCCGCAGGAGATGCACTGGCCGCCGTTGGTGGTGATCCGGAAGCGGGATAAGAATTTCTGCTGGATCCCCAGAATGGCCGCCATCGGACACCCGAACCGGCACCAGACCCTGCTGCCCATCAACGGGTAGAAACCCACGCCGATCACCCCGGAAAAGGCCGAGCCGATCAAAAAGCCGTACCACTTGCGCAAGGGTTCGGGACTCATGAAAAAGACGCGGGAGCTGCCTTTGAGGTAAGCGGTCCAGAGGAAGACCAGCAGGAGCGCCGCTACTCCCAAAGCCGTCCATTTGGCCACGGGCGCCAGGTTTTTGAAATATTTCGGCCGCAGGAACAGGAACGCCGCCAGCAGTACAAATATCCCGGTGAGACCCCACACGAAATGGGCTTTCGTGATCAGGTAGGCGTCCTTCGCCTGGTGCAATACGCCGTACAGCACCGCGATCGTCATGGCGGTAGCGAAAACCAGCACCAGGTGGATCATCCAGCGCTCGATACGCCAGGCCTTCACGCGCTTGTCGGACAGGTGCCGGAACGGGTCGCCCGCCGTCTCCGCCAGACCGCCACAACCGCAAACCCAGGAACAATACCAGCGCTTGCCGTAAAACCACGTCAAAACCGGCGAGATCAGCAGGATCATCAGCACGCCCCAAACGAGCATGAACAGCCCCAGTGTGCCGCTGCCGATCAGTTCCTTGATATGCCAGCCCTCAAAAAAATAGTAGTTGAGCGGCCACATGTTCTTGAAATCATTGTAGGGCTTATTCAACCCCAGCAGGATCTCCGGCAGCAGGAATGCGAACCCCAATTGGAAGAACATCACCGAAATCGTCCGGATCACCTGGTATCGGTTGTGCCGGTACTTCCGGATGAACTTGTACCCCATCACCAGAATGGCCAGGGTATACAACGTGCCGTAAACAAACCACTGGCTGGCAGCGTGCCCTTCCAGCGCCATGCACAAGGGGTCGAACAGGGCGATCAACCCGGTATTGGGCGCGCCGTCCTGGCCAAGGCCGAGGTATTGCGGAAACCAGTACAGCAGGACGTAGAGCGCCGTCAGCAGAATGCCCAGCCCCCAGGCGAAGGCGCCCCGCCCGGTGAGGTTCCGGTGCCAGACACCATTGTTCCTGATGCCGGCCGGTTCGTGGTCATAGGCCGACCGGGCATACCATACCCCGCCCGCCGCCATCAGTCCCAGCGACAAGGCCAGAAAAGCGCCGGGTGAGGGAAAGTGCACGCCGAACAGCGCCAGCAGCAACAGAACGATGCCGATTACGGCAGTCGTCAGCCCCAGTTTTTGCCCGGTATTCAGCCGGAAAGCCGGTGGGGTGACGAGGGACAGGCTTAGGTTGGTTACGTCTTTCATACAGATATTTCGTTCCTACGGACCTTGGTTGTTTGGTCCTGCGGAGGTTTACAGATATTTCGGTCCGCTGGACCTGACAGATGTTTTGGTCCTGCGGACCTTGGTTGTTGCAAATCCATCTTTAAACCGATTCATCCTCAGTTCCTCGATTCCTCAATTCCTCAATTCCTCATCCCCCGCCGCTTCTTCAACTCCACGCGCTTCCCTGTCCGGCTGTTGTAGTCTTTTACCAATTCCGATTCGAATTGACCGTAAAATTCCGGGTCGAAATTGGCGGCGCCGAGGTTTTGCAGCACCTCTTCCACCGGGGTTTTGGTCCGGATCCAGCGGTCGCAGACCTCGTGGCGGAAGCGCACCCCCATCAGGTTGAAGCCGATGACCGCCCCGCCCGCCTGTTCATAGACCAACCGGATGCTGCGCTTTCCATCGGGGTGTTCCCAGTACAGGGCGGCCTGCCCATCTGCAAGCTTTACCGGCACTTCGCCGTAAACCTGGTATTCAATGTCCAGGAATTTGGCGGAATTGAACCAGATGCCGGGGTCATAGGCGGTCCGGCGGCCGGTGATGGTCCAGGCGACCGCCTCTCCCATCATGCGGCCGGTATACCAGACGGCTTCGATGGGCTTGCGGCCGGGCCGGGGTTCGCGGAGCTGGGCGCAATCGCCGACGGCGTATACATCGGGGATATTGGTTTCGAGGAATTCATTGACCAGAATGCCCTTGCCGATCTCCAGGCCCGCTTCCCGGAGGAAATCCACATTGGGACTGACCCCCGCCGTGAGGCCGACGTACTGGCAATCGATCCGTTCGCCGCTATTGGTGATGACGGCGCAGGCCCGGCCCTGGCCGTCGTCCACGATTTCGCGGAGTTCGGCGTTCAGCCGCAGGTCGATGCCGTGTTCGCGGATATGGCGGCCGACCATGGCGGACTCTTCCGGGGGCAGCACCATGTCCCAATAGCCGGCTTCGCGGACCAGGAAGGTGACGCCGATACCGCGGGAGCGGAACATCTCGGCCATTTCAATGCCGATCAGGCCGCCGCCGACAATCACCGCGTGCCGCAGATCGTGGCTGTAGGACTCCATTTTCTCAAGATCCTGGTAGGAATACAGCCCGCTTACCCGCCTGAGGTCCTGTCCGGGCCACCCGAATCGGTTGGATTTGGAACCGGTGGCCAGAATGAGCTTGTCATAGGCCATTTTGCCGGTGGCGAACTGGATGGATTTATTGGCAAAATCGACCCGGTCCACCCAGTTGCGGAGCAGTTCTATCCGGTTCTTCTCCCAAAACCAGGGTTCGTAGGGCTGCGTGTCCTCAAAACGCAGATGCCCCATATAGACGTACATCAGGGCGGTGCGGGAAAAGAAATAATCGGTTTCGGCGGAGATCACGACAATGTCGGCGTTGCTCCGCTTCCGGATGGTCCTTGCCGCGGTGATGCCGCTGATGCCGTTTCCAATAATTGCAATGCGCATACGGGTAGAGGTTGGTGGCCTGAAACGAAGATAAGAACAATTCTGAGGGAGAGGGGATGCACGGCGGGTTGATTTTTGGGGGAACTGTCCCGGTATGGACAATTGGGAGAGGGGGAGGGGGTGAGAGGGGGTGAGAGGGGGAGAGAGGTGAGGGGGTGAGAGGGGGAGAGAGGGGGAGAGGGGGGATAGGATTACTATTAAAATATAAATACTTGATGTAACTTTGGCGTTAGTTTGATGTAAACCAACCGGCACGGCCTCTCTGAAAGGCTGTTTTCTAAAGGGAATATGAGCCGCACCAACACTCGAAGCAGCCGGGAGTGCGACGCGCGTCCCGGGCGTGTTTTTTTAACTATCCAGTAGGATTTTACAATCTGGTTTGTTACTAATTTTGCAGTTTGATGCTGCGGGTTGCTGAGTCGGCACAACCGCAGGGACTGGGCAACTAACTCATTTTTCACCAATTCAAGGACAGATATGTTAAGGCTGCAACCCGTGGAAAGAAGAACCGGGCTCACACCCGAAACTTTCGAAAAGGAATACCTCATTCCCCGCAAACCTGTTGTCTTTACTGATCTGATGGACCCCTGGCCCGCCAAGGAGAAATGGACCATTGAATATTTCAAAAGCGCATACGGCCATTTGCAGGTGCCGGTTTTCTCCGCCAACTATTCCAAACCCGGTAAAGGATACATGACGCCCGATAAGGTGATCCCGTTGAAAGAATACCTCGGGATCATCGAAAGCGGTCCGACCGATCTGCGGATTTTTCTTTTCAACATTTTCCGCCACGCGCCCGAATTGTGCAAGGATTTCAAGCTGCCCACCATCATGGAGGGATTTTACAAGGACTATCCGTTCATGTTCTTCGGCGGCCAGGGCTCAAAAGTGGCGCTGCACTATGATATCGACCTGTCGCATGTGTTCCTCAACCAGTTCCACGGCCGGAAGCGGGTGGTCCTGTTCCCGCCGGAGCAGTCCAGGAATATTTACCAGCATCCGTTTACCGTAGCCAGTTATATCGACGTGAACAACCCGAATTACGACCAGTTCCCGGCCCTGCGCAACGTCATGGGGTATGAATGCGTAATCGGCCCCGGCGAGACCATCTTCATGCCCAGCGGCCACTGGCATTATATCGAATATACGGACGGGGGATACTCCATCGCCCTTCGCGCCAACGAAAGTTATGTGAGAAGAGCCAAGGGATTATGGAACATTGCAAGGCATTTTGTCGTAGACAAGAGTATGAACCGCCTGATGGGCGAACATTGGCGCACCATCAAGGAGAAAATGGCCAGGCGCAGGGCAGAAATGGAAAATGAATCCAAAATTTAATTTTCCAGGCAAGCAGCGCTTGATTTTCAAAGGGCGTTCTACCTTTAAAGTCCCAAAAAATGCGTCAGGAATGGTGAAATTGCGTAGTTTATTAGTTTCCATGGTATTGGTGGCCGTTGCAGGCTGCAAAATCGATTCGCTCCAGGATACGATCGTGATCGCCGATGTGGAAAAGGAGTTCAAAATCGACTATTGGGAAGAGCTCTCTCCTACAAAACGGGGGCTGGTATTCCAGTTGGAAACTATCAAGGACGGAAACTGCCTCAATTCCACCATCAATTATCAGTTCATCGTGGCCGGCACCAAGATCAGCCTTTCCCTCGATGATATCCTGACCCCGGCCGACTGCGTTCCGGGCATCGCTCCGGCCGTCGCTACCGCCAAAAGCGGTTTCCTCGCCTACCCGACCTACGACCTGACGATCGACCTGAAGAACACGGTGGTCAACAAAGGCGCACTGACCGCCAACAGCGACAACTACCGGATCACCATGCAGACGGAGGCGGGCCTTGATTTTGTGAATAAAAAACTCAACCGCATCCCCGACAATACGTTCTGGGGCTATGTAGCCTACCCGGACGGCCAGACCGCCCTGACGGACGAATGGCTCGGATCGGTGACCGGTATCGCCGAAGCCGTTTCCGCCAAGGAAGGCTATTACGGCCATTTCACCATCAACAACAATACCCCGCAAAAGATCTTCCTGCGCAACGAACCGGAAAATACGGCGTTCCAGGCCTTCTTCCTCAAACTCAACGGTACCGAATTTGACCTGAAGTCAAAGGTCGCCTCTTTCCAGAACGCCCATACCGCGCCCGTACAGCTCAAAGTGTATACCGCTTGGGGCGAAGTGCTTTAGCTTGTTTTTTATTCAAAAGTTGTTAATTTTCGGGGTCAAAACCTTTGATTAACTAACAAGTCCCCCGGCCGGTTAGTCCGGTTCGGGTAAAAGCCAACTACTATGTGGAAAGAATTTAAAGAATTCGCCATGCGCGGCAATCTGGTGGATGTCGCCGTAGCCTTCGTCATGGGCGCCGCTTTCGGCAAAGTCATCACTACCTTTACGACGGGCATCGTCTCACCGCTGATCGGTTTGCTCGGCGGCACCGACCTGACTGCCTGGAAGTACGTGCTCAAGGCCGCCTCTACAGACGCTGCCGGAAATGAGGTTGCAGAAGTAGCCATCATGTACGGCACTTTTTTGTCGGCTGTGATCGACTTCATCATTGTCGCCTTTGTGATGTTCATGATCGTCAAAGGGATCAATAAGATGAAGAAGAAGGAAGAGGCTGCTCCTGCCGCGCCGCCCGCGCCGAGCGCCGAGGAAAAATTGCTGGCAGAGATCAGGGATCTGCTGAAGAAATAATGTGCAGCTTTCAGCTGACCGGCCCGGCAAGCACCTGTTGATCCAGCGGTTTGCCGGGTTTTTTATTTTTCCTTTTATTTGGCCCCTTACCGGAAGTTCAATAGATCAGACCGGTCCCCGGGCCAAAATCACCACGGAATATTTTTTTCATCAATTATATAAAATTTTATTAGAAAAAAGTATATTTGTCCCGTAAAGCAAGCGATTGCTGCTGTTACCGTGCTCCATCTGAAAAAACTCAACCTGCTGCATGCGACCAAAACGGCAGGTTTGTTTAGATTTCACCCGAATATAAGTCTATCGTGTAGCCGTTTGTCTGGCGGTTAATAACAAATCTGCGCTTTCCCGGCGCACTCGTGAAAAAGAGTTTCGGCTATTTATTTCCCTTATCCGATTTATTCTGGGTTTAGGTTTCCCGTTTTCGCGGAGCATATCGCATTCAACCAAAGCGGTGTTCCCGGCAGCAGGGATTTCGGCGTTTTAGCCGGCCGATGGAAGCCCTTACAGTTTCAGGCACAGTAACATTCAACTTATATTTTTAACCAAATCTGTAGGATCAATGAAAGCGAAGCACTTCTACACAACGGCTTTAAGCATGCTGTTTTTTCTAACCCTGGGATTTCAGGCGTTGGCTCAACCGGCTAACGACCTTTGCTCCAATGCCATTCCCATTACTTGCGGCGGATCTGTAACCGGCACCAACGTAGGCGCTACTTCCGACGTTATCCCTGCCTGCGGCAGCGTAACGATCCAGAAACACGGCGTATGGTACACCATTGTAGGCAACGGCGGAGAGATTACCCTCTCTACCTGCGGCGGCACCAACTTTGACTCCCAGATCGGCGTCTTCACGGGTTCCTGCGGCAGCTTCACCTGCGTAGCCGGCAACAACAACGACTACAGCTGCTCCTTCTCGCGGGCATCTACGGTTAGCTTCACCTCCGTAAGCGGCACCACCTACTACGTACTTGTTACGGGTGTGATCGGCGCCCGCGGTACGTTCACGCTGACCGCCAGCTGCGGTTCTCCGGTTACGCCGGGTTCCTCCTGCGCAGGCGCCATTGACATCGCTTGCGGCGATATCGTCAGCGGCTCGACGGTCGGCGGCGTAGTACAAAGCGTAACCACCTGCGGCACTGCCGGCAACACGGCTCCGGGCGTATGGTACAAACTGGCCGGCACCGGCACTCAACTGGCGGTTTCGACCTGCAACGCCGGCACCAACTTTGATACCAAGCTTCAGGTTTGGTCGGGCGCTTGCGGCAGCCTTGTATGCGTAGGCGGCAACGATGACTTCTCCGGTTGCAGCTTCAGCTCGCTGCGCTCGCGGTATGTATTTAACGCCGCTGAAGGTACCGACTACTACATCCTCGTAACGGGCTTCAGCTCCAACACGGGTGCGTACCAGCTGTCGGTTGAAGGCGAATGCGACGTAACGCCTCCGCCGCCTGCCTGCACGGCTGACGGCATTTATGACAACGCTTGCGATGCCGACTGTCTGACGCTCGGCGTTACCACGAACTTTACGAACGTAGGTGCAACGGCTCAGGTCGGCGAACCCAACCCGGGCGCAGGTACGGTAGGAACTTCTCCTTCCTGCGACGCTACCGACGGCTGGTGCTCCTTCGAACTGGATATCGATAACAGCGTATGGTTCAAATTCGTAGCGCCTGCAAGCGGTTGCGTCGATATCGACGTACTCTCCGCAGACTATCAATTGGCTGTATGGAGCGTAGGTGATTGCGGCAACTTCGCAACCTACACCGAAGTAGGCGCCAACGACGACGGCGGCCCCAGCTTTGCACCGGCCCTGTTCGACCTGTCCGTTACCCCGGGTAACACTTACTACGTACAGATCGACGGTTACGACGGTACGGCTGCGGCCGGTACGGTATTGGTTTCCGACTGCACCGCCAACCGCACGCAGAATCTCTCTTCTACCTTGACCATCAAGGATTTCGATCCGAACATGCTGTCCGTAGGCGAGATCTTCCCGAACCCGGTCAACAGCGGCGTAGCCAACCTGAACATCAATGCCGTTCGCGACGTTGAAGCGCAGGTTCAACTGTTCGACCAAACCGGCAAGCTGATGCAGCAATCCAAGCACCTGCTGTATGGCGGCCTCAATACCCTGCAACTGGATGTAGCAGGTTATGCAGCCGGCATCTACTACGCAGTTGTCAAGATTGACAGCGAGCTCTTCCAGAAGAAATTGGTCGTTACCGCACGCCCGTAAACGGGACGCTGCGGGGCTCAAAAGCCAATCTCTGAAACATATCAACCGGCGGGCGGTCTTCGTAATGAAGGCTGCCCGCCTTGCTTTTGTTAGTCGTAAGTGGTAAGTGGTAAGTCGTAAGTGGGTGAGAACGGCGTCATGCTGTCTTTTCAAAGGGCACTTTCCTTCAAAAATTTCACCCTGACGGCCGCAGCCTGGAGCGAAGGCGGTAATCATCAATCTGAAATTGGCAGTCCGACCATACAACGGGCGCCAAATCAACAATCATATAATCGGCATTCATCAATCGACCCTTGCGCAGTCCGTTTGGGAAAAGGGAGAAAAGCCGACCGCACAACGGTTGCCCAACCATCAAACAATCCAACCATCAAACCATGAAAAAGTCAGCAGTTCGCCAGTCTTCAGTCGGCAGTCGGGTAGCTGAGCACAGTCAAAGCTACTACGGACGGCCAGCCATAAACCATAATAAACAACAGCAATAAACCACCATAAAACCATCTAACCCTGAAACATCCCCATATCAGGCCTTACCCGCCACCTTGGAGCCGGGTCGGAACATGAAATACAACCCGATCAGCACAAAAGGAATGCTCAGCCATTGGCCGGTGGTCAGGCTGTTGCCCAATGCCGTTTCGAAGCCGCCCTGGCTTTCCTTGAAGAATTCCCAGATAAACCGGAAACCCCAGATCAGGACCATGAACAGGCCGAACATGTAGCCGGGTTTGTCTTTTTTGTCGGTATGCCAGTATACGCGGTATAGGATGAAAAAGGAGAGCAGATAACTCAGCGATTCGTAGATCTGGACCGGATGCCGCGGAAATTGCTGGTCGGGCGGGAGTTGTTTGAAAACGAAGGCCCAGGCGACATCCGCCTTTTTACCCAGGATCTCCGAATTGAACAGGTTGCCGATGCGAATGAAACAACCGGCCAGCGCCGTGGGGACCACTACCTTGTCGAGGATCCAGAGGATGGAACGCCTGGCCGTAAACCTGGAAAAGATCCATAGAGCTATGATGACCCCGATAGCGCCCCCGTGACTGGCCAGGCCGCCCTGCCAGACCTTGATGATCTCGCCGGGATGCTGCGAATAATAGCCCCATTCATAGAAGAATACATGCCCCAACCGGGCGCCCACCACCGCGCCGACGATCATGGAAATGAAGACCTTATCGAGCCATTGTTCCGGCGCATTTTCCGCCTTGAACATGCGCGTAACGATCAGCAGGCCCATAAAGAAGCCCGCAGCGAACAGCAGACCGTACCAGCGCAGGGCAAAAGAGCCGATCTTGACGATCTCAGGCGTAGCGTTCCAGTTGATATAGGCGAGTTGGTGGAGCATGGTTGTGATTTGGTTTGCGAGGCAAAGCTACACAAGAATATGCTTCAAAAGAAGAATAGATTTTTTTGAATACATTGATGCTTTACCATCAAAACTACTCATTTAAGGACCAGGCTGATCAATTCTATTTGGAATTTGAGAAAAAAATAGAGGCAGAAATGACTACTGAAGAACCTGATAAAATTTAGAAATTTGCGGTTAAAGCGATGAAAGTTCCAATGGAAAATGGATAAAGCAAAAACAACAATCAAAACCCAATCCCCCGGCAGGATCAATATCATCGGGGAGCACACGGACTACAACAACGGGTTCGTCCTGCCGGCCGCCATTGACAAGAAGACGGTGTTCAGCCTTCGCCGGAACGGAAAACCGTTCGAATGCACCATTACCGCCCTCAACGTGGGCGAGGCCCATACCTTCCGGCTAGACGGACTGGTGCGCGCAGGCAACGGCTGGCCCAACTACGTGATGGGCGTGGTGGAAGAACTGCAGAAACTGGGCGCAAACCTGGCGGGTTTTGACGGCGAATTCGAGGGCGATGTCCCCATCGGCGGCGGCTTGAGCTCTTCGGCCTCCCTGGAATGCAGCCTGGCCTTTGCGCTCAACGAACTCTTCGGCCTGGGCCTGGAAAAATGGCAGATGATCAAGGCATCCCAAATGGCCGAGCACCATTTTGTCGGGATCAAATGCGGGATCATGGATCAGTTTGCCAGCATGATGGGCCGGAAGGATCACGTCATGCTGCTCGACTGCCGGTCGCTCGAATTCCAGTATTTCCCCCTTGAATTGGGCGACTACCGGCTCCTGTTGCTCAATACCAATGTCTCCCACGCACTGGCATCTTCCGAGTACAATACCCGCCGCGCCGAGTGCGAAGAAGGCGTGGAGCTGCTCCGGTACCTGCATCCCGGCGTTTCCAGCTTAAGGGATGTGCGCCCCAAACAAGTAGAGGCCGCACGGCAATTCATGTCGGACCATATCTACCGCAGATGCCTGCATGTGACAACGGAGAATATGCGGGTACACGACGCAACCAAAGCCCTGCTGGCCGGCGACCAACGCAAACTGGGCGAACTCATCTACCAGTCGCACTACAGCCTCCGGCACGATTACGAAGTCAGCTGCCCCGAACTCGACTTCCTGGTCGACCTCACCCGGGACAAGGACTACATCGCCGGCGCCAGGATGATGGGCGGCGGATTCGGCGGCTGCACCATCAATATCATCGAAAAAGCCCGGACCGAGGAATTCATCGACCTGGCTGCAGCAGCCTATCGCCTCCGATTCGGGGTCGACCTGACCCCTTACACGGTTTCGGTTGAAGACGGAACCGGAATTGTTGTGTGAGGGATTGTTGTTTGTTGTTGTTTATTAGAGATTGTTCAAAACAGTGTTTTCACGCAAAGACGCAAAGACGCAAAGATCTGATTTTTAGCAAGCTGCGCATGCTAAAAATCCGGTTGACACAAAATGCTGAACGGTCCCGTTTGTTGTTGCCCCGTAAACAACCATAAACCATCATAAACAACAATAAACCATCATAAACCATCATAAACAACAATAAATCACCATAAACCATCATAAACCAAAACAAACCATCATGCATCGTTTCTGCCTCGCCCTCGACCTCAAGGACAATCCGGACCTGATCGAAGAATACAAAGCCTATCACGCTCCCGGGAAAGTCTGGCCCGAGATCCGGGAAAGCATCCGCAGCGCCGGAATACTCGACATGGAGATCTACCTGACCGGCAACCGCATGTTCATGATCATGGAGGTGGACGACACCTTCGACGCCGCCCGCAAGGCTGCCATGGACGCCGCCGACCCCAAAGTGCAGGCATGGGAAGCCCTGATGTGGCGGTTCCAGCAAGCGCTGCCCTGGGCGGCCGACGGTGAAAAATGGGTGATGATGGAACGGATATTCAAGCTGGATTAGGTTCCGGCTTCCTCCACATGAGACTGTTCAAAACGGTGTTTTCACGCAAAGACGCGAAGACGCAAAGATTTGATTTTTAGCAAGCTGCGCATGCCAAAAATCCGGTTGACACAAAATGCTGAACGGTCCCCTCCACATTACCGGCCATTTTTACAAAAGAAGCAAAAAGAGCCCGACTTCACCCTCTCACCCTCTCCCTTTCTCCCTCTCTCACCCTCTCACTCTCTCACCCTCTCACCCCTCTCACCCTCTCACCCCCTCACCTATAGCAGACGAAGTCAGCGAAGTCAGGCTCGCCCACTCCCGCATTACAGCCCTTTCCTCTATTGGCCTGACTGCGCATTTTTTAACCTTCCTGATTCCGGGCCGGCGCCTTCGCACAGATAAATCCTGACAAATACCGGGCAAGTCAAAGCCTTTAAAATTCACGCATTATCAGGCCGTCCGGCATGTTAATCCAGGCTATTCATTTGTTAATTTTTGAATACCGGCAAAACCGGCATTATCCAAAGGGGGGTCTTAATTTTGCAATAATATTTTGATCAACACCTCGTTTAACGAATCTTATCTATGAAATTCAGAATTTTACAAAAACCATTCGTCTTGCTGTTTTTCTCCTTATTGTTGGGTTCGGTCCCGGCAATGGCCCAAAACACCATAAGCGGGAAAGTTTCATCCGCCGAAGAGGAAGCCCTGATCGGGGTGAACGTTTTGGTAAAAAGCAGCGGAACAGGAACGATCACTGACGTCGACGGCAACTTCGAGGTCAGCGCGTCGCCCAGCGATACGCTGGTATTTTCCTATGTCGGATTCACCACACAGGAAATACCGGTCGGCAACAACAGAGTAGTCAACGTAGTTATGGCTTCGGATGCCGAACTCCTCAACGAAGTCGTCGTTATCGGTTACGGCTCGGTTAAGCGTTCCGACCTGACCGGGTCGGTTGCTACCCTCTCCGGGGAAAAACTGACCAATATCCCGGTAGCCAGCGCAGCACAGGCCATTACGGGTCGCCTCCCGGGCGTGAACGTACTGACGACCGACGGATCGCCCGACGCCGAGGTAGTCATCCGGGTCCGCGGCGGCGGTTCCATCACCCAGGATAACTCCCCGCTTTTTGTGGTCGACGGGTTCATCGTAGGCAGCATCCGGGATATTCCGCCGTCCGACATCGAAAGCATCACCGTTTTGAAGGACGCATCGGCCACCGCCATCTACGGCGCCCAGGCTTCCAACGGCGTCGTCGTGATCACGACCAAGCGTCCGATCCCGGGCAAGATCTCGGTCTCCTATAACGGTTTCATGCAGTACAAGCAACTTCCGCAGGACAGGAAGTACGAGGTATTGGATCCTTATGAATTCGCCCTGGCCAACTACGAATACGCAAAATTGCGTTCGGAAGCGGACCTGCGCAACTTCGAAAAGTTCTTCGGCAAATACGATGACCTTGAACTGTACAAGCAGAAAAGACCGACCGATTGGCAGGATGAACTGTTCGGCGACCCGAAACTGTCCCAATACCACAACCTCAGCCTCAGCGGCGGTACCGCCAACACCAAGCTGAGCCTGAGCCTGACCAACAACACGGACGAAGGCCTGTTGATCGGGTCGGGGTACCAGCGGAACGTGATCAACTTCAAGTTGAACCAGAATATCTCCAAGAAACTGACCTTCGAGGCCTCTGCCCGGATCACCAATACCGTAATCGACGGCGCCGGCACTTCCGGTTCGGCGCAGATCAACATCAAGGATGCGGTGCAAACCCGCCCCGTGAACGGCATCGCCGACGAACTGGAGATCGACCTCAACGCAGTCGACCCCAATGACGACTACCAGCAATTCCTGAAGAGCCTCGTCAATCCGACCGACCTTGTCAAGCAGGACTGGCGGAAACGAACAACCAACGACTACGTCTTCAACGCCGCCCTTAATTGGGAGGTCATCAGGGACCTGAACCTGAAGACCACTTTCACCGGTTCCAAAGACTTTGACAACAACCTGCGCTTTTACGGGCCGCTCACCAGCGAATCCTTCAACAACGGCGGCAGCCTTCCGCTGGGGCAAAAGACCACTTCCGAGGGCTTTTCCTATCGCTGGCTGAACACCCTTTCCTACAAAGTGAGCGGTTTGCGCAACCAGGCGCTTGATTTCCTGTTCGGACAGGAGGTCTACTCCAACGGCGGCATGTACGACTTCGTCCGCGCTGAAGAGTTCAGGTTGTCCATTACACCGGAAGAATTGTTTGCCAACATGGCCTTCGGCCGCACCGACCGCCATGAAACGGCTGAAGAGACCAATTCCAACCGGTTCTCCCTGTTCGGCCGGGTCAATTACCAGCTCAATAACAAGTACCTGCTCACGGCCACCTTCCGTTCGGATGCTTCCAGCAAATTTGCCAAGGACAACCGCGTAGGCATTTTCCCGGCCGTAGCGCTGGGCTGGAAATTATCCGAAGAAGGGTTCCTGAAAGATGTGGATTTCATCGACGAGCTCAAACTGCGCGCCAGCTACGGCGAAACCGGCAACGACCGCATCGATGCTACCGCCACTCAATTCCTGTTTGCGGTGACCACAAACCGCGGCCCCGGGTTCGGCAATTTCGACAACACGTACTATACGCCTACCGGCAGTACGCTGTACAACCCGAACATCAAGTGGGAAACGACGGTAAACAGGAACCTCGGTCTTGACTTTACGCTGTTCAAGGGCAAACTCTTCGGTACCTTCGACGTGTACAAGAATACGACCCGCGACCTGTTGCTCCGGTCTGCTATCCCGTCCAATATCGGCTTCAGCACCCAATGGAACAACATCGGTACGACCTCCAACCAGGGGATTGAGCTCGGATTGACGACTTATATCATCGAAAAGCGCGACTTCTCCTTGTCGGCCAACTTCAATATCGGCATCAACAAAGGCAAGGTTGAAAAACTGGACGGCACTACCGAGCGCTTCTTCCAGTCCGGTTGGGCCAGCACCGACCTCAAGGACCAGGATGACTTCTATGTGCAGTTGGGCGGCACCCTTGGGGACATCTACGGCTACGTAACCGACGGCTACTACTCCACCGATGATTTTGAGGGTTATGATCCCGTGACCAACAGCTATACCCTGAAGGAGGGCGTTCCGAATTCGAGCTCCACGGTAGGTAACCAGAACATCCGGCCGGGCTTCCTCAAGCTGAAAGACCTCAACGGCGACGGCATCATCAACAGCGAAGACCGGCAAGTGATCGGCAATACCCTGCCCAAACATCAGGGCGGTTTCGGCTTCGACGCCCGCGTCAAAGGTTTCGACGCCTCCATCTTCTTCAACTGGTCGTACGGCGCAGATGTGTACAACACCGGCAAGATCCAGTACAACCAGTTCCGCCGCGTCACTTACGGCAACCTGCTCAATACCATGAATTCCAGCAACCGCTTCACCTATATCGACATCGACGGCTCTTATACCGGAACGCCGGGCGAAGTGGTGACCGATCTGGGTCAACTGGCGCAATTGAATGCCGGCAAGACCATCTGGTCGCACAACAGCTACGGGGTAGCGCAGGCCGTCATCCATTCCTGGGCGGTTGAGGACGGTTCCTTCCTGCGGCTGAACAACGTGAACATCGGCTATTCGCTGCCCGGCAGCCTGATCTCCAAACTGGGCATGTCGCAGTTCCGCCTCTATGTCACGGGCAACAACCTGTTCATCTGGACCAAGTATTCGGGGTACGACCCGGAAGTCAGTACGACGCGGAGTTCGGCTTACGCAGCCCTGACGCCGGGTGTGGATTACTCTTCCTTCCCGAGGAGCCGCTCCTATACCTTCGGCCTGAACATCACATTCTAATTGAAGAACATCCTAAAAAAAATCTATATGAAACTGCGGAATTTTTTCATCATAACCGCCTCGGCACTGGCGTTGTCTGCCTGCAGCGACTTCCTGGAGCCGGACTCCATATCCACGTTTGACACCAATTACGTTTTCTCAAACGTTGACGATGCCCGCAGGGGGGTCAATGCCATCTATGTGGGATTTGATGTCGACGGATTCCGGTCGAGGTTGTCCAACAATATGACCGGCAATACGGACATCGAACGCCAAAGCGGGTGGACCAGCTCCGGCGACCGCTACCAGATCTGGGACCTGAACGCACTGGCCAGCAACGGCGACCTCCGCCAGTTCTGGAATGCCGCTTACCAGGCTATCCGGGATGCAAACATCGCCATTGAAGGCCTGGAATCCAGCGATGCCTTGAATTCAAGCGATATCCGGGCTTCAAAACTAATGTACAATATGCTCGGTGAGGCGTACACGCTGCGCGCTTACTGGTACAGCATGCTGGTCTATTATTTCGGCGATGTGCCCAATGTACGGGAGGCGCCCAAGGCCGGCAATGACTTCTTTCTGCCGAAGGAAGATCGCAATGTGATCCTTTCCCAGGTGATCGACGATATGATGAAGATCGAGGAAAAAATGCTGTGGGCCGACGAACTGCCCTACGGCATCGAACAGGTCAACCGCGAATATACCCTGGGCATGATCGCCCGGATCGCTTTGCAGCGCGGCGGTTACTTCCTCAAGCCGGACCTGAACATGGACCGTATGGGCGACTATCGCGACTACTACCAGATCGCCAAGACCTATACGCAGAAGCTGATGACGCTGAAGGACCGCGAATTGCCGGCGGACTTCCGCCAGGTCTTCCTCAACGAATGCAAGTTCATCTCCCCGGTCAACGACGATATCCTCTTCGAGGTACCCTTTGCGATCGGCAACGGCGACGTGGGCTGGAACATCGGCATCACGGTAAGGGGCGGCGCTACGGCCAATCACGACTACGGCTCCGGCAACAACTACATGTCCATGCCCGTAACGTATTTCTATTCCTTCGATACGGCGGATATCCGTCGGGCCGTTACGTGCGGATTGTACGAAGTGAACACCGATTTTGTCGAGACATTCGTATCCGGCGGCGTGAGTAATATTTCCCAGGGCAAATGGAGCCGTTACTTCCTCGATAAAGGCCCCGGCGCTTCTTCCGCCAAAGGGACCGGCATCAACTGGCCGATGCTGCGCTACTCCGATGTTCTGCTGATGTTTGCGGAAGCCGAAAACGAGCTGAACGGCCCGACCGCAGCTGCGCAGGAAGCCTTCAAACGGGTTCGCCGCCGCGCTTTCGACGCCAAATACTGGGATACCAAGGTAGACGCCTACACCGCATCCGTTGCCGGCAGCCAGCAGGATTTCTTCAAGGCCATCGTCAACGAACGGGCCTGGGAATTCGGCGGCGAAATGATCCGGAAATACGAACTGATCCGTTGGGGCATCTACTCCGAGAAAATGGCTGAAACCGTTGAAAACCTGAAGAAAATGGCCGACGCCGCCTTCACCGGAACGGGAGAATATTCCGATCTGCCCGATTATATCTACTGGAAGCTGGACGAGAGCGGCCACTTCACCGTGTTGAACCCGAACCACAAGATCGCCGCCGCACCGGACGAATCGTGGAAGCGCGAATCCTGGCTGCTGAGCCTGCACAACGACGCCACCACTTACCAGCAGTGGATCACCATGGACTGGCGGAACTATATCTCGGACGGGCCGAAACCCGGCGTTGTCCGCTATATTTTCCCGATCCCGCAGGAAGCCATTACCAACAGCCAGGGTACGCTGGCCAATGACGGCTACAGTTTCTAAAACTGCCGGCCCAGAATTCTATAAACCTGAAATTTCAGAAAAATGAAAATAAAGCATTTAACAAGCAAAACGCTGTTCCTTTTGATTGCCGGTATCGTGATGTTCCTGGGTGCCTGCAAGGAGGATATCACCTATGAAAAAACGCGACTTTTCCGGCCGGTACTGAATGAGGAACTCCGCGCAGAGCTCAATACGATCATTGTCAACATGGGCAAGATCAAGGAGGCAACCACCTATACCATCGAGGTCAGCCGCGACACCTTTGCCACCATCGACTATACGATTGAAGCGGATACCAACTACGTGATCATCGGTGAGGAGACCCTGGCAGGCGACGAGCTGTTCTGGAATACCCTGTACCAGGTACGGGCTACCGCGCATGCCGCCAACGCTGTGTATGACAGCAAGGTATCCGACCTGGGCAACGTCCGTACGGAGCGTTTCCCCTCCATTCTGAATATCCCGAAAGAGGCCGACGTGATCGATGTGGCCGCCCGGGTATCCTGGCAGGTGCTGGGCGCCCCGGTAACCAAGATCCGGACCTTCGCGGCGGACGACCTCAAGCTGCAAAACCCGCTAGCTGAATTCACGGTGGATGCCGATGCGCAGACTGCCGGGGAATTCATCGTTACCGGATTGACGCCCAATGCGCCTGTCCAGATCGCCATTTTCAGCGGCGCCAACGGCGAAACCCTGCGGGGTTGGGAAACCTACGTCACCCTGCCGAGGAATGTGGACCCTTCAGATCCCAACGTAATCGACCTGAGTGAATCCGATGATCCGGACGCCGTGAAGAATGCAATGGCGACTTTGGCGGAAGGAAACATCATCCTGCTGAAAAAAGGCGTGATGTACAACCTGCCTTCCGACCCGCTCGACAAATCCATTACCATCACGGCCGCTTACGGCTTCGGTTCCCAGAAGGCGATCCTCTTCACCACCGGCAACTGGAACATCGCCGACGGCGTGACGGTTGACCACGTCCGTTTTATCGACCTGGAACTGCGCGGTGAGGACATCGGCGGCGACTACGTGTTCAACCCGAACAACTCGACCGAAACCTTCATCAATGAACTGACCTTTGACAACTGCATTATCAATACCTTCCGGGGCATCATCCGGATCCGTTCGAAGGTCTTTCTGAAGAATTATACCATCAACAACTCCATCGTCCACCATATCGGCGGCTACGGCATCATCACCTGCGATACGGACGGCGAAGGCAGCGCTGCGGTGGACAATATCGCACTGACCAACAGCACCTTCAGCAAGATCAACTCGTTCATGACCTCGCGTACGAACGCGCAATCCATCACGATCGACGCCTGTACGATGAGCGAACTGGCCTCACCCGACGGCATCGTTTTCCGCTGGAGAGGCGCAACGGGTACCCTGAGCAACGTCATCAACGGCATTTCCATCACCAACACCATCTGGGGCCATGCCTGGGATGAAGGCGCTACCGGCAACCTGGCAGTCAGGGGCATTTATGCCGGCCTGGAAGCGACGCCGTTCAACATTGTCAATACATACGCTACCTCCGATTTCGCCTTCACGGCAGGCTCGGAGATCCCTGGATTCCCGGCCCTGACGTACAGCAAGACGGCCAAGGAATTGTGGGTAGATCCCTACGACGCGATGGATTTCAATTTCCAGGATTCCGGTTTCGCAGGCAAATACGATTCCGGAGACCCGCGTTGGAGAGCGAAACTTTAAGTTTCACTAATATAGATTGGATGTTAATTGAAAAGGTATGGTCTCCCAAGGCCATACCTTTTATTTTAGCTTTGAGGAACACCTGCCCTCGTTCGCGTTTATTCCGATTCAAAAAATACAACTTATGAACCGTGTAAAACTGGCTGCCTCCGCAGCGCTCTTCACCATTTTATTTTTTTTCTCCGCCTGCCATGATACCAAGGAGATCGTCAAACCCGGCGACAACGATCCGGACGGCCCCGTACAGGTGGCGGAAACCGCTTACGCCTTTCCGGGTGCAGAAGGATTCGGCCGGGATGCCACCGGCGGCCGGGGCGGCAAGGTCATCTACGTCACCAACCTGAACGACTCCGGCGCCGGCAGCCTCCGCTCGGCGATCGAAACGGCCGGAGCCCGCTACGTCCTGTTCAAGGTGTCCGGAACCATCATCCTTAAATCCAGGCTTGACATCAAATTCGGGGACATCACCATTGCCGGACAAACCGCACCGGGCGACGGGATCTGCGTCCGCGACTACCCCGTTACCGTCAGTGCCGACAACGTCATCATCCGGTTCATGCACTTCCGGATGGGCGATGCCCAGAAACAGGAAGGCGACGCCCTGGGCGGCCGGTTCCACAAGAACATCATCGTCGACCATTGTTCCATGAGCTGGTCGACCGACGAATGCGTTTCCTTCTATGTCAATGAAAATACAACGGTGCAGTGGTCCATCATCGCCGAAAGCCTGCGGAACTCGGTTCACGGCAAGGGCGCCCACGGTTACGGCGGCATCTGGGGCGGCAAAAACGCGTCTTTCCACCATAATCTGCTGGCGCACCACGACAGCCGCAACCCCAGGCTCGGGGAATCGGCCGGCGACGCGTTTGCCCTTTCCGACCTGACGGATCTGCGCAACAACGTCATCTACAACTGGGGCAACAACAGTTGCTACGGCGGTGAAGCGATGAATGTGAATATCGTCAATTGTTATTACAAACCGGGCCCGGCCACGCCCTCCTCCAAACGGGAACGCATCGTATCCATCGACAAGAATAAAACCGCCGGTACGGATGTCTACAACATCTGGGGCAAATTCTATATCGCCGGGAACGTGCTGGAAGGCAGCACCCGCGCCACCGAAGATAACTGGACCTACGGGGTGTACAGCCAGTTCCACTCCAGCTACGGCACGGTCCCTGAAGCCGACAAGGCCGCCATGCGCAAGGCGGAGGAATGGCCCATCAACGGCAATGTGACCACGCATACCGCCCAGGTAGCTTATGAAAAAGTGCTGGATCTGGCCGGCGCTTCCCTGGTTCGCGATGCGGTCGACCTTCGCATTATCGGCAATGTCCGCAACGGCGACTACTCCTTTGAGGGTTCCAACGGCAGTACAAAAGGCATCATCGACCACCAGGGTGATGTAGGGGGCTGGCCCGAATTGAAATCCGCCGCCGCACCTGCGGATACCTCCAACGACGGCATGCCCGACGACTGGAAAACCGGTAAAAAACTGGACCCGGCCAAATTCCAGGCCAACGGTCATGACCTGAGCACGGGGTATGAGAACATCGAGGTCTACCTGAACAGCCTGGTGAAGGCCATCGTGGATCAGCAGCAATAACCTGAGGTTCCGGGGGCTTGCAAAGCTCAATAAACCGGCGTATTTTGGTTGGTGTTTAATTACGGATAACCAATGAAGGACCTGGCCACTGAACATCGACCCGTCACCAACCTTTTCCCGCAGCCGGCAACTCAGGAAGAATGGGAGCCCTATCGCCTGACAGACGAGCAGGTAGCCTTTTTCAGGGAGGAAGGCTACCTGTCCGGCGTCCGGATCCTGGATGATCACCAGATCGAAGTCCTGCGCAAGGAACTGGCCGGGTTGACCGACCCCGGTCATCCGGGGCACCATTTGTTTTACGAATACCACAGCAACGAATCGACCGACCCGGATACGGTGGTGTTCCACGCATTGGGGCATTGGCGCATCACGCCCGGCTTTCACGACGTACTGTGGAACCCGGCCTTCCTGATGGCGGCCAGTCAGTTGCTGGGCGGCGGGGTGCGCTTCTGGCACGACCAGATCTTCAGCAAACCGGCCAGACACGGCGGGGTGGTGGCCTGGCACCAGGATTATTCCTACTGGACCCGAACGGGCCCGATGAACCACCTCACCTGCTGGATCGGGCTGGACGACGCCGACCGGCAGAACGGTTGCCTGCAATACATTCCGGGCAGCCACCGCTGGGGCCTGCTGGACCGGCCGACGCTGACCGGCGACATGGACGGCCTGGTGCAATTCCTGGATGCGGACCAGCGCAAGGCCATGGCCAATCCCGTCGCCGTCGAGTTGAAAGCCGGGCACTGCACCTTCCACCACCCGCTGATGGTGCACGGCTCTTACGCCAACTATACCGAACGGCCGCGACGGGCATTTGTGCTCAACGTGTTCAAGGACGGGGTCATCTCCAATTCGGACGAGGTGCTGCTTGAAGGGGTGCCGGTGATCCCCAGGGGAGAGAAGATGGGGGGGCGGTTCTTTCCGTTGTTGATGGAGGGGGGGGTATGGCCTGTGAATAGCGATAATATTTGACATTTCTATAATACCTCCTAAATATCCCTTGGCACTAATCATTTTTAAGAGCGTGGCGATCGCTTAGAAATTTTAACAATACACCTTATTTGTCACCAATTTTTGTCTTACGGTCCTATTCTATTATTTGGCTAAGATGAACTTCTAATACCTTTCAAAATCCCAAGAACTGATATATCTTCGTCAATATCTATCCAATGAATTCCATGCCCACCGCCGATAAGCCTCCAATTATTTCTTTGTTCTGGATTTGCCTTTTCAAGACGCCAGAACCAATTGTAGGGAACACCTAATTCTCTACCATCTTCAAGAATAATATAGAATTTATTTTCTTCAATCCTTACATTCACTGCCACTGTATCCTGAATATCAACCGAAGTATTCATACCATTTATTTAAAAAATTGACCTTTTGCTCTTGCACAATTTCATCCACTTTACGTTCATCACGTGGAGAAAAATTATTCATATAATCCCTCTCCAACGGTTCCAGCCAATATTTGCCGTAACCATTTCCTTTTTCAACATGGATATGGGGCGGCTCGTTCCTCTCGTTACTATAAAAGAAGAAACGAAAGCCCAAAATGTTTAGTACAGTGGGCATATTAGCCAAATAAAGTTAAAAAAAATAGCTCATATAAAAAACCTCATCCCTTCAAATCCAACCGGATCTGCAACTCACCCAACTGCGCTTCAGCGATCTCCGAAGGGGCGTCGATCATCATATCCCGGCCCATGTTGTTCTTGGGGAAGGCGATGAAGTCGCGGATGGAATTCTGGCCGTTCATGACGGAGCAGAGCCGGTCGAAGCCGAAAGCGATACCGCCGTGGGGCGGAGCGCCGAACTCGAAGGCGCCCATCAGGAATCCGAACTGGCGTTCCGCTTCTTCGGGTGTGAAGCCGAGCAACTGGAAATTCTTCGCCTGCAGGCCGCGGTCGTGGATCCGGATGGAGCCGCCGCCGATCTCTACGCCGTTGAGCACCAGGTCATAGGCATCGGCGCGGAGGCCTTTGAGGGTAGCGTGGTCGCCCGACAGCATTTTGGCCACGTCGGCGCGCTTGGGCGATGTGAACGGGTGGTGCATGGCGTAGAAGCGCTGGGTTTCTTCATCCCATTCCAGCAACGGGAAGTCGACTACCCAAAGCGGTTTGAATTCGCCGGGTTTCATCAGGCCGAGGCGGCGGCCCAGCTCAAGGCGCAATTCGCTGAGCTGTTTGCGGGTCTTTTCCGCCTCGCCGCTCAGCACGAACAGCATATCGCCGGGTTTGGCGCCCATTTTATCGGCCCATGCCTTCAGGTCGGCCTCACCGAAGAATTTATCTACGGAAGATTTATAGGTACCGTCGGCAGCGCATTTGACGTAGACCAGGCCTTTGGCGCCGATCTGCGGGCGCTTAACCCATTCGGTCAGTTCGTCGATCTGTTTGCGGGTCATTTCGGCCTGGCCTTCCGCGCAGATACCCGCCACCAGTTCAGCCCCGTCGAACACCTGGAAGCCCTTACCCTGGGCGACGTCGTTGAGTTCAACGAATTCCATGCCAAAGCGGAGGTCCGGTTTGTCGGATCCGAACCGGCGCATGGCTTCATCGTAGTTCATGCGCGGGAAGGTCGGCAGGTCAATGCCGAGGGTCGTTTTGAAGAGGTGCCGGGTGAGGCCTTCAAAGGTATTCAGGATCTCCTCCTGGGTAACGAAGGCCATTTCGCAGTCGATCTGGGTGAATTCCGGCTGGCGGTCGGCGCGCAGGTCTTCGTCGCGGAAGCACTTCACGATCTGGAAATACTTGTCCAAACCGGCCACCATCAGGATCTGCTTGAAGGTTTGGGGCGATTGCGGCAGGGCGTAAAACTGTCCGGGGTTCATGCGGCTGGGCACTACAAAGTCGCGGGCGCCTTCCGGGGTGCTCTTGATGAGGAAGGGTGTTTCGACCTCAATGAAGCCTTCGCCTGAGAGGTATTTGCGCGTTTCGAGCGCCAGGTTGGAGCGGAATATGATATTGCGTTGCACGGGGCTGCGGCGCAGGTCGAGATAGCGGTATTTCATGCGCAGGTCGTCGCCGCCGTCGGTATCGTCTTCAATCGTGAAGGGCGGCAGCTTGGCCGCGTTCAGGACGGTCAGTTCACGGACTTCCAGCTCGATATCGCCGGTGGGCATTTTGTCGTTCTTGGCGACGCGTTCGATGACGACGCCTTTGACCATGACCACAAATTCCCGGCCCAGGGTACGAGCCTGCGCCATCAGTTCCGGCGTGGATTTTTCCTCGGAAAAGATGAGCTGGGTTACGCCGTAGCGGTCGCGCAGGTCGATCCAGAGCATAAAACCTTTATCACGGGTGCGCTGAACCCATCCGCTCAGCGTTACTTCCTGTCCTGCCTGTTGGAGGCGCAATTCCCCGCAGTTGTGCGTGCGATACATATCCTTGAGTTTTAATCGGCCGCAAAAATAGGGAATATTATTGTTGTTGATTTGAGGATTTGAGGATTTGTTGATTTGCCGCCTTCGCCGAGGCTACGGCCGCCGGAGGTTGATTTGCGGATTTGTTGCCGGACGTCCGTGGTGGCTTCGGCTGCGCTCAGCTACCCGACTGCCGGCAGGCAGGCTGACCACTGACCCCCTCCTCCGCTGAAGCTACGGCGGGCGGAGACTGACAACTGATAACTGATAACAGACAACTTTAACGCTTAAAAATAAAATACACGGCCAGCACCAGAAAGCCGAATCCGATGAGGTGGTTGAGGCGGAAGGTCTCATTTTTGAATAACAGGAGGGAAAAAACGGTAAAGACGATCAGCGTGATCACTTCCTGCAACACCTTCAGTTCCACCAGGGAGAAGGGGCCGCCGTGGGGTTTGTACCCGATCCGGTTGGCGGGCACCTGAAAACAATACTCAAACAAGGCGATCCCCCAGCTGATGAGAATGATGGCCAGGAGGCTGAGTTTGGAAAAGCCCTTCCACTCGCTGAATTTCAGGTGGCCGTACCAGGCCATGGTCATGAACGTATTGGACAGGATGAGCAAACCTATCGTATAAAGTCCTTTGGGTAACATAGCGGCAAATTCCGGGTTTTCAGCGGCCGGAACGGACGAAAGCTACGGATATTCCACAATTGATTTTCGGGAGCTATCCGGTGTATCAAAAAAATTTACCCGCGCAAGGTCACACTCAGTCCCGTGTTGTCTTATATCCTTGACTTAAGTCGGCAAGAACACATTTCCGCAACAACCATCAACCGGAGATTACCGGTGCGGCTTGTTGTTCAGGGCGCCGCCCCGGAGGTGGGTTTTCTCGGATACCACCTAAAAAACTGAGCGTCAAGGCTGCCTGCGTGAATGGCGGCATCAAAAAGCGTAGGACAATGAAAAACTCAAATTTACTTTTTGCACTTTTGATTACCGTCCTATCCGGTTTTGCTTACCGGATCCAAGCCCAGATCTGCACCCCGTTCATACTGGGAACGGGTTACTATGACGTTTGTTGCACCCTGCCATTAACCTATACGGTAGCGTCTTTTTCGGGTTGCCCTACAACAGGCGCCATCTATACCTGGACCGTAACAGGCGGTCAAGTCTCTTCGGGACAAGGGACCCCCACAGTCGGTGTAAGCCCCAATCCGGGTTCCAATTTATTGGTGACCTGCAAAGTAACCGTCGGATCGAGCACATCAATGCCCGGATCGATATCCACCGTCTGGACCGGCTCCCAAACTCCGCCCATCTCCGCGCCGGACTACTTCTGCAAGAACGAAATCTACACCATTTGCGTACCGGCATCCTGCGGCATGACCGGTGTGGACTGGACTTTGCCGCCCAATCTGGACCTCGTCAGCACAGTCAATCCGTTCTGCATCCGGGTTATGCCCGCTACAAGTGCACCGATCGGCAGCGGCGGCGTCATAACAGCACAGGCCACCACCACCGCCGGTTGTACCCTTTCGGCCTCAGCGCCCAAATCCTTTACCATCTACGAGGCTGAAACACCGCCCGCGCCCAGCGGCTACATCACCCTCGACCTGGACAGCGGAGACCCCTGCGACGACCCCGTTTATGTGGTGAATTTTCATACGACACACCCCTACCGGAACGGATATACCAGCGTTTCGCCAGGCATCGTCCTGGGCGGCAACCACCCCATCGGCCACGGCGGTCACGGAGAACCCAGCGAACCGATCACGATCACCGTTTGTAATGTGAACCTTTGCTCCGGAAAGAAATCCTGCATCACCTTTGAAGTCGATCCGCCGCAGCCTTGTTTCGGCAAAGAGGAAGGGCAGACGGATATTGAGGAACCGGGAACCTCCATTGTAGCCGCCGTCAATTTCCAGGAAGATGAAGCCGTCTCTGTTTTCCCCAATCCTTCCGACGGGCGGTTTTACCTCTCCTGCCCGGCAAACACGGCCGGTGAACTTGCAGTCTTCGACAGCGCAGGGAGACAGGTAACCGCCCGGAATTTCGAATCCTGGAACCTCAGCGACAGCATTACCGGGTCTCCCCTGCCCCGCGGCGTATACTTTATCCGGATCCGGATGGCCGGCGAACTCATCACCAAAAAGCTCGTGGTTCAATAACTACGCTCATTTGATCCTTCATATCTATAACATGCAGCATGCGGGCCCGGTAATTCGCACACCGGGCCCGCTTTTTTTATTTAAAGTTCAACTATTTTACATACATTTACGGAATAAATAAAAACCACGTGAAAGGCACCAACCTCGGGGAGTTTGAAGAACTGGTAATGCTCACCATTGCCGCGCTGACCACTGAAGCGTACAGCGTTGCCATTTGCGATACGCTGGAAAAGCACGCGGACCGCAAGGTGAGGCTTGGCGTCGTACATGCTGTGCTCAACCGGCTGGAGTCCAAAGGATACATTAAAAGCACGCTGGGCGAGCCGACCAATGAGCGGGGCGGCAAGCGCAAACGCTTCTATCTGCTGACCAATACGGGCAAATCAGCCCTGGTGAGAGCCCGGGAAGTCCGGGAGCAGCTTTGGAATATCATCCCGGATTTTGTCTTCAAAGGCCTGATAGGATGAAGGAGCAACCGACCTACCGACCGCCGCGATGGGCAGAAAGGCTGCTGGAATGGTATTGCCGGCCCGAATTGCTGGAAGACCTGCAAGGCGATCTCATCGAATATTTCAACCGCAATGTACAGGAAAAAGGGATCCGGGCCGCCCGTCTGGTATTCGTCGTTGACGTGATCAAGTTCTTCCGGCCCTATACGGTCAAACAACCAAAAATTTCACACCCGATGCACAACCTGACTGTCCTTCGCAATTATTTCAAGAGCGCCGCCCGCAGCCTGGGCAAGAACAAGCTCTTTTCCACCATCAACATCCTGGGCATGGCCATCAGCATGTCGGTGGGCCTGTTATTGATCGCCTTTGTGGCTGACCTGAAACATTTCGACGCCTTTCACGCCGGATACGACCGCATCTACCGCGTAATCAATACCTGGCGGGAACCCGGAGAGGAGCCCGGACAGTTCGCATCCACTTCCATCCTGGCCGGCAAGCGGATCCGGGAGTCCGCTCCAGGCATTGAAGAAGCGGTGATCATCAACAGGGGGTTCAACCGAGATCTCAGCGTTGTAGGGAAGAAATTACCCATCAAAGGGCTTTGGGCTTCTGAAAACTTTTTCCGGGTCTTTTCATTCGAACTGCTGAGCGGGAATCCGGAAACAGCGTTGAAGACACCTTATTCGATCGTCCTTTCGGAAACCGCCGCCCGAAAACTGTTCAATTCCGCCGACGCAACCGGCAAGACGGTGGATATCGACACCACCCGGTATACCGTGACCGGGGTGGTCAGGGACCCGCCCCGCAATTCTCATATCCAGTTCGAAATGCTCGGCTCCCTCATTACCATGGACAACCGGATGCAGGCTGCACAGGATAAGCATTGGCTAAGCTGGACCAATATGTGGAACAATTATGTGTACCTTCTGCTTCCTGAGCAAGGCGATCCTGAAGCGGTCCAAAGGCAACTCCAGGTGATCGCAGACCAGGAAAACAAACCGGGCGATAAGGTCACCATAGACATGCACCTCCAGCCGCTGAGCAAGGTCGTAATCGGGCCTTCGTTGTCCAACGAGCTCGGTTTTCACATCCAGGAATTGCTGATCCTGGTGCTGACCGGGCTGGCATTTGTCGTTATCGTATCGGCCTGTTTCAATTATACCAACCTCTCCGTTGCAAGGGCGCTTCGCCGGTCGCGGGAAGTCGGCATACGCAAGGTGGTCGGGGCGTCCCGGGGACAGGTCTTTCTGCAATTCCTGGTCGAATCGGTACTGATCGCAACCCTGGCGGTCGTGTTCGGCTATCTGATGTTCCTGCTCACCCGACCTGGTTTCTTGGGCATTGACGCTCATTTTTCGGACCACGTGACCCTGCGTCCGGCCTTGCAGACCTACCTCTATTTCGTCTTGCTGGCGGTTGGGGTCGGTATCCTGGCCGGCATTTTCCCGGCGTTGTTCTTTTCCAGGATCGACCCGGTGAAGGTGATCAAGGACATCAGCCAGTTGAAGTTGTTCAGACACGTGAACGTCCGCAAGGTCCTGATCACTTTTCAGTTCGCACTTTCAATCTGTTTCATGGTCGCGGTCGGCATCGGTTACAAACAGTATTCCTACTCCCTGAACTTCGACCTCGGGTTCAATACGCAAAATATCCTGAACATCCATCTGCAGGGCAATTCGCCGGAATTGCTGAAACGGGAAGTCGGCGAATTACCCGAAGTGACCGGCATTTCCGCCTCCATGATGATCCCCAGCGTCGGAGAGACCTATTCCGCTACGGTCAAATACCAGGACCCCATGGATTCGACCTATCTCTATTTCAATAATGTGGATGAAAATTACATCCCGCTGCACGAGCACGAACTGATTGCCGGGCGGGATTTCAGGCCGGCTGTTGCCGATTCCACTGACGACCGCGAAATAATCGTAAATGAAAAGACCTTGCAGCGATTCGGGCTGGGCAGCCCCCTGGAGGCCGTCGGGAAGGAATTGGCCATCGAAGGGGAGAAGGTGCAGATCATCGGGGTCATACGGGATTTTCACCACGGCAAACTCGATGAACCGATCCGCTATTTCGCCTT
>WBZL01001060.1_pt1 | contig 29795 bp, 32 predicted proteins | sample 5204291 | NCBI WGS metagenome assembly WBZL01 (sample SAMN12344345, study PRJNA552823) | activated sludge metagenome | biome: Activated sludge suspended growth; feature: Nitrification reactor; material: Wastewater; isolation source: activated sludge from nitrification reactor of wastewater...
CGCCGAACCGCCTGCGACTGCTCAAGCTCAACTGGGAACTCGAGCGCGCGATGAAGCGCCTCGACACCAGCGCTCCGTGGAACCACCCGAAGTCTGAGGAACTCGACGGCCAAACCGTGGCGTCGTGGGTCGCGAGCCGCACCTCGAGCGCCGACATCCGTGACCTGATGAACATGGTGTGCGAAGCGGTCTTCTGCACGGAAGCCAGAGAACTGTCGTTCCTGTTCTTCGCCTTCTACTGCAAGGCCGCCGGCGGGCTGCTCGTCGTGCTGGCCGGCGGACCAGGTGGCGCGCAGAACTTCCTGTTCGACGGCGGCCTGCACGCGGCCGCACAGCACCTGGCCGATGGGCTCGGCGACAACCTGCGGCTCGAAGCACCGGTGGTCGCGGTCGAACAGGATGCCGACACCCTCAGCGTCACCACCGGCTCCGGCGACGCCATCACAACGCGTCGGCTCATCATGGCCACACCTCCCCCGCTAGCCGCCCAGATCGCCTGGGAGCCGGGCCTTTCCCAGGACCGCCGCCGCCTGCTGGAGAAGCAGACGATGGGCTCGACGATCAAGGCGTGGCTGGCCTACGACCGGCCCTTCTGGCGCGACAGCAACCACAACGGTTTCGTCATGGATGACACCTCGGCCTTCACGCCGGCATTCGACGCCACCCCTCCGGGATCTGACGTCGGACTCATCGCAGGCTTCTTCGAGTCGGTCGAGGGGCGCAGCGTCGCTGATGACGGGCCTGAAGCGCGGCGCGAGATCGCGGTCCGCACGCTGGTCCGCCACCTCGGGCCGCAGGCAGCCGAGCCGCTGGAGTACGTGGACAAGGACTGGACCGCCGAACAGTGGTCGAAGGGGTGCTACGGCGCGGTCATGCCACCCGGCGTCCTGACCACTGTCGGCCACCTGATGCGCAAGCCTTTCGGCGCGGTCCACTGGGCGGGCACGGAGACCGCCACCGAATGGAGCGGCTACGTGGAAGGCGCTCTGGAATCAGGTGACCGCGCGGCCGGCGAGGTGTTGTCGGCGCTACGAGGCTGACCGGCGCTCAGCGCGCCATTCGCCAAGTTGCTCGCGCAGGCTCTCATCGGCCATGACCAAGGCGACGGTCGGGCAGTCCTGCGGACCCCTCTTGGCATCCGGGTGGCACAGCGTGCAGGGCTGATCGTCACGCAACGGACACTTCGCATCGACGACACGGCTCGGCATGGGAATCCTCCGTTTCCAGTGTAGGAAGCGCCGGTTTGTCCACCACTGCCACGTAAGCCGCGGCGAAGCCGTACCACTTCTACAGTACAAGTGGTACGTTTGCGTCATGAGTGGAACATACTCGGCATCGATGGGCGATCGAGGGCGGCTTGTCGTCCCCGCCGAACGACTCGGCGTATTCCGCGCCGGCGACCCCGAACTGCGCGCACTAGCGCATTTCGTGCACGTCTACGTCGATGCGCAGACCCGCCGGCCCGTGCCGATCCCGGAAGCGATCCGAACTGCTGTCGAGGCGCTGCCGCGGATGGAGCCCTGATGCCGGTCGCAGGCCCCCCCTCCCAGCCATCCCGACGTGCGTTCCTCGCTGGACTCGCCGGGGCCGTCGGCGCGGTCGGACTGACAGCGTGTTCGGAGCAGACCGGCGGCCGACCTGTGGCGGTCCCGGTGAGCGAGAACGCCGGCGGCGACCACCCCAACCTCGTGGTCATCGTCAGCGACGACCACCGCGCGGATCACGTCAGTTACCACCCGGACCACCCGGCGTTCCTGAGCACGCCCAACATCGACAGACTGGCGCAGCAGGGAATGGTCGCGAACAACGCCTTCGTCACCACGGCTCTGTGCAGCCCGTCGCGCGGCACCTTCCTGTCCGGCCAGTACGCGAGCCGCCATGGCGTGCAGAACAACCTGACGGCCTGGAACCCCGACACTGAAACGTTCTTCGAACCGCTCATGGCCGCCGGCTACGACTGCGCCTTCATCGGCAAGTGGCACATGCCCGGGAAGCTGCCCGACCTGCGGGGTGTCGACACCTTCATCACGTTCACCGCGGAGGAAGGCCAAGGGCAGTACGTCGACTGCCCGCTGCTGATCAACGGCGAGATGGTCGATCGGCCGGGTACCTACATCACTGAGGATCTGACAGATCTGGCACTGGAGTGGATCAACAACCGGCCCCCTGGCAAGCCGTACGCGCTCTGGTTGGCACACAAGGCCGTGCACCACCGGTTCATCCCGCCGGAGAATCGGCGCGGGGCCCTCGCCGATGCCGACCTGTCGAACCTGCCGCCAGAGTCCTTCGCCTTCCTGTCCCTGATGGACGAGAACATCTGGGAGGGGACGCTGGGGAACCTGCAGACGCTGTACCGCAGGTACAACGAGACGCTGCTCGGCCTCGACGATCAGGTAGGCCGCATCCTCGACGACGTCGACCTCGACGACACGTATGTCATCTACACCAGCGACAACGGCTACTCCTGGGGCGAGCACGTGCTGACCGGCAAGCGGTGGGCGTACGAGGAGAACACCCGGGTGCCCTTCGTCGCCGCTGGTCCGGGGATCGAGCCCGGGACGACCGACGCGATGATCCTCAACGCCGATGTCGCCCCGACACTCCTGGAGTGGGCCGGAGTCCAGGGTCTGACACAGGCGCAGGGCACGTCGGTGGCGGGCGTGCTCGCCGGCGGCGACGCGGTCCGCGACGAGTTCATGTACGAGTACTTCCCGGACTACCCGTACCACGTCCCGGGCATGCAGGCCGTCCGCGACGACCAGTGGCTGTACGTCGAGTACGACCGCGGCCGGGATCCGCAACTGTTCGACATCGTGGCGGATCCCCGCACTCAGAACGACGTCGCTGCAAGCAACCCCGCCGTGACCGCCGACATGGCTGCGCGCCTGCAGAGGCTGCGGGACCAAGTCGCCGCCGGCGGTGTCGTGTGAACAAGGTCCTGGCACTCGTCCCGGCCGCCATCGTGTTGGTCGCCTCGATCTTTGTGAAGGCGTTCGCCGGGCGGTACGAGGTGCTGGGTGCGGCGTACGCACCGCTGCTCAACGCCGGGGTACTGCTGCGGGCCTTCGGGATGTTCGCTTCCGTGGTGCTTGTGTGGGGCCTGTTGCGCTCCCGCGGCGCCTCCCGCGGCGTGCTCGCACTGGCGATCCTGTCTGGGCCGATCGCTTACGGCATCACCGCCGCTATCGACGCCTTGGCGTACTTCCCCGCCGGGCAGGCCGCCTACTACGGGATCAACCCCATCGCGATCGCCACGGTGGCGGGGCAATGCGCCGCCGCTGCGGCCTCTGAGATCGTGTGGCGTTGGTGGTCCCGGCGCCGCGGCCAGGATGTGGGTTCACCGGTGACCTGGGGCATCGTCGCCGCGATCGGCGCTGGGCTGATGACCGTCTTCTTCACCGTGCTCTACCAGGGTGGGGTGCCGTTCTTCTACGTCTACCAGCGCGGGTACATGTTGCTGTTCACGTAGCGCCCCCATCCGGATCCGTGAGCACTTGTGTGATCCGGGAGCACTTCGGAGTCGAGGAATTGCTCACGGATCACCGAACTGCTCACGGATGTACCTAGCGCTTCACCGGAGGCGCATCCTTGGGTGCCATGAGCGCCCCGATCTCGCGGAAGATGCCGTCGCTGGCGTTGGGGTAACTGCCCTCGGCGTCGAACGCCTTCTCACCGAAGGTCACTGAGACGGCGATCGCCACATCTTTCTTCGGCAGATACGCCATGGTCGCGGCATATCCACTCAGCAGTGGGTTCTGCAGCATCCACGCACCAGAGCGCACAATGCCGAGGCCGTAGTTGTAACCCACGACCTGCGTGAAGCAGGACGGCGCACAGTTGTCCTGCCGCTGCCCGAAGCCGATCAAACGGGATTTCGTCATGGCCCGATAGCTCTTCTTCGACAGCAACTTCCCTGTGCCGACGGCACGCGCGCTGCGGGCGAGGTCGACGATGTCCGTGGTCTGGGTGGCTCCGACCGGCGTCCCCCACGCAGTGTTCCAGTGGGTGGTCTCCTCGTAGAACCTCGTCGAGGGCGGCAGACCGAGATAGCCCCGCCTTTCCGAGGAGAAGGCGTGCAGCACCGGCGCAGGGATCTCACTGGACTGGTTGGCCACCGTGGACTTCAACCCCATGGGCTTGAGGACCTCGCGCTTGAGCAGGGTGGCAAGTGGCGCGCCTCCCACCTTCGCCAGGATCCGGCCGAGCAACATAAAGTTGGTGTGGGAGTAACTCCAGTTCGTCCCCGGCTCGAAGAGAACTGGCTTGGAGAATGCGATCTTCACGCGTTCCTTGTACGTCCACTCCCGGAACGGGTTCTGCTCGAACGCGCGCACCCAGTCCGTGTCCCGTTCGTAGTCGGGATAACCGGAGGTCTGGTTGGCCAGCATCTTGAGCGTCACGCGGTCGGCGTTCGGCAGTCCGGGCAACCACTCGTCAATGGTGTCGTCGAGCGAGACCTTGCCCTGGTCGACGTACTTCAGCAGCAGGGTGCTCACGTAGGCGAAGGCCACGGCGCCGTTACGGAACCGCATACGCGTGGTCGCACGCACACCGTCCAGTGAGGTCCCGTAGGCCCGGGATGTCACCACCTTGTCGCCCTTGGTCACCCGGACGATGACGGCGCGTAGGTGGCCGTCCCGCTTCGCCTCGCGCACGATCCGGTCGATCGACTCCGCCTTGGTATCCGCGTGTGCCGCGGTGGCCGGCTGCAGCAGTCCGATGGACACCGCTCCGACTGCGACTACCCGCAACGCGCGCATGGTTCTCCTCGACTCGATTGCACGAGTCAACCACACGTGAACCTAGAGCCCCAGGTCGCGGCCGATCAGTTCCTTCATGATCTCGTTGCTGCCCGCCCAGATCTTCGTCACGCGAGCATCGCGCCAGGCGCGCGCGACGCGGTACTCGTTCATGTAGCCGTATCCGCCGTACAACTGGACGCAGGCGTCGATGACGTCGTTCTGGACCTCCGCGGACCACCACTTCGCCTTCGCGGCGTCGACCGCGCTGAGGTCACCGGCGTTGAAGGCGAGGACGCACTGGTCGACGTAGGCACGCGACACCTCGAGCTTGGTCTGCAGTTCAGCGGCGAGGAACTTGTTGTGCTGGAAACTCCCCACAGGCTGACCGAACGCCTTGCGCTCCTTGATGTACTCGAGCGTCTCCTCGAAGACCGACCACGCGTGCGCGATGTTGGACACGCCCGCCCCGAGCCGCTCCTGCGGCAGCCGCTCCATCATGTGGATGAAGCCCATGTTGAGCTCACCGATCATGTTGGCGGCCGGCACGCGCACGTTGTCGAAGAACAGTTCGGCGGTGTCGCTCTCGGTCTGCCCGACCTTGTCGAGTTTGCGCCCGCGGGTGAAGCCCTCCATCCCGCTCTCGACGCCGAACAGGGTGATGCCCTTGGCGCCCGAGCCCGGAGTGGTCCGAGCGGCGACCACGATCAGGTCGGCCGAATACCCGTTGGTGATGAAGGTCTTGGACCCGTTGATGATCCAGTCATCGCCGTCCTGGACGGCGGTCGTCTTCAGAGCGGCCAGGTCGGATCCGCCACTCGGCTCGGTCATCCCGATCGCGGTCACGAGCTCACCACTGCAGAAGCGAGGCAGCCAGCGCTCCTTCTGTTCGTCCGTACACAGGTCCGCCAGGTATGGCGCGACGATGTCGGCGTGGATGCCCATGCATGAGGACAGCGCGGCGGAGACAGACGACAGTTCCTCGCTCAGGACGGCGTTGAACCGGTAGTCCTTGGCGTCGGACCCGCCGAACTCCTCGGGGATCTCCAGACCGAGGAAGCCCTGCTTGCCGGCGCTTATCCAGATGTCGCGGGGGAATGCCTTCGCCTCGATGAACTCGTCCATGCGAGGCCGGATCTCCCGGTCCACCCAGGTCCGGGCGGAGACGCGGAACGCCTCGTGGTCCTCGTCGTAGATGGTCCGCTTCATGGAATCTCCTCGTCTAAGCAAGCGCTTATTCAGATGCTACAGTGCACGGGTGCAGGGCAACAGCCGGGTGAGGACGCGCGGCGATGACACCCGGGAACGCCTGCTCGTCGCGGCGGGTGAAGCGTTCGCGGCCCGCGGCTTCCACGCCACGACCACCCGCGACATCGCTGCCACGGCCGGCATGAGCCCGGCAGCCGTCTACGTGCACCACGAGTCGAAAGAGGAACTGCTCTACCTGATCGCCCTCGAGGGCCACGAGCGGACCAGGGACCTGATCTCGGCGGCCATCGCCGCACACGAGGCCCCGGTGGACCAGTTGCGTGAGGCGATGCGGGCATTCGTGACCTTCCACGTCGAGCAGCACGCGATGGCACGCGTCATCAACTACGAGCTCGTGTCGCTTGACGAGGGCCATCGCCGGGAGATCGACGCGCTACGACGCGCCATTCGGCACGAGGTGCAGTCGGTGGTCGGGCGGGGGGTGGACGATGGGAGCTTCGACACCCCCGACCCCAAGATGGCAACGATGGCGATCCTGTCGCTGGGGATCGACATCGGCCGGTGGCACCGCGTCGAAGCGTCGTGGCCGGCACGGCGGATCGTGCCGTTCTACACAGACCTGGCCCTACGGATCGTTGGGAGTAGCGCATGACCGTACTCGAGAGTTTCCGCCTCGACGGCAGAGTCGCACTGGTGACCGGTGCGTCATCGGGACTCGGTGTCGCGATCGCCGTCGGACTTGCCGAAGCGGGCTGCGACGTGGTGGTCGGTGCCCGCCGCGTCGATCGCCTGGCCGAGACCGTCGCCGCGATCGAGGCCACCGGCCGCCAGGCACTTGCTGTCGCCACCGATGTCTCGAAGCCCGAGGACTGCGCAGCCATGGTGGATGCCGCGATGGAGCATTTCGGCCGCGTGGACATCCTGGTGAACAACGCGGGTATCGGTACCGCCGTCCCCGCGACCAAAGAGACCCCCGAGCAGTTCCGCGAGGTCATCGACATCAACCTCAGCGGCTGCTACTGGATGGCCCAGGCCTGCGGAAAGGTGATGCAGCCGGGCAGCAGCGTCATCAACATCAGCAGCGTCCTCGCGCTGACCACTGCCGGACTCCCCCAGGCCGCCTACGCCGCGAGCAAGTCCGGCTTGCTCGGCCTCACCCGCGACCTCGCCCAACAGTGGGCACGGCGCAAGGGAATCCGCGTCAACGCCATCGCCCCAGGCTTCTTCCCCACCGAGATGACCGACGAATATCTGCCTGGATACCTGGAGTCGTTGCAGCACCGGATTCTGCTGGGACGCATGGGCGAACTGCCGGAACTGGCGGCGACCGTGGTGTTCCTGGCCAGTCCGGCCGCCGGGTACATCACCGGCCAGGCGGTCGTGGTCGACGGGGGCGTGACCATCGCATGAGACTGGTATGTGTCGGGGATTCCTTCACCGAAGGTGTCGCGGACGAATTCCGCCCGGACGGCGAGTACCTCGGATGGTCGGATCGGGTGGCTGCAGCATTGGCGCGCGCCGAGCCCGTCGAGTACGCCAACCTCGCGGTCCGCGGGAAGCTGCTCGACCAGGTCGTCGACGTTCAGGTTCCCGCCGCCGAGGCCTTGCAGCCCGACATCCTTACGTTCCATGCCGGCGGCAACGACGTGTTGCGACGGGGGACGGACCTGCCGGACCTCTTCCGGCGCTACGACGAGGCCGTCGCCGAGATCTGCACGAGCGACCGCCGGGTGGTCCTGTTCACTTGCCTCACGCGCGCTGGCGGTACCGGAAAACTCGCGGACGCGATCGCCGCACGTCTCGACGAGTTCAACGACAACGTGCGGGAGGTGGCGCGACGCCATGGGGCGCTCGTCGTGGAGATCGACAGCGCGGAGGCGTTCAACGACCGGCGCTTCTGGAACGCCGACCGTCTGCACCTCAACGCCGAAGGGCACAAACGCGTCGCCGCGGCGGTGCTGGAGACCTTGGGCATGCCGGGGGACGCGAAGTGGCGCGAGCCCCTGCCACCGGTCAAGGCCCGGACCAAGGCCGAGGACCTCGTCGCGGACCTGAAGTGGGCCGGCAACCACTTCGCGCCCTGGGTCTGGCGGCGGCTGCGCGGCGTGTCCAGCGGGGACGGGCGGGTCCCCAAGCAGCCGGAGTTGCGCGAGGTGCGCGCCTGACCTGGCGGCGCCGGCGCGAGTGTGACGAAATCGTCGCCACGCGCAGCCGAGTGTCACGAAGAGGACAGGTTCGGGGCCCCGAATCGTGCATGTTCATAACACTCGCGCACGGGGTACATGCATCTTCGTCACACTCGCCGAAGGGCATCCCTGCGCATACCCTGAATGCCATGTCCTACGTCGTCGTCAACGCCCTCACCGTCCCGGCCGAGCAGACACACACCCTCGAGCAGCGCTTCGCCGCCCGCCTCGGATCGGTGGATCAGGCCCCGGGATTCGAGCACTTCGAACTCCTTCGCCCCATCAGCGGGACCGACCAGTACCTCGTGTACACGCGCTGGGACAGCGTCGAGTCCTACCAGGCGTGGCGAGATTCCCAGGAGTTCGCGGCCGGGCACGGCGGTGGCCGCCCCGCCGCCACGGGCTCGTCGATCTGGGAGTTCGAGGTCTGTTGAGGGATCTCGGACGCTGGCTGCTCGCGGCCTTCATGGCGGTCGCCGGCACCGGACACTTCCTTGCGGCCGACACCTTTCGGGCACAGGTCCCGCCCTGGATGCCCTCCCCGGAAGCGGTCATCGCGGTCTCCGGCGTGATCGAACTCGCCTTCGCCGCCGCGCTGGTGTTCACGCGTGAGCGGCGAGCCCTTGTGGGCTGGCTGCTCGCCGCGTTCTTCGTCATCATCTTCCCGGGCAACATCTCGCAGTTCGTGACCGGTACCGACGCCTTCGGACTCGACTCGGACGCCGCGCGCGCTGTGCGGCTGTTGTTCCAGCCGGTGCTGGTGGTCTGGGCGCTGTGGTGCACGGGCGCCTGGAAGCAGTGGCGCGAGCGCCCCGCCGACGCTTAGAGGTGCGGGTGCGGGTGCTCCCCCGCCCGGTTCTGGAAGGACAGGATCTTCGGGTTGCGCACGATCCCGTTCTGGATCTCGATGGCGAGCCTGATGCTGGGGTCGTCCTCCCACGCCTGCGGGCCGTCCATGACCGGACGTAGGAACGGAAGCAACGCCTCGCTGATCCCCCACGTCGCAGAGTTCCAGAGGTAACTCGGGCTGTGGTCGACTCCGTAGTAGTGGACCCCCTGCCCGACCACGAACATGGGCTCCTCGAACGACGTCGGCCGCGCGAACTCGAAGCCCATCCCCCGATCGCAGGAGACGTCGACGATGAGGTGCCCCATGGGGAAGGCCGGGAGGTCCTCGTCGAGCACGAACATCATCGGGCTGTCGGTGTCCTGCAGCACGCAGTTGACCACGATGTCGAAGCCGGCAAGGAACCGCGCGACCGGGATCTCACCCTCCTCGGTGTGCACAGCGATGCCGCCACCTTCGACCCGGTGCATGTGATCCATGAGCACAGCAGGGATCGGCGAGGCGACGGTGGTCACGTCGCGCATGGTCAGTGCGGTGACGTCGTGCACGCCGAGACCGTGCAGCGCAGTGATCGCGCCACGGGCGGTATTGCCGAAGCCGAGGACCGCGGCCCGCAGATGCCGTCCGTAGTGGCCGGTCGAGCCGACGAGCTGCATCGCGTGAAGCACCGAGCAGTAGCCGGCCATCTCGTTGTTCAGGTGGAACACATGCACCATGAAGTCCCCGGACGGCGTCCAGTGGTTCATCTGCTCCCAGGCGATCAAGGTGAGGTGCTTGTCGATCGCGATCTGCGTCAACTCGGGGTCCTGTACCGCATGGGGCCACCCCCACAGGACCTGCCCGTCGCGCAGGAACTCCAAGTCCGGCAACGTCGGCTTGGGGAGCAGCACGATGTCCGCTCCGGCGATGACCTCGTCGCGCGTCACCACGGCCGCCACCATCCCGGCCAGGTGGGCGTCCGACACCCCGAACCGTTCTCCGTAGCCGCGCTCCAGCGTGATCCGCGCGCGCAGGTCGGCATCGATGCGCTCGATGTGGTGGGGGTGGATCGGGAGCCGCCACTCGTTCTCCTTGCTCGACGTCCCGAGCACGCCAAGAGTCAGTCCGCTCACAGCCCCATACTGTCCCGGACCCGACACCCACGTCGACCGGGGTATGCGCCCATCTCATCCCTTCATACGGTGCGCAATGTCAGCGGACCCGGCTAGGCTCAGTCCCCATCGAGCACTGGGAGGCCTCGTCATGGAGTTGCGCAGAATCGTCGGGGTCGTACTGGCCGCCTTGTTCATCGCCGCGGGGCTGGCGAGCTCCCCCGCCGCCGCTGACGACCCGCCGCCATCGGTGATCTTCATGGGAGACTCCGTGACCGCCGGCTTCGGCTACTTCGGCCAGAAGGAGAACGCGAAGAACATCACGGGGACAGTCAACAACGAGTTCCCCAGCTCCTGGTACCTCGGCGACAACAGCCTGTCCGACTGCAGCCCGTCGGGCACGACCACGCCGATCGACCAGTGCAGCAACAACAACTACAACGGGGCCCCGTGGAGCGCCGGGCCGTGGAAGGCGGGAGCGAAGTCCCCCAACGTCGCGTACTCGTACCAGATCGCCGCGAGCCAGGACCCCACCAAGGCAGCACCTGTGGAGAACTGGGCGGTGACCGGCTCGACCCCTGCGCAGTGGGACGCCGGCGGCCCGTTCAACTTCCAGCTCAACAACATCAAGAACACCACCGTCGTCATGACCTTGGGCGCGAACCCGATCCTGTCGAGCTTCCTGCAGATCAAACTCGCCCTTGTCCCCGTGAGCAACGGCGCATGTGCGGACTCCACCCAGTGGCTCGGCTGGACCGGATGGTGGGCCTACCCGCCGAAGCACGTGGTCGAGTGCGCCGACCAGCAGTGGGCGCAGAACAAGCAGACCCAGCATCTGGAGAACGTCTACAAGACGCTGCTGAAGAACAAGAACAAGGTCATGGTGATGCAGTACTACACCACCTGCCCTTGGTCGTTCGGCAACTGGCAGCCGGAGGGCAACGTCAAGGACGGCCCGGCGGCCGGCAACCCCTGCCCCTCGCAGGTCCAGAAGGTCTCGGAGTGCAGCAACTGCCCGGTGAACGGCAAGACCTCCCAGTGGGAGCAGGCGATCGCCGTGCAGAACGCGATGAACGCCAAGATCGCCGCCGCTGTGGGCTCGGTCCAGCAGTGGGCGAAGACCCAGCAGGGCATCTCACCGGGCAACATCCAGATGGCGGTCCCGGACCAGAGGGAATGGCAGAAGCATCAGGCCAAGGACAAAGACCCATGGGTGTTCGCCAACGACACCTGGATCCACCCGAGCAAGGCCGGCCACACGCAACTGGCCAAGACCGTGACCGGCGCGATGTGCTCGGCCTTCGGACAGTGGTGTGGCACTCAGCCTGCATGGGTCACCGCCCCGACGGTGGCCAAGGCCACGGTTCCCCAGGTGATCAAGGGCACCGTGCCGACCACGGCCAAGAACAAGGTGGCAGTGGACCTCCCGCACCGCACCAAGCAGCAGAACGCCGTGGGCTGGACCAGCTCCACGCCGAAGATCTGCAGCATCCACGAGGGTGACCTGGTCACCTACAAGAAGGACGGCAAGTGCAAGCTCACTGCTTACGCGGTGCGCAGCGGCACTGAGAAGAAACACGAATCCGAGCACGTCGTCCGGGTGAAGTAGGGCACGACACGAGGTGGTCGCGGGCGCTAGATTCCGCCCATGACCACCAACGCGGACCAGCCCATCAAAGAGGCCATCCCCTGCACGACGGCCTTCGAGATCCCGGGCTACACAATCACGCAACACCTCGGTCTGACCTGGGGCGTACTGGTGCGCTCGGTCGGATTCGCCAAGGGGTTCACCGGGAGTTTCCGGTCGCTGAAGGCCGGCGAGGTCCCCCAGTACACCGACGTCGTGGATCAGGCCCGCCGCGACGCCCTCGAACGCCTGATCCAGCACGCCCAGTCCCTCGGCGCGAACGCGATCATCGGCGTGCGGTTCGACTCCTCCGATGTGGGTGGCGGCGACCAGGGCCTCACCGAGATCCTGGCGTACGGCTCCGCGGTGGTGGTGCAACCTACGTGAGGGCCAAGCCCATCCGATACACCCGGTGCACGCCGGGCAGGGTCGGTCCCGGGGACCGTCCGATGACCACCATCCCCAGGCGCTCGTAGAGTCGCTTGGCGTCGTCGTTGCCCATCCGCACATCCAGCACCATCCGGCACGCATCGGCCGCCCGGGCTCGCGCCACCGCGTCCGCGAACAGCGCCGACCCGACCCCGGTTCCGCGCATGTCCTCGTCCACCGCGATCGACTGCAGATACCAGTCACCGGGCTCGCGCTTGGTTAACCAGGCCGTCGTCGGGAACCCGGCCATCCAGACCAGCGCCGCCCGCGGCACCCGCCAGCCCAGGGCCCGTACGAGCAAACCGGTCGGGATGGGCGCATCCTCCCCACCCGCGCACGATCCCACGACCCGGCCGTCGACTTCGGCGAACACCACATGGTCAAGGGACAGTTCGTGACCGGGGACCAGCGCGACCTGCGCGATGATCCGGCGCCAGTCCCCGCCGAACACCTGGCCGAAGAAGCCGTGGGCCGCGCAATTCAGGTAGGTCGCGTAGGCCTCGGCGTCGCTGCGTTGCGGGCGCGCAGGCCGGAGCACGATGTTCACCCGGCCAGTTTCCCACCGCCTCCTCAGCGGCGGGTGGGACGGGAATAGGATTGAGCAGTCCGGCGGTAGTCGGCCGTCGGCGCGAGAATGCGAGGTTCCGGTGGCATCCGTCCCCCAAGCAGGCCCCAACGAGATCCGCAACGTCGTCCTGGTCGGCGATTCCAGTTCGGGCAAGACCACCCTCGTCGAGGCGGCACTGTTCGCCACCGGCGCCTTGTCGCGGCCCGGCCGCGTGGAGGACGGGAACACCGTCACCGACTACGACCCGGTGGAGATGCGGCAGCAGCGATCGATCAACCTCGCGCTGGCACCGACCGCGTTCGACGGGCTCAAGATCAATTTCATCGACACCCCCGGCTACGCCGACTTCGTGGGCGACCTGCGGGCAGGGCTGCGCGCGGCCGACGCGGCACTGTTCGTGGTCTCCGCGGCGGAGGGACTCACGGCCGCGACCCGGATGCTGTGGCGTGAGTGCGCGGAGGTGGGCATGGCCCGCGCGGTCATCCTCACCAAACTCGACCACCAACGCGCGTCCTTCGACGACTCCGTGTCCCAGTTGCAGGAGGCCCTCGGCGACGGCGTGCTGCCGCTGTACCTGCCGTCCTATGACAGCGACGGCCACACCATCACCGGGCTCGTCGGCCTGCTGTCCCAGGAGGTCGCCGACTACTCCTCCGGCGAGCGGACCAAGCGGCCGGCAGACGATCAGCAACAGACCGCCTTGCAGGAGCCGCGTGGCACGCTGATCGAGACCATCGTCACCGAGAGCGAGGACGAGGAACTTCTCGAGGCCTGGGTCGGCGGCGAGAACCTCGGCATCGACACGGTCATCGCCGACATGGAGAAGGCCGTCGTGCGCGGGGAGTTCTACCCGCTGATCCCGATCAACCCGGTCACCGGCATGGGCATCCTCGAGGTTCTGGAACTTGTGGCCAAGGGGTTCCCCTCGCCCTTGGAGCACCGGGACGTCGAGGCGACCACTCCGGACGGTAAGCCCGTGGACCCGCTGGCCTGCGACCCCAACGGCCCGCTTCTCGCCGAGATCGTCAAGACCACGTCGGAGCCCTACGTCGGGAAGCTGTCGTTGGTGCGCGTGTTCAGCGGCACCCTTCGCCCCGATACCCCCGTGCACGTGTCCGGACACTTCGCGGCCGGCAGCATGCACGAGGACCACGATGTCGATGAGCGCATCGGCTCGCTCTCCTCGCCGCTGGGCAAGACCCAACAGTCGGTGCCCACATGCGTTGCCGGCGACATCTGCGCCGTGGCGAAACTCAGCCGCGCGGAGACCGGGGACACACTGTCCGACGTCGCCGCACCCCTGCTGTTGGAGCCCTGGCAGGTGCCGCAACCGCTGCTGCCGATCGCCATCGAGGCCAAGACCAAGTCCGACGAGGACAAGTTGGCCAAGGCCCTCTCGCGACTGTTGGCCGAGGATCCGAGTCTGGTCCTCGAGACCAAGGAGGACACCAACCAGCAGGTGCTCTGGTGCCTCGGCGAGGCACACCTCGACGTGGTGCTCGACCGCCTGTCCAACACCTACGGGGTGGCCGTGGACACCGTTCCGCTGAAGGTGTCGCTGCGCGAGACGTTCGGCGCGAAGGCGGAAGGTCACGGCCGCAACGTCAAGCAGAGCGGTGGGCACGGGCAGTACGGCGTCTGCGACATCGAGATCGAACCGCTGCCACAGGGCACTGGGTTCGAGTTCGTCGACAAGGTCGTCGGCGGTGCCGTCCCTCGGCAGTACATCCCCTCGGTCGAGAAGGGCGTCCGCGCCCAGATGGCCAAGGGTGTCGCGGCCGGTTACCCCGTGACCGACATCCGCGTGACGCTGATCGGCGGCAAGGCACACAGCGTCGACTCCTCCGACATGGCGTTCCAGACCGCGGGTTCATTGGCGTTGAAGGACGCGGCGGCGAAGGCCCGCGTCGACCTGCTCGAGCCGGTCGCGGAGATCACCGTGACGGTGCCCGACGACTATGTCGGCGCGGTGATGACCGACCTGTCGATCCGGCGAGGCCGACTGACCGGAACAGATTCCGCCGGCGCCGGGTTCTCGGTCGTCACCGCCGAGGTGCCCGAGATCGAACTCACGCGCTACGTGGTCGACCTGCGCTCGATGTCGCACGGCACCGGGCACTTCGAGCGCCGCTCGTTGGGCTACCAGGCGATGCCGCACGCCCAGGCGGAGAAGATCAAGGCCGAGGCCCAGTAACTCACTTCAGCGTGATCTTGGCCTTGACGCTCGGGCCCCCCTCGAGGGCGAAGGTCAGTGTGACCTTGCCGGTCTTGGTCTTGCCAGGGACGGTCATCAGCATCCCGGACTCGCCGGGCTCGAACCAGCCGCCCGTGGCGACGATGCCTTTGGACCCGCGGGTGACGCTCACCGTGCCGTAGCCGGAACTCGGACTCGTGACGTTCACCGGCAGCTTCTTCGGCTTCTTGCCGACGTCGAGCGTCTTCGGGTAGGTCAGTGCCGCGCCGCCGGAACTCCTGGTCTTCGGGTCGCCGGCCTTCTTGATCTGGTTGGCGGGGATGTGTTCGCGCACCCGTACGGCCTTGCAGGCATCCTGAGTGTTCTGGAACGCCATCTGGATCGCACCCGCGATCTGGACGCTCTGCGTCCCGTTGTTCACGAACTCGATCGTGTTGCCCAGGAGGGCGTCAGTGGCGATCTGCCAGGTCTGCTCGGAGTTACATGCCGCCCATAACTTGGCTGTCTCCTCCACCTGCATGATCCCCCTGCCGTAGACCTCGATCACCGTGCCGAGGGCATCGATGTCCACGCCCACTGCCGGCGCCTGCGGGTCACCGGCGAAGGCCTTCTTGAGAGCGGACTTCATGCGATTCCGTGCGTCGTTGGCACGGTCCAACAACGGTCGGCTGATTGAGAGTCGCCCGACGATCAGATCGACCTCGTCGGGGTTCGCCAACTTGCCCAGGTCCGGCCGGCAGCTCTGACCCAAGTCCTGCAGCACATCGTTCTCGGTCTGCTGGAACTCATCGATCGCGGCCCGATAGTCGGCCAGCGCGGTACGGAACTCCTCGTATCCCGCGGGCACTCGCTTGCCGCACCAATCCGGAACGTAGTTGGGGAAGACCGAACTCACCGAGGCGCACGGGTCAGCAGCGGGGGTCACCACCCCACCGACCGGAACTATCAGAGCCGCGCTCGCCGCGACCGCGACAAAACCTGCCATGGGACCCGCCCCTTCCACTCAGACCAACCGAATCGTGCCCTTCACCGTCGGTCCGCCCTCGAGGGCGAACGTCAGCGTGACCTTGCCCTCCTTCGTCGTCTTGGGGATCGTCACCAGGAACCCGAAAGAGCCCTTCGTGACCTGCCCGCCAGTCGCAGCGATTCCCTTCGGTCCCCGGGACAGCGTGACGGTTCCGTAGCCGGACGCCGGGCTCGTGACGCTGACCGGGATTTTCACGCGCTTACTCCCGCGTTCCACGGACTTCGGCAACGTGACCGAGGCACCATCGGACCTGCGTGTTCGCACGCGACCTGCCTTGTCCTTGACGTCCTGCGGCGACAGCGACTCGAATGTGAACTCCGCACAGGCTTTGTCGGTGGTCTTCATCGCGTTCTCGAGAGCACGGACCGCAGCGCCCTGAAGGACTGAGGCGCTCGCGTACTCCGGCCCCCAGTAGCCCAACTGCGCCGCCGCCGCATTGCAGGTCTCCTCGGCCTGCGCCCCCCGGAACATCTCGCCCGCGGAGTCCAACATGATGTTCCCGCGGCCCAAGGCTTCGATGACGCCCCTGAAATCCTCCAGGGCGAGTTCGATGTCGATCTGATCCGGATTCCCCGCGAACGCCGATCGCCGGGTGGCCTGCATTGTCCGCAGAGCTTCTGCCGCCTGCTCCACAGCAGGTCTGGAGAACTGCCCTATCTGCACGGCGATGAGGTCGACCTCGCCCGGGTCAGCGGGATGGAATCCGGCCGCACCCCAGCAGGTGAACGGCAGGGCGTTGCTGATTTCGAACTCGAACTTGAAGGCCCGCTCGCTGGCGACTTTGTACTCGGCGAATGCCGCTCGGAACTCCGAGTACTTCGCCGGGACGCTCTTGCCGCACCACTCGGGCACGTAGTTGCGTCTGACCATCGACACCGAGGAGTCACAGGCCTCAAAAGGGGGCCGGGTCCACTCCCCCACCGATCGGAACCAGCAGAGCCACACTCGTCGCGAGTGCAATTACACCAGGCATGGCACCCACCCCCTTGTTGATTCCATGCTACGCCCGGGACCGCGGTTCGACGGGCGTGACGGGCGTTCGGGTGACCGGCGTGGTAGACCAACGACATGACCGGCGTCATCAGCTCCCCCACTCCTCGTCAACCCGCGAGCGGCACACAGCAGCAGGCGATCATCAACGCGGTCGCGCGCCGGCAGTACGGCCGATGGGCCGCGCAGTACCGGGGGGCGAACCTGTGGGCGGCGGTCCAGCGCGACGTCGGCGGATCCCAACCCGCTGCGCCCGCACCCGCACCGGCGCAGAGCTCTAGACAGTCATCGGCGGCAGAGTGCCTGACGACCCTGTACCAGATGCTGCAGGACGGAGTGCTGACCGACGAGGAGTTCACCCGTCTCAAGGAGGCAGTGCTGGCGCAGTAACGGGCTAGCGTGCGTGTTTGGCCGCATACAGACGGCGGTCCGCCTCGGCGAGGGCATCGTCGAGCGTCTCCCCCGCCTCCCACTCGGTCACACCGGTACTCCACCTGGCCGCGGTGAAGGCCTCAGCCACCCTGCTCAGTGCCGCCTCGGCATCGTCCACATCCACGCCGCGCAGGATCACGACGAACTCGTCGCCGCCGTATCGGGCGATGATGTCGCTGGTCCGCAAGCCGCTGGTGATCCCGCGCGCGAGCCCTTTGAGCAGTTCGTCCCCCGCCATGTGCCCGAGGCGGTCGTTGTATTCCTTGAAGCCATCGATGTCGATGAGGGCGAGCGACACCGGTCCGTGCCCTCGCTGCAGATCCGCTTGCACCAAAGAACTGAGAGCCAGCAGACCTCTGCGGTTCAGCACCCCTGTCAATCCATCGGTCACCGCCTGCTCGCGCAACTGCGAGACCAGGACCGCAACGACGCCGCAGATGGCGATCGTGAACACCGCGATGATGGCGTAGTACACCACATTCAACTGGGGGTTCAGCAGCAGCGCGCCACCATAGGTGAGAAGCAGGAGCCCGACCAGTAGAGCTGAGCGCCACAGCGGACGGAAGTACGCCGCCACCACTCCGAAGAGGATGGTAGCCAAACCCACGAGGACCTGTGCCTGCGGACTCATGGCGATTGCAGCCGCTGCCACCAGCACCACCCCGGGGACGGCCAGACCGAGGTCCAGACCCCACCCGCCCGGCAGCCTCGGACCCAGGAACCAGACCAGGATCGCAGCGACGAGGAAGACCAACGTCGCCATGACGTTGTAGGCCAACGCCATATTGTCGGCCGGCAGGAGCGTGAAGATCGCTCCGCACGCCGAACTGACGAGCAGCACAAGGCTCAGCACCACATAAGGCAGGCCCGGGTACCGTCCACCGGCCAACCGCGGCCACGAAAAGCCCTCAGTCGCCTGCAATGCAGCCGCCCTTTTGCGACCCCCCACAAGATCCACATCTTCCACGGTACGCCGCCTGGATGAGTTTCCGGATCGGCAGGCCGGAGATGTGGATCATCCCTTCGCGTGACAGCTCGGCGCCCGGTACAGGAGTAGACTTGATGTGAGTACGAGGCCCGAGACGCGTCGGCCGAGCGGCCCGTACACCGAACCGCCCGACCGCGTGCCGCACCGCGGTGTGGCGATGTGGCACCGCCTCCGGGGGGAAGGTGGGGCACCATGTCCGATCCGAACATGCACTGGGACGGCCAACAATGGCTGCGCTGGGACGGGGAGCAATGGGTCCCGGACCAGTCACCACCTCCTCAGGTCCCGCACAAGAGCCACGCCGGCGTGATCATCGGGGCGATCGCCGCTGTCGTCGTGATGGCTCTGCTGCTCACCGCCGGTGGGTTCTGGCTCATCCGTTCGCGTATGGAGGAGAACCCCAGCGGTGGGACGACCACGTCCATCACGACGGTGCCCATCAACGCCACACAGGACTCGTTCACCGATCCGGTGGGCACCGATGAGCAGATCACCGCAAAGACCACCGACCAGCCCGTGACCGTACCCGGCGGCGAGCGGGGACTGTACGGCGGGACGAAGAACGTGAGTACGTGCGACCGCAAACAACTGATCGCCTACCTCATGGCCAACCCCGACAAGGGCCGGGCATGGGCTGGCGTACTGGGGATCCAGTACGAAGAGATCCCGACGTACGTCATGAAGCTCACCCCGATGCTCCTGCGCAGTGACACGCTGGTGACCAACCACGGTTACGTGAACGGGCAGGCCACCTCGTTCCTGTCCGTGCTGCAGGCCGGCAACGCGGTGCTGGTCGGGCGCCGGGGACTGCCGGTCGTGCGCTGCTACTGCGGCAACCCCTTGACGCCTGCGCCCGCGCAGGTTCCTGACGCCACCTACACCGGCCCGACCTGGCCAGGCTGGAACCCGCAGTCCATCACGGTGATCACCCAGAACACGACGTTCATCGGCATCTTCGTGGTAGTTGATGTGCGCACCGGCGACCGCTTCACGCGCCCGGCAGGCACCGCCGGTGGGGCGGACGGGACCCCTGGCGCGACCACCGGGCCCGCCACCCCCGGCCCGACCTCGCAGGGCACGAGCCGGCAGGTCGAAGACGTGACCGGATTCCTCAACGCGGTGTCCTCCGGCGACTACGCCGCCGCGGACTCCTACTGCACGGGCGGGTTCATCAGCCGCTTCGGCGGTGCCGCGAACCTCGCACCGGGATGGGGCGCCTTGACCTCGTTCCAGATCAACGGCGCCTACGAGGGCGACACGTTCGTCGCCGTCTACGTCGAGGAGTACTGGGAGGGCGGCTTCCGGCAGAGCACCTACTACGTGACCAAGAGCGGCGGCACCTACATCGAGGATGCGGACTTCGTGGACAGCGACCAGCCGTACACCGAAGAGCCCTACACCGAAGACCCGTACACCGAGGAGCCCTACACCGAAGACCCGTACACGGAGGAACCGTACGACTACCCCTCCGACTACCCGACGCAGTACCCGGATGAGGGCGGACTGTACGACGACTCGGTGGGCTGATCCTCAGAGCAGGACGGCACCGGAGATCCGGGTGGAAGTGGCCCCGGCGACCCACACCTCGCCGTCGGCCTGCGTGAGCCGGACCCGCCCGTTGCGCCCGATCGCGGTGCCTTGTCGCGCCGTGTAGGGGTAGCTGAGGAGACCCGTGCTGGTCAGCCATGGCGCCAGTGAGGCGTTCAGGCTGCCCGTGACGGGATCCTCGACCGTCATCCCTGCGACGTCGAAGAACGCGCGGACCTCGAGGTCGACGGGATCCCCACCGGGGTGCAGCGCCACCGCGCCGATGTCGTACCCCCTGAGCAGACCCGGCTGCAGCCCCATCAGTGCCTCTACACTGTCCAGGAGCACCGCCACCCAGCCCGGCCCGTTATCCACCCACTGTGCGTCGACGACCCGCTCGACCCCGAGGATTCCGCACACGGCCGCCAGGTCTTCAGCCGCGACCGGTCCACTGCGGACCAACGGGGGTGCGGCGAAGGCCCACTGGCCGTCCACACGACGTAACGGGATCAAGCCGGCGGCGCACTCCTGGATCACGTCAGGTGCCCCGGATTCCCCCACCCATGCGTGAGCAGTCCCCAACGTGGGATGGCCGGCGAAGGGCAACTCCTCGCTGGGGGTGAAGATCCGCACCCGATAGTCGGCCAGAGCATCCGTCGGCGGGAGTACGAAGGTGGTCTCGGAGAGGTTGGTCCAGCGGGCGAAGCGCTGCATGTCCTCGTCGCTCAGGCCCTCTGCATCCAGCACCACCGCCACGGGGTTGCCCAGCAGGTCGTCGGAGAAGACGTCGACCTGCTCGAAACGTCGCTGCATCCCCCAACTGTGCCACCAGCGAGGCCCTGCGAGAATAATGAAGTGCTCTTCCTGTCTTTGAACCCTCCGGACTCCGAGGGGGGACTGATCGGATTCGTGCTGCGGACCATCGACCAACTCGGCGAGATCGGGGTGGGTGCGCTGATCCTGCTGGAGTCGCTGGTCCCGCCGATCCCGAGCGAGGTGGTCCTTCCTGCCGCGGGCGCGTTGGTCTACTTCGGTGAACTGTCCGGGCCGCTGACCATGTTCTGGGCCACGCTCGGATCAGTGATCGGGGCCCTCATCCTCTACGGCGCGGGGCGGGCTTTCGGCGAGGAGCGCACCCGCAAGGTGATGCTCGCCGTCCCACTGATCGACGAGGACGACGTGGACCGTGCCGACGAGTGGTTCGGGCGGCACGGCGAGAAGGCCGTCTTCATCGGCCGACTCATCCCCGGCGTGCGCAGCCTCGTCTCCCTGCCGGCAGGGGCCGCCGGGATGCCTTTGGGACGCTTCGTCGTGCTGACCACGCTCGGCTCGGCGATCTGGAACTTCCTGCTGGTCGGCGGCGGGTGGCTGCTGGGGACGCAGTACCACCTGATCGAGGCGCACATCGACACGGCGAACAACATCATCTACGCGCTCATCGGGGCGTCGATCGCGGTGTTCATCATGCGGCGGTTGCACAGGCGCTCGCGGGCCGGGGACTCCCAGGCGTAGCGTGGCGGCATGGCCCGGTTCTTCGACGTGCATCCGGTGACTCCGCAGCAGCGGCTCATCAATCAGGTCGTGCAGATGCTGCAGCAGGACGGCCTCATCGCCTACCCGACCGACTCGGGATACGCGCTCGGCTGTCGCCTCGGCAACGTCTCCGGCGTCGAGCGGATCCGGGAGATCCGCCATCTCGACGACCGGCACGACTTCACACTGGTTTGCCACGACTTCGCACAGATGAGCCAGTTCGTCTTCGTGAGCAACAAGGTCTTCCGACTCATCAAGGCTCACACGCCGGGCAGCTACACGTTCATCCTCCCGGCGACGCGCGAGGTCCCCCGACGCTTCATGAACCCCAAGAAGCGCACCGTCGGCGTCCGGATCTCGCCGAACCCCGTGGCCTTGTCCCTCGTCGAGACACTCGGTGAGCCGCTGCTGTCCAGCACGCTGCTGATGCCCGGCGAGGATCAGGCGATGTCCGACGGCTGGGAGGTCAAAGAACGCCTCGATCATCTCGTCGACGCCGTCATCGACGGCGAAGCGGGCACCGAACCCACCACGGTCGTCGACCTGTCCGAGGGTGACCCCGTGATTCGCCGTGTGGGGGCCGGCGACCCGGCACCCTTCGAAGAGGTGTGAGTCATTTTCCAAACTGCCTGACCCCATGGCGGCGCGGCTCCCCATGGACGGGGGCCACTCGGCACTTCTACTTTGGGAAATGACTCACGTACCCACCAAGAACCGCCCGGCGAGCGACGATGATCGTCTCGGTTTCGGCGAGAACGTACTCCTCCTCGTTCATCACCTGACTCACGGCGAAGCGCATCATCACCAGCCCGAGTCCAAGCACGGCGTTGAGCTTGACCCGGTCGCTGACAAACGCCCCCGCAGTGTTGTGGAACTCCCGTCCATCGATCTCCACTCCGAGCCCGAGATCTGGCCAGTAGCCGTCCAGTCGCTTGAGCCCGTGTGCCGTCATGACCTCCTGCTGCAGAACGGGCGTCGGCAGTGGCGACTCCTTGATCAGTCGCCAGAACTTGGCCTCTCCTCCCGACTCGGCGCCCGCTGCGGCCTCCTCGGCCAGCAGCAGCATCGGTGTGCGAACGCGGTCCCATCTGGACGCGTCCTCCAGGTCTCGTGGTGTGAGCAGTCCGCGCCGGTTGGCCTCCATCGCCGGGAATCGCAGGTGGTCGAGGTCCAGATCGGCGGCGGCCAGAGCCAACGCGTCTGCGGGTTTCTGCACGGGGAATCCCGCCGCCGTGTGAATCTCCTGGGCACCTCGACAGTGGACCCGGACGGTTGGATAGCCGACCACTCCCGCCCTCGGCACGCTGACGTGCGTGATCGGACTCTCCTCCTGGAGACCCCACGCGTGCAGAGCCGAGACATGAGTGAGCGCCGCATCGGGCCCCGTTTGCAGGAGAGCCGCCCTGTATCGATCCCACACGTCGAGCGTGGAGCCTGAAAGAGCGAGCACCTTCGGATGTACACATATGAGGTCGCCACGCTTGATGGCCCGCCAGACCCAGCGCCGATCCACTCCGGCTGCGAGCAACTGCTCACGTGTCACGAGACCACTGCCCGCTTCGAGAAGGTGGAGGACCTCGGCGCGCATCGAACCAGCCTTCCCAGGGTGGGGCAGCCCGACCAGGATCGAAGCGGAATCTGTGGAGGAACCAGCCTGTGATCCACATCACGCAACCCGCTGCCAAAGGCGCGCGGAACAGCGGTTACCGTCGAATGGACGTCGTTCCGACAACCGCTTCCGCGGGTAAGCCCGCGGACGGGACGACCCGCCGAGGCGCGTGAAGCGCGCCGGGGACCCATGCAATTGGGGCGAATCCGACGAGAGTCGGTAGAGGACCTTCTCACCCTCGAGCCCGTCAGCTAACCCGGTAGGCGGCAGAGAAGGAGTTGAGTTCCGCATGGCGTTTTCGCCTGCCACGTCCGTTCGCCTTGCCACCATCGCGTTCGCCGGCGCCGCTGTGACGGCGTCCGCCCTGCCCGTGCAGGCGGCACCCACACCCGCCCCGGCACCCGAGCAGACCACCGTCAGCCCGGCGCAGAAGCGGGCCCAGGCGCTGCGTGACAAGCGCGCCGCCGCCCGTGAGCGTGCCAATCGCGCCCGCGCGTCCCTGGTCCGGGTGGCGCTGAACCAGAAGGGCGACCGCTACGTCGGAGGCGCCTCCGGCCCCAACGCCTTCGACTGCTCGGGGTTCACGATGTGGGTGTACAAGCAGGCGACCGGCAAGTACCTGCCCCACTACTCCGGCGCGCAGATGAACAAGGCCCGCCGCGTGGGTCGCAAGCACCTCAAGCCCGGCGACCTGCTCTTCTACGGTCCCGGCGGCTCGCAGCACGTGTCGATGTACATCGGCAAGGGCAAGATGATCCACGCCACGAACCCGCGCAGCGGTGTCCGCGTGGACAGCATCAACATGGGCTACTACCGCGCCCGGTTCGCCGGCGCCGGTCGCATCATCGAGGGCTGAGGTCCCGCAGCCGCGGCCCGACCGCCGCCGCCACGTAGACCAACCACGCGATCATGCCGACGTGCAGGACATCGTTGGCCGAGAAGTAGAAGCCGTCGCCGCCATCCCACAGCGTTTCCGTGATGCCCGCCGCGTAGTAGGCGAAGTAGGCGACGTTCACCACGATCAGCAGCACCGCGGCGATCAGGATCGGTCGTGACGCCGGTTCCTTGCTGCGCGCCGCGAGCACGATCACGAGGATGATGCCGGGCAGCGCGAAGAGCATGAGCACCTCGAAAGAGAGCAGCACGATGCTCGGCAACAGGACGCCCGCGATGGCGACGATCGTGTAGACCACCGCGTTCGCGAGGGCGTAGATCATGACTCCCCGGCGCGCCAGGGTGCATGCGTACGCGACCGCCACGAGCATCGCGCTGACGCTCCATGCCTGCGTGATGCTGTACCCGACCTCAAAGCCGTTGGTGTAGGTGCAGAACTCCTTCCCTGCGCACTTGAGTTCGTAGCTGAAGGCCTGGTAGCTCACGCCGGCCTGCGCCGCGCCGACCCCGCCGAGGATGAGCGCGACGCCGAGCCATCCGCGCGACATCTGGCCACGCCGGGTCACAAGGAAGCCCACACCGACCGCGATCCACAACAGCGCCAGGGTGAACACGAGGAACGTCCCCAACGGCTCGTTGAGCACCACTGACCCCACGTCAACGCACGGCCGCTGCTCACACCACTGCTCGGGCGTGATCGGCGGGTCGTACGGGACCTCGGTGAGGGCACACCCGGACAACACCAACAGCACAGGGACCCACAGGAGGCGGCGCATGCCCTCATCGTGCCGCATTGGGGCCGGGGGTTGACACTCCATGCATCGCGATATATCGTGAGTGCAACGCGTACGAACGAAGGAGAAATCACATGAGTTACGCACACCCGATGCCCGGATGGGCCATGATGACCGCCGGCCGCCCCGGAAAGCGCCGTGGCCGGCACCACCACAACGGACCGTGGGGACAGGGCGGACCCTGGGGTCCCCCGCCGCGGGCACGCCGCGACCGCGGCGACGTCCGCCTCGCGATCCTGTTGCTGCTCGACGAACAGCCACGCCACGGTTACGAGATCATCACCGAACTCGCCGACCGCAGCGAGGGCCGCTGGCGCCCCTCCCCCGGATCGATCTACCCGGTCCTGAAGCGGCTGACGAAGGAAGGCCTGGTCGCGCCGTCGCAGGAGGAGGGCAAGCGCACGTTCTCGCTCACCCCGGCCGGCAAGACCCTGGTCGAGCAGCAGCGCGAGGAGTGGGGCGAGCCCTGGGCACGCGAGGACGAGACGCCGGACGAGGCCATGAAGCTGTGGGCCGAGGGCAAACAGCTCGGCGCCGCGGTCTGGCAGGTCAGTCAGCTCGACGACCCGGCACAGATCGACGCCGCGGTTGCCGTCCTCGCCGAGGCCCGCAAGAAGATCTACAAGATGCTGGCGGAGTAGCTACCGACCCAGCGACCCCGGCATGTACGTCACCTCGCGGGCCAGCATCGACGCTGCGATCCGCGGTGGGGTGACGGAATTGAGCGAGCGCCACACCTTCACCGCCACCGGGTTGGTCAGGGAACCACTTCGCCCCATGAGGCGGGACATCCAGACGACCCGGGCGGTGCGGGTGTGGCGCTCGAATTCGTACTGGGCGAACGCCGGACCGTGGGCACCGGTCTGGTCCACGGCCCGCGCGAGCACGACAGCATCCTCGATCGCCATGCACCCGCCGAGGCCCAGGTTGGGGGTGGTCGGGTGGGCCGCATCGCCCAACAGACTGACCCGGCCCACAGTCCATGTGGCGATGGGATCACGGTCGAAGAGGTCGTTGTGCAGGATGGTTTCCGCCGGCGTGGCAGCCACCGCCTGCGGCAACCCTCCGATCCATTCACCCACCCCCGCCAACACGGCGTCTTTGCGCTGCGAGGGATCCTGCGTCATCCCAGCGGAGGTGCGGTGGGCGGCCCACCAGTACACGTGCTCGGCATCGAGCGGATGCACGGCCCCCCGCCAGCCGTTCCCCTGCGTCTCGCGCATCATCCCGGGATCCTCGACGGGGAACTCGGCGATGCCGCGGTAGGCCGTCTCCCCGCTGTAGCGGGGTTCCTCTTCACCGAACAGCGCCGCCCGGACCACCGAACGCAGACCATCGGCACCGACAACCGTGTCCGCGCGTTCGGTGGCGCCATCCGCGAAACTCAACTCGACCCCATCAGGGTCCTGGCGCAGGCCGACCAGCCGCTTGCCGGTCACCACGACCCCCGCGGGCAACTGCTCGTGCAAGGCACGGTGCAGATCCGCGCGACGCACCACGTACCCCTGCCCGCCGGTGATCTCGGAGACGTCGAAGCCGGTGAGAGTCCGGCCGTCCGGCGTCGCCGTCTCGGCCCAGCGGAACGGGCACACCGGCAGGTCCCAGAACCACTGCGCGACTCCCAGTGTGCGCAGACCCTGCAGCGCCCCCGGCCACAGGCCGATCCCGGCCCCGATGGCGCCGATCTCGGGGGCCTGCTCGTAGACCCGCGCGGACACCCCCACCCGATGCAGCGCCAAGGCCAGCGCCAAGCCCCCGATCCCTCCGCCGATGATGTGCATGGGACGACTGTGTCACGACGGACCTCGCCGCGGCCACGGATGGCTCCCCCGGAGAAAGAGGACGAGATGGCCCCCGCATACAGTGTTGCCACTCGAACCAAGGAGCCTCAATGCGCCGCTCGTCCCTCGTCGTGGCCGCGACACTCGTCGCTGCTGCTGCAAGCTTCACTCCCGCCCAGGCAATCACCGGCGGGGAGCCCGACGGCGACAAGCACCCGAACGTGGGGCTGCTCGCCTTCTACGCCGACGAGGACGGCACGAACTACCGCTTCCGGTGCAGTGGCACCCTCGTGACACCCACAGTGGTTCTCACCGCCGCCCACTGCACGGACGGCATCGTGGGGAAGACCATCGTGACCTTCGACAGCACGTTGGCGCAGAACCCTCCGTCGCCGCTGCCGCGCGCGACCGACGACCCCGGCGACAGCACGTCGAAGGTCGGCTACACCGAGGACTATCCGGGGTACCACGAGGGCACCGCGTACACACACCCGGACTACTCCGACTTCACCGATACCAGCGACTGGAACGACGTGGGCGTGGTTGTGCTCGATGAGCCGGTCAGTGGCATCACCCCGGCCGCCATCGCGCCGACCAACTACCTGAACGCCTACGCCCAACCGGCGTTGAACAAGACGATCTTCACGCTCGTCGGATATGGCACCGAGGTGCGTAAGCCCGAGTCCGGCCCCCAGAAGCCGACCCCGCAGTCCTACCCCCTGCTGCGCCGCGTCACCACCTCCAACGGCCAGAAGCTCACGCCCCAGATCGTTCAGATGAACGGCAACCCCTCCAACGTGATCGCCGGGGGCGGCACGTGCTTCGGCGACTCCGGCGGCCCCTCGTTCCTCAACGGCTACGTGACAACGGTGACCAGTTACGGGTACACCGACAACTGCCGCTACATCGGCGGCTACCAGCGCGTCGACATCCCCGTGGTGCAGGACTGGCTGAAGACGTTCGGCATCACGCCTGCGATCGCGGCGGGGTCGCTGACGAAGGCGGTCAAGTAGCCGCCGCGTAGGCGCGGTCGACCCACGTCAGGACCTCGTCGTCGACATCTTCGACGGCGCGGACCTCGAGGTGGTGGGTGTACAGACCGGGGCGGATCTCGACCACCTCTTTCCATCGCGGTGTCGGGTCACGCTCGGGAAGACCGAGTGTCAGTACGAGCGGTGCGCCGCGTTGTCCCAGCCAGCGTTGCGGGTTCCATAGGAAGGCGAAACCGCGACGCCTCGCCCAGCCGATCTGGGTCGTGGAGACGCGCAGTTCGGCGCCGCCGAGATCCGCCACCCGATCGGCCACGATCTCGAAGACCGCCAGTCCCAACGGGTCGTCCGCGAAGAACTGCCGGCCCTCGTCGAGCCGGCTCACCGGGAGCGGATGCCCTCGCGGGCCGTCTGCACTGCCATCCAGATCGCGGCCAACAGCAGCACGATGCCGAAGCCGACCCGCAGGTTGCCCGTGAACAGTGACCAGGCCGCCCACAGTCCCAGCCAGATAAGCCCCACGACGAGCAAGGCCATCAGCAGACTGGCCAGACGCCGGCGCAGGATCGCTTCGATGACCAGCATCGCGAAGGCGATCCACACGATCGGCCAGAGCAGCCCGGTGGTGTCGAACAGCAGCAGCATGCCGAGAGCGGCCAACAGGATGGACGCCGACGCCGCGGACCACAGGCGCAACAGCCGCCCACGGATGTTCTCGTCCTGTTTGATCGGCTCCGCGCGATGCCGCAGGTGGGCATGGACCGGCTCGACCGGCAAAGGCCGTGGATCCAGGCCCAGCTCGACCCCTTCGAGTTGTTGGCGCACGACCATCTGCCGACGCCGGACCTCTTCGACCTCCTCGGCCAGTTCCTCGGCGCGGGGGGTCGGGTCCTGAGGGGAGATCCCCTGGGCACGCTCGGCGGCGCGCGCCGCACGGAGGGCCTCGCGTCTCTCCGCAAGCTCCAGATCGGTGTCGGCGAGCTTCTGTGTGAGGTACTTGCGAGCGGCCTCGAGATCGCCACGCGCCCATTCGTCGGTCGGCGCCTCTTTGTCCAGCCCCGCCCAGGCGACCGGCTGACCCCACGACTGGCGCACAGTGCCTTTGCGTTCGTACCTCACGCCGGCCGGCGCCCGTTCCCCACCGAACACGTCGTGAGTGTCCAGACCCCACAGACCTCGGTAATCGCGCACCCAGGGGGTGTCGTCGGTGACCAGCACGGGATGCCAGGGCTTGTCCTGTCCAGGACCCACAGCGACCCCGTCGCCGCGTTTGTAGTCGATGTAGGGGATCCCGATGGCACCGGAGTCGTCGTCCTCGTGCCAGGGCAGGATCCGCAGGAACGCTCTGCGCACACTGTCCAGCCAGTCGGGCAGGGGCACACCGGCAGTGATCAGGTACTCCCCCTTCAAGTACGCGCCCGAGTGTGACCCGGCCCCGGCGTAGACCACCGGATGCGTGCCGTCGACGAACTCGATGTCCGGGTCGTCCCACCGTCGTCGCAAGTCGTCGCCGACCTCATCGTGCGAGGAGAAGGCCACCCATGCCGGTTTCTGCTCCTCGTCGTCGGTGAGGAAGATGGTCACCTGCTCCCAGTCCGACTCGTGGTCGTTGACGCCGCCGAAGTTGGAGCGCCAGTCGTTCATCGAGTAGAAGTACCAGTACTGCAGCACCAGGTAGCCGCCGTCACGCGTGACGTGACCGTAGTAATGGCAGTCATCCTTGGTCGGGGTGTTCATGTACGCGTTGTGGGCGGCGGCCGCATAGCCGCCAGGGACCCGTCCGCGCAACAACAGCGTCAGGCGCATGATCGCGTCGACGAAGCGGGACAGCAGCCCGACTGCGGCGAAGCGGCTCGACGTCTTGAACTTGACGCGGTCCGGGCGCTTGCGCCAAGCCTTGTACTCCTTGCGGGTCAGCGGGCCATCCACCTGCTGGAGGTAGATGATGTCGCCGACGTGTACCCGGCCGAGTTCGGCGAGGCGATCCAGCGTGAGCGAACCCCGCGCCGCCAGCTCCTCCGGCTCGTCGTCCGTGCGACGGAACAGCGCGCTGCCCGCGACGAAGTCCTCCACCGAACAGGGGTAGAACAACTCGCCGCGGTTGTACCGGATCACCGGTTCGTACTGACGCAGCAGAGTCAAGTCATCGGGCATTGGCGGGTGCCTTTCATGTCTGAGGGGAGCCTACCCTGACCGTGAGGTGGCGGCCGATCAGCAGTTGTCCACACCCCACTTGAGGCAATCTGGACATTTCCCTGAGCAGATTGTGAGCATTCCCACAATCGGCGTGCTTCTGGCATGAGTTGCGGGAAAACGTGCTTACGGTGGGCCACGACCACCT
>WBZL01001061.1_pt1 | contig 29793 bp, 25 predicted proteins | sample 5204291 | NCBI WGS metagenome assembly WBZL01 (sample SAMN12344345, study PRJNA552823) | activated sludge metagenome | biome: Activated sludge suspended growth; feature: Nitrification reactor; material: Wastewater; isolation source: activated sludge from nitrification reactor of wastewater...
CCATCGCGTTCGTACGCCGAAACCGTGCGCTTGCGCCGCTTGGACCGGCGTACTTCAACGACCGGTTGGCCAGGTGTTGATGCGTGACTCATGGCCACACCCTATGCATCAAGCACCGACAGTCACGGCGTCTCATAAATCAGCAAAACGATTGTGATCAAGCCCGCACTCAGGCTATTTTGGAAGTCGTAGGCCCCCGCAAAATCGCGTTCGCAAGGGGAAGGCAAGCGCGATGACTCGGGGGCCTTCGTCATGCCCGCAGTCACCTCCCGGCGCAACACACGCACAGATTTACGCCTACCGGAGCGTGAACGCCGCCCAGATGTGGTCTAAGGTCAAGGTGGTTCTGAAACGAAGGACCCCGACGGGCATCCCTCAATCACCCGTTGCGACAACCAAGGACAACGAAGGAGGCCGTCATGGCCGAAACCTGGAGTGGCGAGTTCTACTGTGTGAAGTGCAAGGCCAAGCGCGAAGCCAGCGGCGAAGTCTCGGTCAGCGAAAAGGGCACCCGGATGGCCAAGGCCGTCTGCCCCGAGTGCGGCACCAAGCTCAATCGCATCCTCCCCAAGGCCTGATCCCAGAACTTGGGTTTCGAGAGCGGCGGTGACCATCGGGTCGCTGCCGCTCTCGCAATTCGTCAGTCCAGATCGACGTTGAGACTCAAGGCCAACTTCGGACATCGCTCAACGGCCCGGATGACCTTGCCCTCGAGATCTTCGGGGATGTCACCTTCGATCAGGATCTCCACCGGAGCCTGCTCACCCAGACGGAATACCTCTGGGGCGATGACCTCGCAACGTCCGTAGCCGTCGCAACGGTCGGGGTCGACGCGAACTTGCAGCATGAGCCCACCTTAATCAGATGGATCGAGTCTCTTCAGTAAAGGGCCGACGATGTCCATCGGAAGCGGGAAGACCACGGTGGAGTTCTGATCAGCGCCCAACTCCAAGAGAGTCTGCAAGTAGCGCAACTGCAGGGAGGCAGGGCTCTGCGAAAGCATGTCGGCGGCTTGCTTGAGCTCCGTTGATGCCTGGAGCTCACCGCGAGCATTGATCACCTTGGCGCGTCGCTCACGCTCTGCCTCCGCCTCACGGGCCATGGCTCGCTGCATCTGCTCAGGGATCTCCACGTCTTTGATCTCCACCACCGACACATCTACGCCCCAGGGCTTTGTCTGGTGCTCAATGATCTCGCGCAGATCGGCGTTCAGGTCGTCACGATGCGACAGGATCGTGTCGAGATGGGCCCGCCCCAAGACCGAGCGCAGGGTCGTCTGGGCGATCTGAGAGGTGGCGACGGCGTAGTTTTCGACCTTCATCACCGCCTCGATCGGGTCGGTCACATTGAAGAGCACCACTGCGTTGACCCGTGCCGGCACATTGTCTTTGGTGATCACTTCTTGCGGCGGAATGGTCAGCGTGATCACCCGAGTGTCGACTCGTTGGAGTCGATCCAGACCGGGCATCAAGATCTTCAGGCCCGGCTTGTAGAGCTGGCGCAGCCGACCCAGTCGGAAGACCACGCCCCGCTCATATTCGGGGATCACCCTGATCGAGGCGACACCGAGGGCTACAACCAAGATGATCAACGCCAACGTAGGCGCTATCCAGGAGGGCAATGATCAGCCTTTCTTTGAGTCAGGCACTCGAGAGCGGTCTCCGCCCCAGCGAGTGGAATAGCGATCCACCAACTGCTCAACGGACTCCTCCTCGGCCTTGCTTTCCGGGGACTCCACATAGCCCACGGCTTTGAGATGTTCAGGGAAGTTGGTGGGCGTGGCCCACAGATGCTTGGCAAAGGTGAAGGTCGCCATCGCACAAACCACCACACTGACCACGAGTACGACGTACTCGGCCACCGTGTCTGCGCCACCGATGAGCAACCAGAAGGTCGGCAAAAAGACCGCGATCGCAGAGATCACCAAGCTGATCCCCCGATGGAAGCGGCCCGCTTCGGAGTGTGGCCAAGGGTCGAGCTGCCGGGTGACTTCTCTGGGCCCTGGCGTCGGCGAGCAGTCATCCTTGGCTGGGCAGCGACCGCAGATGGCGTGCTGACCCTCATATCGGATCACCCGCTTTTCCGGATCGAAGGAGGCCGGCCACAGCCAGTTGTCCTCGTGACATTGCCAGGCATCTTGATCGGAGTGGTAGATGAAGTTGCCGGTGCGCCACTGAGCCGATTTGTGGGCCGAGCGCATCCCCAGATAGTCGACCACCCAAGCGATGGCCAGCAGGAACAGGGAGTACCCGCCGACCATCGCCACCAATGGATTCACAGTGTCATCTTCACTTCTTCGCCGTGGGCGACTCGATCTCGGTGAACAGCACGTCTTGAGGCATCTCCATCACGGTCTTGCCGTGGCGGAAATGCTTGAGCCCCAAGAACGCCATGTAGAGGAAGGGCACGCAGCCTCCGAGGATGAAGATCACATCTCCGGGCAGGCGTCCCCACTCGATCAGCGAGTTGAGATTGCCGGTGACGAAGTTGAGCGAACGTGCCTCGAAATAGCCCTGATCAACTGAGTGGTAGAGCTGGATGACGCCCAATGGAAGCAGCGTTGCAAAGACCATCCACGCCAGACCAATATTGAGACTCCAGAAGGACACCTTTGCCCACTTCTCCGGCCATTTGTCGGCAGGGATGATGTAACGCAAGGCGAACATCGACAAGCCAACAGCCAACATCCCATAGACACCCATCATCGCCGCGTGACCGTGGTTGGCAGTCAGCGCGGTGCCAATCTGGTAGTAGCTGACGATCGGCAGGTTGATCAAGAAGCCGAAGACTCCAGCACCGAGGAAGTTCCAGAATCCCACCGATACCAGGAACATCACCGCCCATCGATGCGGGAAGGGGGCATCGGTCTTGGCTTCCTGGCGGGCGCCCAACTGCATGAAGGCCCAGGCTTCAACGGTCAAGAAGGTCAACGGGATCACCTCGGCGGCGCTGAAGAAGGCACCCAGAGCCATGTGCTCAACCGGCGTACCGGAGAAGTAGAGGTGATGCATGGTGCCGATCACGCCACCCATGGAATAGAGGATCGCGTCCATGAAGATGATGCCGATCGCGATCCGCTCCCGCACCACGCCGAGCATCACGAAGATGTAGGCGACCATCACCGTGGTGAACAACTCCAAGAAGTCCTCCACCCACAGGTGGACCACCCAGAAGCGCCAGAATTCTGCCACCGAAATATGCGTGTCGGTGCGAGCCAGCAGGCCGACCGCGTAGAAGGCGGGGATAGCCAGGGCCGAGAAGAAGAACAGCCACGGCATGTTGGTCTTGGACTCGGTCTTCAGCCGGGCTCGGATGCCGCGGTAGATGATCGCGATCCAGATGAACATGCCAGCCACCAGCAGGATTTGGTAGAACCTGGGCAGATCGAGGTACTCCCATTGCTGAGCGAACAGCGGCCCCTTGGCCCAACTGACGCCATGGATCGAGAGCGCCTCGGAGGCCATCGAGCCAAACACCACCACAGCGACTGCACCCAAGAGAATGTAGGTGAGCAACCCTTGCTTCTTGGGCTCGCGTCCAGAGATGAATGGGGTCAAGAAGATGCCGGCCGCAAGGAAGCCGCCTGCAGTCCAGAAGAGCGCCAACTGCAGATGCCAGGTGCGGGCGAGGTTGAATGGCAGCAACTTGGCGAGGTCAAAGCCGAAGAAGCTCAAGATGTCGGCTCGATAGTGCTCTGCTGCGGCACCCAGTAAAGCCTGGGCCAAGAAGAGCAGCGCGATCACGAAGATGAACCACGCACACGCCCGCTGAGCAGGCGTCAGACCCACGTCACCTGGTTGCTTGAAGGCAATCGAGGGAGCCTCTTCGGAATGCCAGCCAATCTTGCGACTCCAGCGACCATAGATCGCAAACAAGATGCCCGTGCCACCGAGAAGCACGATCAGCGACAGGCCAGACCAAACCAGCAGATCAGCTGTGGGCCCGTTGTCGACTCGGGGCTCCATCGGCCAGTTGTTGGTGTAGCTGTAGGAATGCCCCGGGCGCTCGGCTGCCGCAGCCCAGGCAGTCCAGGCGAAGAAGGCGGTCATCTGCCTGACCTGTTTCTGGTCCGTGATCAGACGCGGCTTGAGGCCATACTTGGTGGTCGGTTCACCGAAGAAGTCGGAATAGTATTGAGTGATTTCCTCGAAGGCCACGACTTGCTCGGGAGTGAACTCAAGAGTCTTGGTCTGTTCATCGAAGCGGTTTGTCCGCCACATCTTGACATTGGCTTCGGTGGCATCCATGGTGCCGGCCTCACGCAATTGCCGCTTCGTGGACTCTGTGGCCTTGCGAAGATATTCGGCCGTGAAGTCGGGTCCGAGATAGCCGCCATGGCCCAGGACGGTGCCATATTGCATCAAGCCCCGTGCCTGGAAGAGCTCCTGTCCAGCGGTGATGTCATCGGTGGTGAAGAGCACCTGCCCACTGGAGTCAACGACCTTCTCTGGTTGCGGCATGGTCGCGGTATAGGTGCGATAGGTCAAGATGCCCATCACGAAGAAGCTGAACAGCATCACTAGGGCCAGACCCTGCACCCAGCCCTTGCTGATCATCATTTGCTTGCGATCCTGCGATGCAGGAGGCTCCGGACGTTGTTCTACAGTGCTGGCCATGGGTCCCCACTTCGATTTGTCACGAGTCCCCTCGTGATTTTGATCCGCTTTCGGGAAAGTACCACTACGACGAGTAGGATCTGAAGAGCCAAACGCGTCAGGTTTATCAAGTCTCAAACAACGTTGCCGAATCGTTATCTTGCTGTGGATCGTCAAATCAGGGTCCAAGACCCGCCCGTAGTTTGAAGACATGCATGCATTCAGGCTGGTCGAAGGAGCACAAATCACCCGACTCGGCGGCGGCACCCTGCAGATCTATCTGGACCCTGCACGCAGAGTCCGGGTAGTTGATTCGCCCCAAAATCGTGACCTCCTACGCCGTCTACGAGCACCCGGCGAGGGCGAGATCGACCCAATCAACCGAACTCTTCAACTGCTCCGTGAGCAGGGCCTGGTCTCCACCATCACCTCGATCACGATCGCCGAGCAGCGGCTCGTGGATGCCCGGGTCTTCACACGTGGGCTCGAGCTCAGTCCTACGACGTGGCGCTCGCTGGGGCTGCGAAGAGTCAGCCGTCTGCAAAACGCCAACTTCGCGATCTTGATCGGCAAGACGCAGACCAGCTCGCAGACGGTGACCAATGCGCAGATCCCCCATGTGCTGGGTGATTACCCGGGAGGCACGCCAAGGTTGGGGCCTTTCATCGTGCCTGGCACGACACCATGTCTGGCCTGCATCGAGCCACAGGCACTTGACGACGACCCGTTGGCAGCCACGACTCCCAGCGCCGATCCGCCGAGGGATGACTCAGCGCAAGGCCTGCTGCAGAGCTTCCTGCTCCAAGATCTCCTGACCTGGCTGCGCGGGGAGCTGCCATGGACATGGGCCCGCACCATCCTGTTGGGCACCAATCCCCAGACTTCGAGGTTGCGAGATTGGCTGCGACATCCAGAGTGCACCTGCACCTGGAGTTGAAGCGTCGGTCACACTGGTCTCATGGCCGAACTCCCCCGCAAGTCAGTCGCTCGTACGGCGAAGCTCGCCGCGCTGCCTCTCGGCTATGCAGGGCGCACGGCCTTGGGCTTGGGCAAGCGACTGGGTGGCGCCTCCGCCGAGACGGTCATGACCGACATCCAGCAGCGCACGGCCGAGCAACTCTTCCGCACTCTCGGTGAGCTCAAGGGCGGGGCCATGAAGGCCGGGCAGGCGATGTCGATCTTCGAGGCCGCGCTGCCTGAGGAGTTGACCGCGCCCTATCGAGAAAACCTCCGGCGCCTGCAAGATTCCGCGCCCCCGATGCCGACCATCACGGTGCGTGAGATCTTGGCCGAGCAGTTGGGCCCGGATTGGCAGCGCTCGTTGGTCGAGTTCGATGCCGAGCCAGCCGCAGCAGCCTCCATAGGGCAGGTGCATCGCGGTCGTTGGGTCGACGGTCGTGAAGTTGCCATCAAGGTGCAATATCCCGGGGCTGACAAGGCTTTGTATTCCGACTTGAAGCAACTCTCGCGCCTGGCTGGCTCTCTTTCTCCCATCCTCCCCGGCATTGACGTGAGTGCCTTGATGAAGGAGTTGCGCGACCGGGCAGTTGAAGAGCTCGACTACGCCCTGGAGGCCGAGTCGCAGCAGAAATTCGCCGATGTCTACGCCGACGACCCTGACATCGTGATCCCCAATGTGGTGCGGGCTGCGCCGAAGGTGATCGTCAGCGAGTGGATGGACAGCACTGGTTCGTTGCTCAGCGTCATCGAAGACGGCACCACAGAACAGCGCGATCACTATGGCCAAGAGCTGGTCAAATTCCTCTTCGGATCACCAAGCCGAGTCGGCATGTTGCATGCCGACCCACATCCCGGCAACTTCCGCCTGATCCCCACCGACAACGGACACCCAGGCAAGTTGGGGGTGCTTGACTTCGGTGCTGTGGCGCGACTGCCCGAGGGCAATTTGCCAAGTTCGTTGGGCACCTTGATCCGGATCGCCGCGATGGACGACTACGACGAGTTGGTCAGCTCTCTACGCGAAGGTGGTTTCATCAAGGACAAGGTCAAGATTGATCCCCAGAAACTGAAGGACTACTTGGGCCCATTCGTTGAGCCCACCGAGGTCGATGAATTCCACTTCACCCGCAAGTGGATGCGCCGGCAGTTCAACCGGATCAACGATCCCAAGGGCGATGCCTTCTCGGTGATGACCAGACTCAACCTCCCACCCGAATATCTCTTGATCCACCGCACCTGGACTGGTGGCGTCGGGGTGTTGAGTCAGTTGGAAGCGCGCGTGCGTTTTCGCGAGCTCATGATCGAGCACCTGCCCGGTTTTGCTGACCCAGACTCCAACGCAGACTCCGACGCAGACTGATCGAACTCACCAATACTCGCTGTCGAGTTTGCCCTCCATGGCGCGAAGATTCTCCCGTGAGCAGGCCTCACAAAAATAGACGAGCCGCTCCCGCTCGGTCGCGAAGGTCCATGTCACTGGGGCCTCCTGCGCCGGGCTGACCTTCCCACACCACGAGCAAACTGCCACCAACCAACTGTACGGCGATCACGTCGCGCTCGTCGCCGCCTCCGCCAGGATCTGCAAGACATCCTGCCCGTAGCGCTCCACCTTCGCGGGACCCACTCCGCTGATCTCCAACAGGGCCTCCTTGGTGAGCGGTGCCACCTCGGCCAGAGCCTCCAAGGTGGCGTCACTGAACACGACATAGGCCGGCACTTCATCCTCGGTGGCCCGTTGCAGGCGCCAGCTCCGCAGGCGCTCGAAGAGCTCCTCGTCATAGGGCACCGGGCAGTCGTCGCAGCGGCCACGATTGCGCTGCTTGGCATCAGCCAAGACCACATTGCAGACGCGACAGTTGGTGACCTTGCGCGAGCGCTTCTTGGTTGAGGTCTTCTTGCCGCTGACAGTCGATGCCGGGACGAGCTCACCGGGGATCAGATTGGCGATGAATCTTGAGTGGCGTCGGCGAGCTGGCTGCCCGGGAGCTCGAGCCGCGGCCCAACTCACGCTCAGGTGCCGCTTGGCGCGCGTGAGCCCGACGTAGAGCAATCTGCGCTCTTCCTCGACCGCTGTCGGATCTTGGGCATAGGTGATCGGCAAGCTGCCTTCTTGCACCCCGACCACGAAAACCGCTTCCCACTCAAGACCCTTCGCGGTGTGGATCGTGGCCAAGGTGACGCTGTCGGCACTGGGCGCGTGTTGCTCGGTCGTACGCCGATCGAGCTCGGCCAAGAAGCCCTCCAGGCCAAGCTCAGCGCCCTGGGCAGCGAAGGCCACCGCCAAGTCGAGCAGCGCCTGCAGGCTCTCCCAACGGTCTCTGACCTGACCTCTCGCCTCGGGTGCCTTAGGACTCCAGCCAATGCTGCTCAGAGCCTCGGCCACCTGCTCACCAAGAGATGCCTGGGCAGGCACACCGCCTCGCACCTGGCCACGAAGCAGGGCAATGGCTTGCCGGACTTCTTGACGCTCAAAGAAGCGGGCTGCCCCCCGCACCGTGTAAGGGATGTCGGCCTGGGACAGCGCCTCTTCGAGATGCTCTGATTGCGCATTGATCCGGAAGAGGACGGCCATGTCGCCAAATCGGATGCCGACCCCACGAAGGTGTTGGATCTGCTCAACGACAGCATCCGCCTCAGCGACCTCGTCGGCATGTCGATGCCAGCCCACGTCAGGGCCGGGGGCGCCAACAGCCTGCAGTTTGACCGAGCGGGTCTGTGCCCCGTCGAGCAATGCATTGGCAGTAGCCACGATCTGGGGGCTCGACCGGTAGTTGCGGACCAATTCGACCTGGGTTGCCTGGGGATATCGCTTGGTGAAATCCAGCAGGTAGTCGGCCCGGGCCCCAGCGAAGGAATAGATCGTCTGAGCCGGATCGCCAACTACGCAGAGTTGTTCGCTGCCACCGAGCCACAGGCCAAGCAGAGTCTGCTGGATCGGATTGACATCTTGGTATTCGTCAACCACCAGGTGCTTGTACTGGCCGCGGACCATCGCTGCGGTGCGCTCGTCCTCACTGAGGATCGCTGCTGCCAAGAGCAGGACGTCTTCCATGTCCATCCGACCTTCAGCAGATTTGTGCATTTCGTAGGCGTCATAGACCGCTGCGACCGCACTAGGCTCCAAGTCGCTCACAGTCCGCTGCAGCTTGCTGGCCTTGGAGAGGTAGTCCTCAGGGCGCACATTGCTGACCTTGGCCCACTCGATCTCCGAGGCCAGATCTCGCAGTACGCCGCGATTGGTGGACACCGCAACCCCCTTGGCGGCCCGCCCGACCAGGGGCAACTTCGACTCGGTCAGGATCGGCGCATCTCCGCCGTACACCTTGGGCCAGAAATAACGCACCTGACGCAGCGCGGCGGCATGGAAAGTGCGCGCCTGCACTCCTGGAGCACCCAAGGCGCGCAAGCGTGAGCGCATCTCACCGGCCGCTCGGGTGGTGAAGGTAACCGCTAGCACCTCGGTCGGGGTGTAGACCCCAGAGGCGACTCCATAGGCGATCCGATGCGTGATCGCACGAGTCTTGCCGGTGCCTGCACCGGCCAACACCCGCACCGGCCCTCGAAGCGCCAAGGCCACTTCGCGTTGCTCTGGGTCGAGCTCGGCGAGCAAGTCATCGGGGTTCACGAGGTGAGCCTAGACGGTGCCTCCGACAGTGGGCGGAGTGACGCTGAGGACTATTTGAAACGGCCGAACAGTCGACGTCGTTGAGGCGCAGGCGGCGCCGCCGAAATAGCAGCTTGCCGCTCTGGATCGCAGACCTTCACCCGAGGTCGCCCAACTGCCGCGCCCTGTTCACGTTCGACTGCGTCGAGATGCTGCCAGCCCTCACGTCCTGTCGCTGCAGGGCATCGCTTGGCGACCAGATCGCCCGCTGCTCTCAGCGAACCAATCGGCTCGGGCAGGCCCGCGTCGAGGTCGTCAAGGATCGTGTCGGTGACCTCTCTTGAATCAGTGCGGTTGGTGCCGATGAAGCCGACGGGTCCGCGTTTGATCCAGCCGACCACATAGACGCCTGGCTCGACTCGGCCCCTGTCATTGGGCACTATCGCGGCGGCTTCGTCGAAGGGCAGGTCAGCCACTGGCAGGCCACGGTGACCCACCGAACGGACTACCAGTCCGGCCTCAAGGGTGTGCACCTCATCGGTGGTCTCTGCTCGTACGACGCCATCCGCCCCGGTGATGAGGTTGTTGCGGGCCACTCGTACGCCGGTGACCCTGCCATCGGCTCCGAGCACCTCCACTGGGGATGCAGCAAAGCGCAGCACGATCCGACGATTCGTCGACTCGGGGTCGATCTCACGCGAGGCAATATCGCTGAGGAGTTGGCTGCGCTGGTCATCACCAGACAGCATCTCGGGATCGGCCTCGCCGACCACGTCGACTCCGTCGAGGGCGGCCAGCCCGATCAGCTCGGGCACAGTGAAGGCCGCTTGGGCCGGGCCGCGACGGCCGAGAATGACCACCTCTCGGATCTTGCTGGCCCGCAGTTGCTCCAAGGCGCCCGGAGCCAGGTCGGTGCGCTCCAACATCTCGATCGGACGGGTCAGGATGCGAGCCACATCGAGCGCGACATTGCCATTGCCGACCACCACTGCCCGCTCATGAGTGAGTGGCACTTCGAGCTCTTCTTGCTCGGGGTGGCCGTTGTACCAGCCGACCAGAGCGGTCGCCGGCACCGAGCCGGCAAGGTCCTCCCCGGGGATGCCAAGGGATCGATCAGACGAGGCACCCACGGCGTACACGACTGCGTGATAGTGCGATTTGAGGTCGGCCAGCGTGATCTCCTCACCGACCCGCACCCCAAGGAAATAGCGGAACTTGGGCTGACGCTCGATCGCCTCAAAGAGGCGGGTCACCAGCTTGGTGGAGGGGTGATCGGGAGCCACTCCGTGACGCACCAGCCCGTACGGCGTGTGCAGGCGCTCGTAAACGTCAACGCCCTCAACCTCAGGATGCTTGAGCAACTCATCGGCGGTGAAGATGCCGGCCGGACCAGCCCCGACAATCGCGATCCGGAAGGGTCCGGTACGGGTGAGTCGCCGCTGTTGAGGCACCAGCGCCACAGGAGTGCGGTCGGCGTGAGGGAAGGCTTCGTAGTAGGCGGCGTTGAGGTCGATGAAAGGCAGCTCATCGGTAGTCAAAGTGGCATCAGGCACGATCGCACCCACTGGGCACGCGGTCGCGCAAGCACCACAACTGACGCAGGCGGCACCATCGACGTACAGCATCTCGGTGGTGCCGAACCCGACCTCACCGGGCGCTGGATGGATGCAGTTGACGGGGCAGGCGACGACGCACGACGCATCAGCGCAACAGGACTGTTTGATCACATAGGGCATGACAAACTCCGAGAGGTCGGGGGAAGTTGGAGCTCACACAGCAGCGGACTTGGGCTCGCTCCTGAATCTCGATGAGCGACCTGCGATGCCCAAGGCACGCCAGATTTGACGGGAGACGGGATTCATCAAGTGCAGCTCATCGGCCAGCATCCTGATGTCGCCGAAGGTGTCGCGCAGCATCTTTGATGCCTCGGGGCTGCGCCAATAGACCTCGCGCATCACCGACTTGGGGATGTCGAGATCTTTTTGCATGCGGCGTGTTGGCTTGGCGATCACATCGCACAAGGTGCGCATCACCACCGGGTAGGCCAATGAGATGCCGAAGCGTTGGAGCTTGCTCCAGTCCTTGGAGCGCTCGATCAGGTAGGTGTGCGCGAAGCCGATGTGGCGGGCCTCTTCGGCCACGTGGATCTGCATGACCCGCTCCACGATCGGGTGCATCTCGTGACCAGAGCGAAGTACTGACTTTTGCAAGAAGTCGATGGGTTCTTCACCAGCAAGGATGCCGATGAAGAAGATATTGGGAAGGTAACGCCCCGCCAAGCACAAGAACGGTGCCACCGCGATGAACCACTTGGGTCCACCCTTGACGTCGACACCGATCCGGTTGACGCCCTCTTGGAACATCTGGGTGTGGTGGCATTCTTCGGTCACCTCATGGGTGGCATAGCGAAACTCGGCACGATGGTTGGGCATCCCGATCAGGTGAGCCATCACGCCGCCATTGAGCACCTGCTCAAATTGCAGACCCACCTTCATGATGTTGGCCAGGCGATATTTGCCGACCTCCATCTGGCGTTCCAAGGACAGTGACTTGTACCAATCGGTGTTGGCCAATGCGTCCACCTCGGGGAGCACCCAGCGCGGGTCATTCTCGATGACCTCAAACTCAGGGCTGTCCCAAGCGATGTCGAGGAAGGCATCGAAGTGGCGATGCACCGACGCCTCGGAGAGCACTTGCAATTTCTCCTGGAACTCCATCCCCTCGGTGTCGGGCATGGTGTCGGCAATGTAGTCAAAGGAGGCTGCAGCGGTCATTTTGATCCTCGATCCTTGTCCTCATCGATAGCAGTGCCCAAAGGCACCGCATCCTCGGTGATTGCTACCTAAACGATGGTAGGCCTCCCCGGTTAGACTGGCCGGTGATCTGGGCTCTGGACATCTAGCCCCCGCATGTAAAGTGACCGGCTTCACAACATGAATGCCCGCTATGTCGTTTTTGGCAGCAAAGCTGGGACCAGCCATCGCTCTAGGAAGTCGCGTACTTCAGCCTCATCCCTGATCGGCTCGTGAGTGCTGTGGAGCATGGAGACCAGCAAACGCAAGATCAACTCCGATAGGCCGGGCAGTTCGGACTCGCTGACCCCACCGCGATCCCAGTCAACGGGAAATCTGCGCAACATTTGAGCGCCGTACGCGATGGTTGCCTCTGACGTGGCTGCTCGACTGAAGGTCGCGGTGTCACCAAGTTGGAGCAACAAGTTGAGCCGGGGGTCATCGGGCACCGAGCGCAGACAGAACAAGAATCCTTCCACCACGGCTTGGGCCGGAGTGTCGAACGGTCGCAGATGAGCGATCAGACGATCGACGAAGTCCGCGGCCCCTTGCTCGGCCACTTGGCTGACGATGTCGCTGATGCTGGAGAAGTGACGGTAGACAGTCTGCCGGGTGACGCCCACCTCCACCGCAACATCAGACAACGTCGTCTTGGCCACACCATGGCGGTCGATGCAACGAGTAGTGGCATCAATGATCCGTTGGCGAGCCTCACCATCTGTTGTCGGCGGTTTACCGCCCCAGCCGTGGTTTGCCATGCACCTACGCTGACACAGCCTCAGCCACGGCAGGTTGGACCACCCGGCGGCTCGCCCGGATCGCGGCGACCACGAACCATGTCGACACCAGCATGCAGGCCAGGGCATACCAACCACTGCCAATCGGAGCGCCTGTGTCGGTCACGCCGTCAATCGCCGCCAAGAAGGCGGGCAACGCGGTCAGCCACAAGATCGCGTGGATGCCCAGATACAACGCCGGGTAGATCCGCACAAAGGCGGGTGACTCCATGGCCTGCGGCGAGCCGTGCCAGTTGAGTTTGGTCGCTTCGACCAACAGCGCCCCACCCACGAGCCACAGCAAGGCCAAGAGCACGATCACCAGAGTCTTCTGCAGGGAGTAGTCGTCACCCGCCCCGACGTCGACCCGAGTGGGTGCCGCTCCGATCACCATCAGCACCGGAGTGAGTACGCCGGCCAGCACCGTCCGCCACGACACCTGCCAGCCGCTGAGCCGGTCACGGCCCACCTTGTCACCGACAAAGCGCACCACCAGCCAAGTCATCACCCCGAAGGACACCGAAGCGAAGACCCACATGCTGTTCATTGGCACCGACGCAAACATGGGCTTGTTGACATCATTGTCGGGATTCCAGGCCCACCACTTCAATTGCGGCCCCAGTTGGTCAAAGGTCTCGTAGAAGACCTGACAAGCAAAGGCAGTCGCAATCGCGCCCACCGCCGGCCCGCGACGCTGGAAGACCCCCAATGCCCGGATCAACTCATAGGTCAACTGGGTGATCACGACATAGAAGGCGACGATATAGAGCGGCAGACGGTCAAACATGAACTGCACCGTGAAGACATTGTGGGAGAAGATGAATCCCACATATTTCTCCAAGTTGAACCACTCGGGGAAGTACAGCGGCGGCTCGATCACGGCTAGGTAGACCAACGAGGCAAAGGCCAACGAAATATTGACCGGGTCGCCGTCTCTGCGCCACCTACGCCAAGCATGCACCAGGGCAAAGACAGCGCCCCCGACAATCAACAACTCCAATACGGGCAAGGTCCAGTTTTCCAAGCTGAAGGGACTTCGCAAGGTGACGACCGGATTTGCCCCATCGCAGGTGAAGCCCAAGAACTTCGCGACCTCACGAGCAGCGGGTTCGCAGGTGTAGCCCATCTGGGATGCCTTTCTGCTGAGATCTCGACTATGCCGTCGCCGACAGGTTGGCCGGCGTCGGCGGCTCAACCGGATTGTCGGGATCAGAGTAGTCAGTGGCGGGCGGATCCAGACTCAGATCAAATCCCGCAGGCACCTTGGTCTGGCCCAACACCGAGCGCACCCGGTAGCGCAGCAGCCCGTAGATGAAGCGCCAATCGGTCGCCATCTCCTTCAAGGACTTGTCCAGATTGAACACCGCGGTGAAAGTCTCTTCCACATAGCTGTCCTCGCGAGAAGCTGCGGTGATCGCGTTGAAGACCGGCCAAGACATCTTGGCCATGATCTTGCGGCGCCACGCCGGCACCACTTCAGAGCCAGTGGCGCACTCGAAGCCCTGATCTCGTGCCATCGCCAGCATCCATGGCACATCCAGCGACTCTTTCTGTTTGGCCAGGAAGTCACCGAAGAAGGCCTCGTCCAGGTTGGCTGCCCCAGCCAGGCACTCAGAGAGCACCAACGCCGAGCGAGCCGCCGAGCTCATCCCCTGCGCGTAGAAGGGGTTGAATCCACAGATGGCGTCACCGATCGGCACCAGGCCAACGACGGGGCGCTGCAATTCGTCGTACCTGCGCCATTTGTTGCCGGTCGAGCGAGTCAGATGCACCTCAGAGGCCGGCTCACACTCATGCATGGCTCGAGCAAATGCCGGCGAGCGCAGCTTCTCCACAGAAGTTTCGAAGGCATCGGCCTTGCGGGCCATGTCAAGCCCCCACGAGCCCATGCACACGATCGCGCGATTGCCCTCGATCGGGAAGAAGTTGCTGAGATATTCATGCTCGTCGGGATAGATGCCACCCTCCTGAGTCGGGGTGATCACCATGTGTTTCCACCACCAGGAGTCGGGCTGCTCCCCCACATCGGGGAGGTCATACCAACGTGAGGTGTAGGTGACCTTGGCATCAAGAGTGCGCTCTGGAATCTCCGGCCAACCTGCGGCAGCCAACCACTCGTTGACAGAGGAGCCGCGCCCCAGACAGTCGACCACCAGGTCCGCTTCGATCTGGTGCTCATCGCCGCTTGAGTCTCGGTATTCAGCACCCGTGACCCGACCTGATTCCAGGCCACCAGCAACGGTGAGCAGACCAGTGACGGTCGCGCCCTCGATCACCTTGACATTGGTCAGCTCACGCACCTTGTCGCGCATGACTCGCTCGATCAGGATCCGCGAACTGTAGACCATCGTCATGGTGCTTGACTTGCGAGGCGCCCAACCATCCTTCTCGCCATAGGCCGCATCCATCGACGGCATCAGCAAGAGACCTCCCTCGGCGATCAAGGCATCTTCAAAGCCTGGGAAGATCTTGCCAATCGCTCGCCGACCAGAGTTGAGCACGAAGTGCGGGTGCTTGCTCTGGGGCACACCCCTTCGATGCTCTGCATCAGCTGGCAACAAATCTCGTTCGAGCACAACGACCTCGTCGAAGTATGGCGCCAACACCCCCGCCGAGCACAACCCTGCAATGCTCCCGCCAAGGACAACCGCTACTTTTCCGTGCATACTCAACCCCTCATTCATACAAGTCGTGTCGCAATGTATGACGTCTGCTCTGAGCCGTCAACCCCTAGGCGGAATAATTGACGCCCAGATCGACTTCAGTTAGCTGTGGGCTCAACCCACATCACCATTGCCTCCGGAAGGACCACCCTTGTCTGCTCTCTTCACGATGTACACCACCCCTTGGTGCGGCTATTGCGTGCGCCTGAAGGGGCAATTGGATCGCGAAGGGATCACCTACGAGATCGTCGACATCGAGCAACACCCACAAGCCGCTGAGATCGTGATGCAGGCCAATGGCGGCAATCAGACCGTGCCCACCTTGGTCTATCCCGACGGCACCGCTCAGACCAACCCGTCACTGGCCCAGGTCAAGAAGCAACTCGGACTCTGACTGGTCAACACGGACGCTGACCAGTCACTGAGGCCACCGACTCACCACTGGCCGGGCAATTGCGCGCCGTACCAGTGCTCGATCAAAGAGCGACTGATCGAAATGCCTCCGGGCAGGACCAATTCACCGCTCTGCGCCTTTGCCAACATCTCTGTGCGCGTGAACCAGCGCGCATCCTCGATTTCCTGACCATCGACAACGATCTGGGAAGACTCGGCGTGCGCCACAAAACCCACCATCAGACTCGCCGGCATTGGCCACGGCTGCGACCCGAAGTAGTCAACTCGGCCCACAGTGATGCCGGATTCCTCGCGCACTTCACGGCGTACGGCGGACTCGAGCGACTCGCCTGGCTCAACGAAGCCAGCCAAGGTCGAGAAGCGGCCGGCCGGCCAACTTGGATGGCGACCCAACAAACATCGCTCACCATCAACGACAATCATGATCACCGCCGGATCCGTCCGCGGGAATTGCTCACTTCCACAACCAGCACAACGAGCAAGGTGCCCCGCTTGCTCGATCAAGAGCCTGCCGCCGCAGCCAGAGCAGTGCTTGGTGCGAGCCAGCCACTCAGCAATGCCCACCGCATGCACTGCGAAGACACCGTCCTCACCATCAATCAGCGCAGCCAACCCACGTAAGCTCCGCCACCCTGGCCCGTCGGACTCGGTGATCACGGCAAAGCGCACGGCACCGTCACGCTCGCCCAGCAACACCTTGACCCCGGCGGGGGCCCTATCAGCAGGGAGCCATTCCAAACCGGCATCACTTGTCTTGAGCCGACCACCCGAAACCACCAAGACCCGGGTCTGCGGCTCAGCCCAACGCGCCGCTATCCAATCCTCATCAATGCGTCGGTGCGCAACCCGGTCATGGGGTCGATCAGACAGTGCAATTCGAGTAACGGCCACTCCAAATTGTTAGCCCACAACCGACCCGAATGCCATGTCTGCGACCGCAATCGCCTGACCTCTATGCGACGCTGGACTTCGTGTTGACCGCTGCAAGACAACCCAAGTGGATCGCTCGGATTGTGTGGATGGTCGGGCTGATCACCGCCCTTTCCGCGCTCTCCCCAGCAATTGGGGTTCGCTTTGCCATGGTCAACAAGATGGTGCCGCCGGTCTTTCCGGTCACAGCCACGATCGGCGCTTTGACCTCAGGGATCTTGTTGATCCTGCTTGCTCGGCCTCTGAAGCGCGGCAAACAGCGTGCCTGGACGATCGCCGTCATCTTGACGGCTCTCGCCACGGTCTTCCATGTCATCAAGGGGATTGATGTGGAAGAGGCGGTCTTGACTGGTCTCGTCTTGGTGCTGTTGCTCAGCTCGAGAAGCAATTTCGTGGCGCGCGCTGACCCACGCTCCACGAAACGTCTGCTGGCCACCGTCTTCTTGATGCCTTGGTTCACGATCATGGCTGGTTGGTTGCTGCTCACCCTCCGAGACCGCTATCAAGCACCCGGGAGCACATCTTGGGAGCGTGTGCAGGAGGCGGCGCTGGGTTTGATCGGGATCGATGGTCCACTTGAGTTCGTCGGCCAAAGGCACCAGGACCTCACGTCATTGGGCCTGCTCCTGCTCGGGTTTGGGCTGATCGTCGTACCAATCCTATTGGTGGTCTCTCAACCCCGTGGCGGACCACATCCGCTGACCGACGAAGAGCAAATGAAGCTTCGAAATATCCTCCAGAAGTGGGGGAAGATCGACTCTCTGTCGTACTTCGCACTGCGTGATGACCGATCGGTCATCTTCAACAAGTCGCAGAAGGCAGCCCTGACCTATCGGGTGGTGGGCACGGTCTCCCTTGCGGCGGGCGACCCCGTGGGTGACCCCGAAGCCTGGCCCGGCGTGATCGAGACCTGGCTTGCTGAGGCAAAGTCATATGGGTGGACACCCGCTGTGCTCGGGGCCAGTGAGGCAGGTGCGGCCGCCTTCCATCGGGCCGGCATGGAGACTCTCGAGCTTGGTGACGAAGCGATCATCAGAGTCGCCGACTTCACACTGGAAGGCCGAGAGATGCGTGGCATCCGCCAAGCCGTATCTCGTTGCCAACGAGCCGGGCTCAGCGTCACTTGCACTCGTCTCGGCGACATCATTGAGGATGACCGGGTTGAGCTTCGGGCCAAGGCCGATGAATGGCGTGATGGAGCAGTTGAGCGCGGCTTCTCCATGGCCCTGAACCGCTTCGGTGAAGACCGAGATGACCAGTGCGTCGTTGTGCAGACCCGCAACGATGCCGGTGAGCTCGTGGGTTTGTTGAACTTCGTGCCTTGGGGCACTGAAGGCTTGTCACTGGATCTGATGCGCCGGGCACATGACACCGAGAACGGCGTCATGGAGTTCATGGTCGCCGAGCTCTGGAAGGCATGCCCAAGCCTCGGGATCAAGGAGCTCTCTTTGAATTTCGCCGTCCTTCGCTATGTCTTCGAGCGTGGTGAACGGCTTGGCGCTGGCCCGGTCTTGCGTCTTTGGCGCGCCGTACTGATCTGGTTGTCACGCTTTTGGCAAATCGAAAGCCTCTACCGAGCCAACGCGAAGTATCGGCCAGAGTGGTTGCCGCGCTTCTTGTGCTTCGTCAATGTTGGCGATCTGCCCACGGTGTCGACTGCCGCATTGCGGGCAGAAGCATTCCTGGTCGCACCCGACTGGCTGCAAAGGCTTCGCAGCCGTCCAGTCAGCCCTGCCACCACTGATCAAAAAGCTCGGCCAACTCCGCTCGATCAGGCAAGTCCGTGAAATATTCACTTTCGCCACTCAGGGGATAGTGGAAGCAGACCCCCACCTGACTAGGATCCACGCCAGCCAGCTCAGCCCAAGCCAGCCGATAAAGCGCCAACTGGAGTGGGTCAGCCCCGCCGGGTGCACCGGTCTTCCAGTCAACAACCAAATAGGCATCTGGGTCATCGAGGTCTGCATAGACCGCATCGATCCGCCCCCGGATCACCTGGCCCTTGAGGATCAATGAGAAGGGAGCCTCAACGGCGACTGGCTTGCGGCTGGCAAAGGGGCCTCGCTCAAAGCCCGCCACCAAATCTGCAAGCTCGTCTTGTTGAGCCGGCACTGGCTCGGTTGGGTCCAGCAGCTCAAAGGGATCAAAGAGGTCAACCTGTTGGAATCTGTGAGCCACCCACTCATGGAATGAGGTGCCAATCCGAGCCGAAGTCGAGGGACGTTTGGGCATCGGCCGGATCAGGTCGGCCATCAGCGCTTGCGGATCGGCCGCCAGGCGACCCATGGCGCTGACCGACATGCTCAGTGGCCTGGGCACCAAGACAAGGGGGTTGGACTCGACGCGGGACTCCTCCAAGAGCCGCTCGATCTCGTCATCCCACTGCGCGACCAAGGCATCTTCACTGGAGTCGAGCTCCGCATCAGCGCCGTAAGGGTCCACCCTCTTGACCAGCGCGGCCACCTCGGCCCTCACTTCAGCCTCGGCACCTCTCTCAGGGGAAGGCCAACAGACAGCACCCGCTTGATCTTGCAATGGGTTGGGGGTCACCTTGGGGTCTGGGCGTTCAGCCCAGCCATCCACTGGGGCACCCCAGTCTTCCAAGAGCTCCTTGAGCAGGCGCTGATAAGGGGAAGGGCCCCTCGGAGTGACCACCCCCGGGCTCCAAAGATGCGAAGTCACCACCAAGGAGTGAGCCGCGCGAGTCATCGCCACATATCCCAATCGCAGCTCCTCCAGTGCTTCGCTCTCACGAACACGCTGTTTGAAGTCATCGAGGGCAGCCTTGTCATGACCGGCGAGTTGGGGCAGGTCAGGCGCATCCCCCCGCAATGGGCCTGGCAGGACCGCCGGGCTCGAAACCCAAGTGGATCTAGCCCGGTTCGCCGGAAACTTCGTCTCACACACTCCCACCATGAAGACCGAAGACCATTCCAATCCCTTGGCGCGGTGCACGGTCAACAACTTGACTGAATCAGCCTCAGAGACGGTTGCTAGGTCAATCCCATCGCCCAACTCAGCCTCAGCCGACAGATAGGCAAGTAAGGCGGCCAAGGAGAGCTCTCCGTCATAGCCACGAAACTGAGCAACGATGTCGATGAAGTGGTCGAGGTTGTCGCGTCGCGCCGATGCCGCGGGGTTGATCGACGACGCCAACTCGACATCGATGCCGGTGACGTCGATGATCCGGCGTACGACGTCGAGCACCGGCTCATCAGCCACCACACGAAGCCGACGGATCTGAATGGCTAGTTGGGTGAACCTCTCTAGCGCCTGAGCTGAATAGGGCTGTTCCCCGGGGTCTTCCAGGGCGTCGCAAAGGGCCGGCAAATCAGCAGGATCGGCGCCGTCGGCTATTGCCGCCAACTGCTCGTCGACACCCAAGATCTCGCCGATGTTGGCGCGACCAGCCAGCTCGGCGGCCCGATCAGCCAGCAAGCTGAGGTCGCGGGGACCGATTGCCCAGCGCGTGCTAGTCAGCAGGGTCAACAAGGCGGCGTTGGCGGTGGAGTCTTGGAGAAGCTGCATCATCGCAATCACCTGAGCCACTTCCGGGAGTCTGATCAAGCCGGTCAGGCCGACGATCTCGACCGGGATCTGCTCGGCGCTGAGCACATCGAAGGCTTGGGCTGCGGTGTGGTTGTCGCGCACCAACACCGCCAGGTCGCTCCACTTGCCTGTGTGGGCGGCCTTGATCTCAGCGGCGACCCAGCCGAGCTCCTCATACAGTGACTCAAACACATTGACCCGGATGGAGCCGGGTGCCCGACCCGTGGCCGCCTCAAGGAGACCCACGCCGGCACCGGCCCCCTGCAATGGCTGAGCCAGGTGATTGGCAGCTTCGAGGATCCGCCGATCAGAGCGTTGGTTGACCGACAGCGCAAAGACAGGCACGTCTTCATCCAACGCGGGGAAGGTGTCACCGAATCGCAAGATATTGGAGACTGAGGCTCCTCTCCAGCCATAGATTGCTTGATTGGGGTCGCCAACACTCATGACTGCGTGGCCCCTGCCTGCACCTTTTGGCCCAGAGAAGAGGTGGGCAAGCATTTTTGCTTGGGAGACCGAGGTGTCTTGGTATTCGTCCAACAAGACCACCGGATATCTGGCTCGCTCGGCGGCACCAACCTCGGGGCATTGCACAGCCAACTTGGCAGCCAGGGAGATTTGGTCAGCGAAGTCCATCACGCCCAGTCGCGACTTGTGCCGACGATAGCTGGCGACGAGCTCAAGGAGTTCGCGTCGTCGGTCGATCGCCAAGATGGCCTTCTCGATGGGGGCCTTGTATGTCGCCCGACCAGCTGCGGCCAATTCGGCTTCCAGCGCGCGCTGGAAGTCGGCCTGCTCTCGGTCATCAAACGAAACAACCTCCGATATTGCGACCAGATGCTCGTTGAGCTCACCATCAAGATCAAGGAGTTGATTGATGACTGTGGGCAAGTGATCGCTCAACCGCAAGACGCTGCTGCGATGCCGCAAGATGGCATGCTGGGCGAGCTGATAGCGCCCGGCATCGGCGATCACCCGTTGATCAGGCTCATGGCCGATCCTCAAACCGTGGTCGACCAGCAAGCCTGCCGCATAAGAGTTGTAGGTGGCCACTGTGGGGCCGATCGTTTCCAAGCCACCCCCGTCCTGCAGGGCACCGGCCTTTGCCAAGGCCGACTCAATCCGGTGGCGCAACTCAGCAGCCGCCTTGGTAGTGAAGGTCAATCCCAAGACCTGCTCAGGAAGCACCTGGCCAGTGAGCACGAGATAGACCACGCGCATCGCCATCAGGGTGGTCTTGCCAGACCCAGCCCCCGCGATGACCACAGCTGGGGCAAGTGGCGCCGAGATCGACCGCCATTGCTGCTCGGTGGGCGCGAAACCCAAACCCATGGCGCTGGACAGCTCTTCGGCAGTGATCTGGTGAGGCATCGTTACAGCACCGAGCCTGCCGACTTGGCTGGACAGATCGAAATGAATTCACATCGATCACAGACCGATCCCGGCGTAGCGGGGAATGACTCCTTACGGATCGTCTGCGCTATTTCGGCCAGGTCTTGTCTGAACTCCTGGTCGAATGTGGAGCCCATCTCCAATGGCAACTGCGTGGCAAGCCGGGCGGGTCGACTGTCGTCGAGGCCCAATTGGACGATCTGTGCTCCTCCCGTGATCGCTCCCTCGGCCACGGCATCACCATCGGTGATCGCGAGTTGATAAAGCGCCAGTTGCGGGTCTGACTCGACTGACTTTGCTGAGATGGAGCGGCGGCCGGTCTTCAGGTCGACGACCACCAAGGCACCCTGAGCATCGATTTCGAGGCGATCGATCGTGCCCCGGATCCTGATCGCATCTCCACTGGACAGTTGCACATCGGCCGTGAACTGACGCTCAGCAGCAATGAGTTGGCGAGGATTGGCCTGATGCCAGGCCAGGAAACGCTCGAGCGCCAGGCGCACCCGGTCTCGCTCTCTGGCCGAGGACCAAGGCGTAGCGAAGCTCAGCCGGGGCCACACTTGGTCAACACGACTCATCAGGGCATCAATGTCCAGCTCGCCTTGAGCATCATCTCCAAGCGCCACGTGCTCGGCCAGGGCATGGATCAGACTGCCGACATTGGCTTGAGCCAGCGATGCCACCCGCCCTCCCGCTTTGTTGGAGAAGAACCACTTGGCGGGGCAGTCAGCGATTGCCTTGAGCATGGAAGCACTGATCGGCACCGGCTCGTCCACGCGGCACACGGGGCTGGTCGCCTCAGTGATTGGGGCCAGCCCCCACCAATTGGCCGGATCAGCCGTCGGGGCCAGAGGCCCGCGGGGGCCTTGCTGATCAGTCAAGCGTGCCAACCGTCGCGCCGCAGCCTCACGCAGGCCTTCGGAAATTCGCGGATCGGCCGCCGTACGTCGCAAATCGGCTATGAGCGCTCCCATGGTCAAGGCCCGTCGTGGTCTCCCCTTGATGTGCTGTGCCGGCAGATCGGTCAGCTCGTCGAGGAAGCGTGACGGGGACTCACCCTCATCATCATTAGCCCTGACCGCTGTGATTACGAGGCGTTCGCGGGCGCGAGTGCAGGCGACGTAGAAGAGTCGACGCTCCTCGTGCAACAACTCCTTCGGCGTTGGTTCACTGCCCAATGCGCTGCTCAGCACGTCCGTCAGCAAGGCGCCACGGCGCCGCAGGTCGGGCCATTCGTCCTGCTGCACATGCGCCACAACCACAAGTCGCCATTGCAGTCCTTTGGCGCGATGTGCGGTCAGCAGCCGCACCCCAGTAGCTGCCTCGACTCGTTGGACCATCGAATCAGATGGGATTTGCTGCTCAGCCAGCATTTCCAAGAAGTTGTGCACCCCGGAGTGATCTCGTTGCGACTCGATCCGGGCGGCCAGGTCAAACAACGCCACAATGGCGTCCAGATTTCGGTGAGCCATCCGGGCCGCTGTGCCCGGTTGAGCGCTCGCCAGCTCCAGGCGAGCAGGCCATGATGTGCCTGACCAAAGGCACCACAGGACCTCATCAACACTGGATCGGGCACCGATCCGCTCAGCCGCAGTGGCCAGCAATTTGCTCAGCTGGGCCGCCTTGGCGGCTTGTGGATATTGGGTGACCAACCCAGCCAGGAAGCCCTCCTCGACAACGGCCAGTCTCAACAACTCCCCAGAGGACCTGGCGACCTGTGCCTGCGAGGCCAGATCGATCTGCGTCGCGTCCAGCTCGCCGATCCGCTTGCGCTCCCGAGAGCGAAGGATCCTCGCGAGGACCCTGAGCTCGCCGGCATCGAGCCCTCCCAACGGCCCAGTGAGCAAGCCCGCTGCGGTCTCGGCAGTTACGAACCCAGGCGCACTAGGGTCACTCTCTTCAAGATTGAGCGCCGCTCTCAGGGCACCCAACAGCGCCCTGACCGCAGGGTCCGTAGCCAGTGGCACTTCGTCAAGGGAAAGATCAACAGGCACTCCTGCGGCCAGAAGCGCCCGGCTCAAAGTCGGGATCGACGCCTTGCCCGAGCGCACAAGCACCGCCATGTCTCGCCAGGCGAGCCCATCTTGCAGATGCGCTCGCCGAAGCAAGTCAGCCAGGTGCTCGGCCTCTGCCCGGGCCGTATCAAAGGTGAACACCTCGACCTTGCCTTCACCATGAGCGAATCCTTCGGCAACCGGGGACAAGAAATCGGCCCTGGCCCGCGCATCAATGCTCCCTGCGAAGGGCAGCCGCTCGGCCACCTTCGTGGCCGCTGCCAAGATATTGGGCCCGAATCTGCGGGTCGTGCGCAGGGTGACCACCTCGGCTCGGTCGCCGGTGGACTGCGTGAATTGGGCTGGGAAGTCAAGGATCCCCCGCACCCTTGCACCGCGGAAGGCATAGATGGATTGGTGTGGATCACCAACTACAACGAGATTGCGTCCGTCACCGGCCAACTCCTGAAGCAAAGCAACTTGTCCTGGGTCGGTGTCTTGGTATTCGTCAACAAAGACGTGGCTATAGGTGGCGCGGAGTTCGTCGCGATGGCGACTAGCTTCGAGTTGGGCCCGCCGGACGAGATCGGCATAGTCAGTGCTGCCCTGCTGATCGAGGACATCGAGATATTGGTCGAGGAATGCTCCAGCACTGACCAACTCCGGATGGCCGCGGTCAAGACCCAGGCCTCGAAGTTGACTCCCATCAAGCCCAGTCTCACGAGCGCGACTGAGCACCTGCTGCACGTCTGCCGCAAACCCTCTGGTGGCCAACGCTGGGCGTAGGTGCGGTGGCCAATTGACCGACTCTGGGCTGTCGGCAAGCAACTCACGAAGGTGCACATCTTGCTCCGCGGCAGTGAGCAATCGCAAGGGGGCGTCATAGAGATCATCGGCCGCATAGCGTCTGAGCAGTGCAAAGGCAAAGGAGTGGAAGGTCAAACAGATTGGAGCAGCAAAGGTGCGATCGAGTCGCGCCGCAACTCGCTCTCGCAACTCCAGGGCCGCCTTGCGGCCGAAGGTCAAGGCCAGCACCTGCTCTGGACGGACGCCGCTCTCGATGCGTTGCGCGATGGCCTCGACAAGAGTCGTGGTCTTGCCCGTTCCTGGGCCAGCCAACACCAAGAGCGGCCCGGTCTCGTGGTCGACCACGCGTTGTTGGTCAGGATCAAGTCGTGCGCGCTCAGCGGTGCCGCCATCGTGGGGCAACCAGGCATAGTGCGGAGACTGTCTCACCAGGCCACTCAACCAGCCGCCCCCGACAAAACGAAAGAGCGGGTGCCGCTCTCCCCAACGGCACCCGCTCCCCCAGCCTGGCCAGGACTCCCCTTCCTGGTTCGGATAGTGATCAACCAACTGCAGCAGTCTGGAAGGCGCCTCCTGACACCAACTGCAGCCCAGCAAAACCTGCACCAAGTGCGCGGTCGAGCACCAGACTCATCGCAATGACATTTCCCGACTTGTCGAGCAAGCCAATCGCGTGGCCCGTTGCATCCAGAAGCCCGGCTCCAGCATTCGCCTGATCCGGTACGGCAAGGGCCACCACACGCCCCGCGTCATTCTGCAGCGCAGCGGTCCGCACCCCATTTGGTGTCGCGAAGTACGCCGTGCCACCGGCTTCAGGCATCACGCCTGGACCAACCGGGCCTCCCCAACCCGGTACTGATCCATCAAAGACGACCCCGGACAAAGCGGTGACCTCGATCAGTCCGAAGTCGTCAGCTCCCGTGAAGGCCACCTTCCCACTTGCCACGTCAACCCCTGCATCCTTGATCGTGACGCTCTCCCCCAGAGCTCGCCCGACACAGTTTGCAGAGACACTCGCGAAATGGCGATCAACCTGCCGGAACAAGAAGCCGATAGTGCAGGCGCGATCCCCCACCGCGACGCTGCTACCCGGGCCGACTCGGCCCTGGACTGAGGTTTGGGGAGTAGCGTGCCCAGCGGCCGCCACGGACCGACCCCGCTTGGCGCGCTTTCCCTTTGCCTTCCGCTTGGCCTTCTTGCCAACCGCCTTTTTACCAACGGCCTTGTGACCAGCCCTCTTGTTCGCCTTCTTGTCGCCAACCTTGCTAGACCCGGTTGCAGCGACGCTGGCGTCTGCTGGAGACGCAACCAGTGCTGCACCCCCCAGGGTCAGAGCGATGACTGTAACAAATCCGGCAAACTTCGTGAACATGCCTAAATCGTGACAGGTTGTAGTCCAGTCGCCTAGTCGTTCGAGCGTAATCCGAACTCTCGGAGTAGACCAGATTGGGATCTATTTGTCATTTCGGACATTTAGTGGCATATTGCCCAGCCGTCAGGGCTGTGCAAGTCAGTACGACGCTTGAGTCGGATCGATCTGATCGACCCAGGCGACCACACCGCCACCGACATGCACCGCGTCGTCGTAGCCAGCTCTCTTGAGCACCGCCAGACACTCAGCCGAGCGCACACCCGACTTGCAATGCAGCACCACCTGAGTGCCAGAGTCGACGGCCGGCAGTTGGCCGAGGGCATTGCCATTGAGGAATTCGCCCTTGGGGATCAGCACCGACCCGGGGATCTGGTTGATCTCATATTCATTGGGCTCTCGTACGTCGATCAGCACGAAGTCACGCGCACCGGCCTCGCGCTGCTTGAGCATCCCCTCAAGAGCAGTCACCGAGATCGTGGACCCTGCTGCAGCATCCGCCGCCTCAGTGGACACCGCGCCGCAGAAGCTGTCGTAGTCGATCAGGTCGGTGACGGTCGGATTTTCCCCACACAGCGCGCAGTTTGGGTCTTTGCGCACCTTGAGTTTGCGATATTCCATCTCAAGCGCGTCATAGATCATCAGCTTGCCCACCAAAGGCTCACCAATGCCCGTCAGCAGCTTGATTGCCTCATTGGTCTGGATCGAGCCAATCGATGCACACAAGACGCCGAGCACGCCGCCCTCAGCACAACTGGGCACCATGCCGGGCGGGGGCGGCTCGGGGTAAAGGCAGCGATAGCAGGGGGCGTCTTCGGCTAGTGACGGCGCAAAGACCGATGCCTGGCCATCGAAACGATAGATGGAGCCCCAGACATAGGGGATTTCCAAGAAATACGCCGCATCGTTGACCATGTAGCGGGTGGCGAAGTTGTCAGTGCCATCGACGATGAGGTCATAGCCGCTGAAGATCTGCTTGACATTGTCGTTGTCGAGGCGCTCGTTGTGCACGATCACATTGACCAGTGGGTTGATCTCGGCGATCGAGTCCCGTGCTGACTCTGCCTTGGGTCGACCGATGTCACTTTGGCCATGGATCACCTGGCGTTGCAGGTTTGACTCATCAACTTCGTCGAACTCAACGATGCCGATCGTGCCCACTCCCGCGGCAGCGAGGTACAGCAGCCCGGGGCTACCGAGTCCTCCTGCACCAATCATCAGAACCCGGGCATTCTTCAAGCGCTTCTGCCCGATCATGCCGACATCAGGGATGATCAGGTGGCGGCTGTAGCGGCGTACTTCATCGACGGTCAGTTCGGCGGCTGGCTCCACAAGAGCGGGAAATGACACGAGGCAACTCCTCAAACAAGTGATCATGGGTCGACCGGACGGCAGTCACGGTCTCACTGGACAACATCGAGATGGCCCGTGGTGTTCCCCAGTGCGCCAATCGTCTCGCCTCTTAAGTCGGATCCGAGCCAGTCCCAGATGGTGAGAGCAGGTCTGGCCTGTAGGCTCACACGCGTGACCAGCCAACGGATGCCCAGAGATCAGCGCCGGGCACAGTTGCTGAGTGCGGCCCGAGAGGTGTTCGTGAGCCAGGGCTACCACTCAGCGGCCATGGACGAGATCGCTGATCGAGCGGGCGTTTCGAAGCCCGTGCTCTACCAACACTTTCCGGGCAAGCTGGATCTCTACGTGGCGCTTCTGGACGACAGCAGTGATGTTGTCATCGATGCCGTCCGCGCCGCCTTGGCTTCCACTCACGACAACAAGCAGCGGGTCGCGGCCACCATGCGCGCGTTTTACTCCTATGTCGCCAATGCCGAAGGCGCCTTCAGACTGGTCTTCGAGTCAGATCTGACCAACGAACCACTGGTCAAGGAGCGTCTCGACCGAGTCACCACCCAGTGCGCGGCCTTGATCGCAGAAGTGATCGAAGAAGACACCCAACTCCCTTCCATCCAGTCACACCTCTTGGCAGTGTCCTTGGTGGGGATGGGTCAGGTAAGTGCCAGGTTTTGGCTGAACAGCCCCGGAGACATCGGGCAGGACGAAGCGGCGGCCTTGGTCGCGGGCCTTGCCTGGCGAGGTATCCGTGGCTACCCCCGAGCAGATGACACCCCCACCAAGTAGGAGCTGACCAGAAACCATGGAGATCAAGATCGGCGTACAAAACACGCCACGCGAACTGATCATCGACGTCGACGAAGACTCCGATCAGATCCAGCAGTTACTGACCGACGCATTGCCCGACGGTGTTTTCAGTGTCACGGATGCCAAGGGTCGACGTCTCATCATCCCAGCAGCAAGCATCGCCTACCTAGATGTCTCGACCACGATCACCGGAACGGTCGGATTCAGGTCATGACCATTTCAGGTGATGACTGGGTGATCTAACACACCGCTGGGCAACGCAGAACAGTTGTGCACGTCAATAGAAATGAGGAAGACACATGTCCGCATTGGCGCTCCCGCTCCTAGCCACTCCTTCATGGACCATCGGCGGGATCATCTTCACACTCATCGGTGGTCTGATCATCGGCCTTCTGGGCAAACTCGTAGCCCCAGGTGATCGTGACAGCATCCCACTCTGGCTCACGCTCCTGTGCGGCGTGGCTGGCATGCTGATTGGCACCTATGTCTACACCGCGCTAGGTGGATCGGAGAGCACCCGAGGCATCGATTGGTTGCGCCACATCGTGCAGGTCATCGTTGCTGCGGTGCTCGTGGTCGTTGCTGCCGGCATCACCGGTCGCGGCGCCAAGAAGTAGCCGCCTCCCGACGGCGTTCAGCTCGCCAGGCCGAGGGTTTCCATGCGTTGCGCATGCCCCTCGGTCAGGCGGGTGAACATCCGAGTCAATGCGGCCAGGTCTAGCCCAGGTCGGTCGACTCCGCCTGCCAGCAGGGCAGCCAAGGAGTCGCGCTCAACTGCCACGCGCTGAGCTTGAGACAACGCCTCCCCCATCAACCGGCGACCCCACAGGGCGAGACGCCCGGCCACCCGTGGGTCGTCTTCGATTGCCTGGGTGACCCGAGCTACCACAAAATTGGCATGGCCAGCGTCATCGAGGGAATCCACGATCAACTTGCGCGTCCCGGCATCGAGAAAGGCAGCGATCTCGGTGTAGAAGTCGGCAGCAAGTTGATCTCCCACATAGGCCTTGATCAACCCTTCAAGCCAGTCGCGAGGCGCGGTCTTTGCGTGAAAATCGTCAAAGGAGGCCACGAAGGGTTGCATCGCCAAGGCCGGATCGACTCCCAACGCATTGATCCGGTCGAGCAAGGGCTCAATGTGATCGAACTGGACCTTGGCCATCTTGCCCAATGCCAACTTGTCGTGCAGGTCGGTGGCCAACTTGGCGTCTTCGACCAACCGCTCGAAGGCAGCGAGCTCGCCATACGCGATCGCCCCCAGGAGATCGACGATCGCCTGTCGATAGGCAGGGTCGTTGAAGGCCACTGAATCCACGTCCGAGGCAGGGATTTCGGTCATGGCGCCACCTTACCGATAGACTGCACCAAGACCTTCGCTTGAGGTGTCCTGCCAAGACGCCTCGCGTAGCGTCAATTTTTGGTAATCCGCAGGCCGTGAGTCATGGAATTTCATGGTGGCCTGCTCGCATAGAACAGGCACGATCCTGACTACTTTCAAAGAACTCGGCGTACTCCCTGAGATCGCTGACGCACTCGCCCGAGTCGACATCACCACTCCGTTCCCGATCCAGGAGATGACCTTGTCGGTGGCTCTGATGGGCACCGACCTCATCGGGCAGGCCCGCACCGGCACCGGCAAGACCCTTGCATTCGGCATCCCTGTGCTGCAGCGCTCCGTAGCCCCACATGATCCCGACTTCCCCGAGCTCGCAGCGCCCGGCAAGCCACAGGCGCTGATCGTGGCCCCTACCCGCGAGCTCGCCATCCAGGTGAGCTCAGACCTGACGCTTG
>WBZL01001062.1_pt1 | contig 29783 bp, 28 predicted proteins | sample 5204291 | NCBI WGS metagenome assembly WBZL01 (sample SAMN12344345, study PRJNA552823) | activated sludge metagenome | biome: Activated sludge suspended growth; feature: Nitrification reactor; material: Wastewater; isolation source: activated sludge from nitrification reactor of wastewater...
TCCGACGCGTGAATCCGGCTTTCGGCCGGGTGCTTGGCTATTCGGCGGAGGACATCACGGGGAAGCCGCTGCTCGACTATGTCCATCCCGACGACCTTGCCGCGGTGGTGGATGCCCTGCGGCAGCTGGCGGCGGGGCAGCCCGTCAGCTTCGAGAACCGCTGGCGCGCGGCGGACGGCCGCTACCGCTGGCTGCTGTGGGCCATCAATCCGGTGCCGGAGGAGAAGCTGCTCTACGCCGTCGCCCACGACATCACGGACCGGCGCGAGGACGAGGAAAAACTGAAGAGCGCCTTTGCCTTCCGCAAGGCGATGGGCGAATCGCTCGTCACCGGCATCCGCGCCATCGATCTCGAGGGCCGCATCATCTTCGTCAACCCGGCCTTCTGCCGCATGATCGGCTGGAGCGAACAGGAACTCCTCGGCCTGCGGCCGCCCTTTCCCTACTGGCCTCCCGAAGGCGCGGAGCAGCTGCGCCACGAGCTCGAGCAGACGCTGGCCGGCCAGGCGCCGCAAGGCGGCTACGAGATGCGCATCATGCGGCGGGACGGGCATCGCTTCGACGTGCGCATGTATCTCTCGCCGCTCATCGACAGCGAGGGGCGGCAGATCGGCTGGATGGCCTCGATGAACGACATTACCGAGCCGAAGCGCGCGCGCGCCGAACTGGAAGCGGCGCACGAGCGTTTCGTCGCCGTGCTCGACGGCCTCGACACGGCGGTCTATGTCGCGGACGTGGAGAGCGACGAGATCCTCTATGCCAACCATGCCTTCAGGAATCTCTACGGCTTCGACGCGGTCGGCAGGAATTGCTGGCAGGTGACCGCCGCCTGCCATCCCGAGCGCGGCGATTTTCTGGCCGATCCGCGGCGGCTCGGCCTCGAGGCCGTGCCGCGCGAACTGTACGACGGCGAGGTCCGGCATCTGCTCTCCGGCCGCTGGTTCCATCTGCGAGACCGCGCCATCCGCTGGGTGGACGGCCGCGTCGTGCGCATGGAGATCGCCGCCGACGTCACCGACCGCCGCCAGATGGAGGAGGCCGCCCTGCAGCATCAGGAGCGTCTGGAGCAGACTTCGCGCCTGATCACCATGGGTGAGATGGCCTCTTCGCTGGCACACGAGCTGAACCAGCCGCTCTCCGCCATCGCCAACTACTGCATGGGCAGCGTCAATCGCCTCAAGTCCGGCGACTTCCGGCACGAGGACATACTTGCCGCCATGGAGAAGGCCAGCGCCCAGGCCGAGCGCGCCGGCAAGATCATCCGCCGCACGCGCGAGTTCGTGAAGAAGAGCGCGCCCGTTCGCGCCCCGGTGGCGCTGTCCGACATCGTCGAGGAGGCCATCGGCTTCGCAGACATCGAGGCGCGCAAGGCGGCCGTGAGCCTTCGCGTGGATATTTCACCCGACCTGCCGCCGGTGTTCGCCGACCGCATCATGATCGAGCAGGTGGTGCTGAACCTGGTGAAGAACGGCATCGAGGCCATGCAGCAGACGCGCGCGGACGAGCGCGAGCTGAGCGTGGCGGCCCGCCTCGATGGCGGCAGCATGATCGAAGTGGCGGTGACTGACCGCGGCTGCGGCATGACGGAAGCGCAGGCGGAGCGGCTCTTCGTTCCCTTCTTCACCTCCAAGGCCGAAGGCATGGGCATGGGCCTGAACATCTGCCGCTCGATCATCGAGTACCACGATGGCCGCCTGTGGGCGCAGCCCAATCCGCGGGGCGGCAGCGTGTTTCGGTTTACACTGCCCATCCGACCCGAACGCGAAGCGCCATCGCCGGAGAGGGAAACCGGGACCAGCACATGACGGACCAGCGCGTTTATATCGTTGACGACGACGAGGCCATGCGCGACTCGCTGCTGTGGCTGCTCGAATCGCAGGGTTTCGCGGTGACGGCCTACGCCTCGGCGGAGGACTTTCTCGCCGCCTGCCGGGACGACATGGCCGGCTGCATCGTGCTCGACGTGCGCATGCCCGGCATGAGCGGGCTGGAACTGTACGAGAAGCTGAACGCAAGGCAGTGCACGCTGCCGGTGATTTTCATCACCGGCCACGGCGACGTGCCGATGGCCGTCTCCGCACTGAAGAAGGGCGCGGTGGACTTCATCGAGAAGCCGTTCGGCGACAAGGACATGCTGCACCTGGTCGGACAGTGCCTGGAACTCGACCGCGGCCGCCGCGAAAAGCAGCAGCAGACGGCGGCGGCGGCGCACCGGCTGGCGAGCCTGACCGAGCGGGAGCTCGAGGTGATGGACCTCATACTCGCCGGCAAGCTGAACAAGCAGGTGGCCGATGTGCTCAACATCAGCATCAAGACGGTGGAGGTGCATCGCGCCCGCATCATGGACAAGATGGCAGTGCGCACGGTGGCCGAGCTGGTGCAGGCCGTGATGCGCGGCAGGCAATGATTTTTCAAGGAGAAGCGCAAGTGACGCAAGGCAGTCTGGCAGGAAAAAATGCAATCGTGACGGGGGCCGCGAGCGGCCTGGGCAAGGCCATCGCCGAGCGGCTCGCCGCCGACGGCGCGCAGGTGGTGGTGGCGGACATCAGCGATAACGGCGCGGCGGTCGCCGCGGCCGTCAAGGGTCTCTTCGTCAAGGGAGATTCGGCGAAGCGCGAGGACTGCAGGGCGCTGGTCGACGCCGCCCTGGCGAAGTACGGTGCGGTGCACATCCTGGTGAACAACGCCGGCTTCCAGCATGTCTCGCCCATCGAGGACTTCCCGGAGGACATGTGGGAGAAGATGCAGGCGGTCATGCTCACCGCGCCCTTCCTGCTGACGCGCTACTGCTGGCCGTCGATGAAGGCGCAGCAATGGGGCCGGGTGGTCAACATCTCCTCCATCCACGGCCTCATCGCCTCGCCGCACAAGGTGGGCTACATCGCCGCCAAGCACGGATTGGTCGGGTTGACGAAGACTGCGGCACTGGAAGGCGGCGCCTTCGGCATCACCGCCAACGCCATCTGCCCCGCATATGTGCGCACGCCACTGGTGGACAACCAGATCGCCGCCCAGGCCAAGACGCGCGGCATGCCCGAATCCGAAGTGATCGAGAAGATCATGCTGGAGCCGGCCGCCATCAAGCGCCTCATCGAGCCGGCCGAGGTGGCCGACTTCGTCGCCTACTTGTGTTCGCCCGCCGGCGGCGTCATCACCGGTTCGGCGCTGACCATGGACCTGGGCTGGACGGCGCGCTAGGCAAAGGACTGCCGCAGCCATTCGATAAAGCTCGCCACCTCCGGCCTTTCCGGCGAATGCGGTTCATAGACCATGTAATAGGCGTGGGGAGACCGGGCGCTGATGTCGAAGGCTTTACTGAGGGCGCCTGATTCGAGCAAGGGCTTGACGAGTGAGGCGCGTGCCAAGGCAATTCCCTGGCTTTCGGCCGCCGCATGGTACAGCAGTGCAAGATCCTCGAATCGCGGCCCCGTCGTCGGCTCTTCCCAAGACAGCCCGGCCGCGGCGAACCAGGGCCGCCATGGCTCGAGCGAGCTCCTCAGCAGAATGGCCTGCTTCAAGTCATCGGGTTTGCGCAACGCCACACGTGCTGCGTGGTCCGGGCTGCATACGGGGAAGACGGGTTCGTCCAGAAGCGGATGGCTCTCCAGGCCGGGATAGACGCCGTGTCCGAAGCGGATCTCCACGTCGGCTTCCTCCCAGCCCGCGTCCAATAGCGGTGCCGTGACATGGATCGCCATCTCGATGCCCGGTTGGGCGGCGAGGAATTCTCCAAGCCGTGGCACCAGCATCATTCGGGCGAAGGTGGGCGGTGCCGCGACCACGACGGGCCAGGCGCCCGCTGCCGAAGCCGTGGCAATCGGCAGTGCGATGCCCTGCAAGGAATCCAGGGCCTTCTTGACCGAGTCCAAGTAGGCCGAGCCTCGGGCGGTCAATGCCAGGACTTGGCCTTTCCTTTGGAACAGCGGCATGCCCAGCAGCGATTCGAGCAGATGGATGCGGTGGCTGACGGCGCTACGGGTCACGCACAACTCGTCGGCAGCCTTGGTGAAAGAGCCGTGGCGCGCCGCTGCCTCGAATGCGCGCAGTGCATGCAGGGGCGGAACCTTTGCGCTCATGTATTCACCCTGGCAAAAACCAATGCTCCGTTGGGGTGAATCCTTTGCGACAAGATGGCGCAAAGGATTCACCCCGAGTCATCGCCTCCTCCTGTAACGTCTTTCCAGCAGCAAAAACCACATCAGAGGAGACACCCGATGGAACATTTGAACACAGGCGCCGGGTCAAGGGTGCGTGAACTGAATGTTCGCGCAGTCAACGTCCCGTTGCGGCGTCCAATCCGGACCGCCAGCGGAACCATCGATTTGGCGCCGTTGGTACTCATCGATCTGCATACTGATGCCGGCGTGGTGGGACGCAGCTATGTCTTTTGCTACATGCCGATCGCGCTCAAGCCGGTGGCGGTCATGACGGCGAACCTGGAATCCCTGATCGAGGGCGATGTCCTGGCGCCGGTGGAAATAGCACACAAGCTTCAGCAGCGTTTTCGCCTGCTCGGTCCGCAGGGCTTTACCGGCATCGCCATGGCCGGAGTGGACATGGCGGCATGGGATGCCGTGGCCAAGATCCACGGCGTTCCGCTGGTGAGCTTGCTCGGCGGAACGCCGCGGAGCATTCCGGCCTACAACAGCCTGGGCATGGGTGGAGCCGAGGTGGCGGCCAAGGAAATCGAGGAATCGGTGGAGCTTGGATTTACGGCAGCCAAGATCAAGATCGGCTATGCCCAAGTGAAGCAGGATCTGGAAGCGATACGGGCAGCAAGACGAGCGGGAGGAGACGGATTTCAGCTGATGGTGGACTACAACCAGTCCCTTTCTGTGCCGGAGGCGATTCGACGCATTCGTTTCCTCGATGAAGAAGGGCTGGTCTGGATAGAGGAGCCTACGCGTGCCGACGATTTCTCCGGTCATGCCCGGATAGCGCGTGAAGCGAAAACCCCGTTGCAGTTGGGTGAGAACTGGTGGGGGCCGCACGACATGGCGAAGAGCCTGGCGGCAGGCGCATCGGATTACGCCATGCCTGAAGCCATGAAGATCGGCGGTGTTACCGGCTGGCTGCAGGCTGCCGCGCTGGCGCAGGCGGCGGGTACACCCGTATCGAGTCATACCTTCCCCGAGGTGAGCCGCCACCTGCTGGCGGCGACGCCAACCTGCCACTGGCTGGAGGCGCTGGATCTGGCCGGATCGATTCTGCAGGAGCCGGTGAAAATCGAGAATGGCCATGCGATCCTTCCGTCGGCGCCGGGAACCGGCATCGAGTGGGACGAGGATGCGGTTAAGCGCTTTCTCGTATCATAAGGGTTATCACCGATTAGAACTTGCGCCTTTCGCCTTTATAGTCTGCTTCCATTGCAAAGGACCTCCATGCGCGTTGCCCTCTTCGTTACCTGCCTTGCCGACCTCATGCGGCCCGGCGTCGCCTTCGCGGCGATCCGCCTGCTCGAGCACGGCGGCTGCACGGTCGAGGTGCCCGACGCGCAGACCTGCTGCGGCCAGCCGGCCTACAACTCGGGCGACCGCGCCACGGCCATCGCCCTGGCGCGCAAGACGCTCGAGGAGTTCGAGGGCTTCGACTACGTCGTCGCCCCCTCCGGCTCCTGCGGCGGCATGATCCGCGCCCACTATCCCGAACTCTTCCGCGACGATCCGCCGACACTGAAGCGCATCGAAATCCTCGCGGCGCGCACCTACGAGCTTACCGATTTCCTCGCCAATATCCTGAAACTCGGTAGCGTGCCCGGCGCCTTCTCCGGCACGGTGACCTACCACGATTCCTGCTCCGGCCTTCGCGAACTGGGCGTCAAGGCGCAGCCGCGCGCGCTGCTGGCGAAGCTGACCGGCGTGAAGCTGACCGAGATGAACGAGGCCGAGACCTGCTGCGGCTTCGGCGGCACCTTCTCGCTGAAGTTCGGCGAGGTGTCGACGCAGCTCGCCGACAACAAGTGCGGCAATGCCTGCGCCACCGGCGCGGATGCCATCGTCGGCGGCGACCTCGGCTGCCTGCTCAACATCGAGGGGCGGCTGCGCCGGCGCGGCGACCTGAAAACGAAAGTGCTGCACATCGCCGAAGTGCTGGCGGGACGGGGCGAGTAACCGTGGAACTGCGCTCCAACGAATTCAAGCCCCGCGCCGCCGCCAACCTGCGCGACGAGAAGCTGCAGCGCGGCCTCGGCCTGATCAAGGTGAAGGCCGTGGTCAATCGCGCCAATGCGGTGGCCGAGTTCGGCGACTTCGAGACGCTGCGCGAGGCCGGCAAGGACATCCGCAACCGCGCCCTGGCGGATCTCGACTTGTATCTCGAGCGCTTCGAGCGCGAGGCCACCGCGCGCGGCGCCGTGGTTCACTGGGCGGAGAACGCTTCCGACGCCTGCCGCATCATCGTCGGCATCGCCCGCGACAACGGCGTGAGGAAGGCCGCCAAGTCGAAGTCCATGGTGAGCGAGGAGATCGGCCTCAATGATGCGCTGATCGAGGCCGGCGTCGAGGTGATCGAGACCGACCTCGGCGAGTACATCCTGCAGATCAACGATGCCGAGCCGCCCTCGCACATCGTCATGCCGGTGATCCACAAGACCGTCGAGGACGTCGCCGACCTCTTCCATGAAAAGCACGGCACGCCGCGCAAGACCGACCCGGCTGCGCTGACGCGCGAGGCGCGCGAGATCCTGCGCCCGCACTTCCTCTCGGCGGAGATGGGCATCTCCGGCGCCAACTTCATCGTCGCCGAGACCGGCTCGACGCTGATCGTCACCAACGAAGGCAACGGCCGCCTGTGCACCACGCTGCCGCGCATCCACGTCGCCCTCACCGGCATCGAGAAGGTGGTGCCGACGCTGGAGGACGCCTCGACCCTGTTGCGCCTGCTGCCGCGCTCGGCCACCGGCCAGGCCATCACCAACTATGTCTCGCTGCACACCGGGCCGAAGCGCCTCGAGGAATCCGACGGCCCGCAACAGTTCCACATCGTGCTGGTGGACAACGGCCGCGCGAAGCTGCTGGCCGGCGAGATGCGCGAGATGCTGCGCTGCATCCGCTGCGGCGCCTGCATGAACCACTGCCCGGTGTACCAGGCGGTGGGCGGACACACCTACGGCTGGGTCTATCCCGGCCCGATGGGCAACATCCTGACGCCGTCCTACGTCGGCCTGGAGAACGCCGTCGCCCTGCCCAATGCGGCGACGCTGTGCAATCAGTGTGGTGTTGTCTGCCCGGTGAAGATTCCCCTTCCTGATCTGATGCGAAAACTCCGCGAGGAGCAGATGGTGCGCGGCCTCAAGCCCTGGCCGGAGCGCGCGGGTCTCGCGCTGTGGGGCTGGGTGGCGCAGCGGCCGGCGCTCTATGCGCTTGGCACGCGCATCGCCGTGCGTGTCATGAAATGGCTGGGCGGCAGCGAGAAACTGATCCACCGCCTGCCGCTCGCCTCGGGCTGGACGGACGGGCGCGATTTTCCGGCACCGGCCGGAAAGACGTTCCGCGAGTTGTACAAGGCGCGGCGCAAATGAGCAGCCGCGAGAACATTCTCGGCCGCGTGCGTTCGGCCCTAAACAGAGAAATCAGCCCCCAGGACACGGCGGGCATCGACGCCCACATCGCCGCACACCCGGCCGGCTTTCAACCGCAGCGCGACTGGCAGCCGGAAGAGCGCTTCCGCGCCCGCGCCGAGGCGCTCACCAGCACGGTGGAGAAGGTCGGCAGCCTGCAGGCGGCGCCGGCCGCCGTGGCGCGCTACCTGGTCGCGCACGGCCTGCCCACCGGCGGCGTCGTCTGGCCCGGCCTGCGCAAGCTCGACTGGATCGGCGCCGGCCTCGGCATGGAAGACCGTCCTGCGCGCGGCGACGACCTCGTCGGCGTCACCGGCTGCTTCTGCGCCATCGCCGACACCGGCACGCTGATGCTGCTCTCCGGCGCCGACACGCCGGCCGCCGCCAGCCTCTTGCCGGAAACCCACATCGCCATCGTCGAGACGAAGCGCATCGTGCCCTTCATGGAAGACGCCTGGGCGCTGCTGCGTGAAGAACGTGGCAACCTGCCGCGTGCGGTGAATTTCGTCTCAGGCCCCTCGCGCACGGCCGACATCGAACAGACCGTCACCCTGGGTGCGCACGGGCCGTATCGGGTGCACATCATTCTGGTCGGTTGAACCCCACCGAACCGACTGATGCGAGGGTGTCAGGCAGTTCGGCAGCTCATTGCAGCGTAACAATCCCGTCACATTGGCGAAATAGACTTCGCTCCGATACTTAGATAAGGAGAGAAGACATGGTAGAGAAGCTCATTAAGCGCGCGGTACCCGCGTTCATCCTTGGCCTGCTGACCGCAGGCGCCGTGCAAGCCGCCTCCACGCTGGTCACCATCGACGGTTCCAGCACCGTCTATCCTGTCACCGAGGCGGTGGCCGAAGAATTCCAGATTTCCAAGAAGAATGCCATCCGCGTCACCGTCGGCATTTCCGGCACCGGCGGCGGCTTCAAGAAGTTCTGCCGCGGCGAGATCGACATTTCCGGCGCCTCGCGCCCCATCCTCAAGAGCGAGATGGAAGCCTGCGCCAAGGCCGGCATCAAGTATTTCGAGCTGCCGGTGGCCTTCGACGCGATCACCGTCGTGGTCAATCCGAAGAACGCCTTCCTCAAGCAGATCACCGTCGACGAACTGAAGAAGATGTGGGAGCCGGCCGCCCAGGGCAAGGTGGCGAAGTGGAAAGACATCAACCCGGCCTGGCCGAACCTGCCGCTCAAGCTGTTCGGGCCGGGCGCCGATTCGGGCACCTTCGATTACTTCACCGAGGCCGTCGTCGGCAAATCCAAGTCCAGCCGCGGCGACTTCACCGCCTCCGAGGACGACAACGTGCTGGTGCAGGGCGTCTCGCAGGACCAGGGCGGGCTGGCCTACTTCGGCTATGCCTACTACGCGGAGAATACTTCGCGCGTCAAGGCGGTGCCGATCGTCGACAAGGCCGGCAAGCCGGCGGTGTCGCCCTCGATGGAATCCGTCATCAGCGGCAAGTACCAGCCGCTGTCGCGCCCCATCTTCATCTACCTGAGCGAGAAGGCCTGGCAGCGTCCGGAGGTGAAGGAGTTCGTCGCCTTCTACATGCAGCACGGCGCCAAGCTGGCCAAGGAAGTGAAGTACGTGCCGTTGCCGGCGAAGGCCTACGAGGGGAACCTCGATCACCTGAAGAAGGGCAAGCTCGGCACGGTGTTCGGCGGCACGCCCGAGGTCGGCATCACCGTCGAGGAGTTGATGAGGCGCGAGGGCAAGCTGTAACATCAGGCCGCCGTATCGCAGAGACTGACTTTCGATCGCCCAGCCCATGTCCGCCACCCGCCGCCTGTCGCACCGCGCCTCGCGCCACGTCAAGGAACGGATCATCGAGAGCATCCTGTTCCTCGCCGCCCTGGTGTCGGTGGCGACGACGCTGGGCATCGTCTACATCCTGGTGAAGGAGTCGGTGGTCTTCTTCAACCAGGTGCCGCTGTGGGACTTCCTCACCGACACGCAATGGACGCCGCTGTTCGACGACGCGCATTTCGGCATCATCGTCCTGCTCTCCGGCACGCTGGTCAGTTCGGCGGTGGCGCTGTCGGTGGCGATCCCGCTCGGCACCATTATCGCCATCTACCTGTCCGAGTTCGCCTCGGCGCGCGCGCGCGAGTTCGCCAAGCCGGTGCTGGAGCTGCTGTCGGGCGTGCCGACCATCATCTACGGCTACTTCGCACTGCTCTTCCTGACGCCGCTGCTGCAGAAGCTGATCCCGGGCCTGCCCGGCTTCAACCTGCTCTCGGCCGGCATCGTCATGGGCATCATGATCGTGCCCTACGTCGCCTCGATCAGCGAGGATGCCATGCGGGCGGTGCCGATGAGCCTGCGCGAGGGCTCCTACGCCATGGGCGCCACGCGCCTGCAGACGGCGCTGAAGGTCGTTTTCCCCGGCGCCCTGTCCGGCGTCGCCGCCGCCTACATCCTGGGCATCTCCCGGGCCGTCGGCGAGACCATGATCCTCGCCGTCGCCGCCGGCATGCAGCCGAACCTCACCTGGAACCCGACGGAATCGGCGGCGACCATCACCGCCTTCATCGTCCAGGTGGCGCTGGGCGACCTGCCGCACGGCAGCGTCGGCTACCAGACCATTTTCGCCGCCGGCCTGACCTTGATGCTGCTGACCCTGGTCTTCAACGTCCTCGGCCACTGGATGCGGCGCCGTTTCAGCGAGCGTTACTAAAGATGAACAACCCCCGCGCTCACGACGTTCGCTGCCCCCCGAGGGGGTGCTCATCGCCCTTCGGGCACCCCAAGAGTACTTCTTCAGGGCGGCTTCGCCTGCCCTTCAGGGCGCGGCCGGGCGGGCGCTGACATGGCGCGCAAAGACATCGGCGAAATCCGCGGCATCATCGCCCGCCACAAGCGCCTCGACGTGATCTTCGGCGTCGTCGGCCTGCTTGCGCTGGGCCTCGGCCTGCTGACTTTCGCCACCCTGTTCGTCGACATGGCGCTCGACGGCTACACGCGACTGACGCCGGATTTCTTCACCGAGTTTCCGTCGCGGCGCGCCGAGCGGGCGGGGATCCTCTCCGCCTGGGTCGGCACCACCCTGGTGATGCTGGTGACGGCCTGCGTCGCCGTGCCGCTCGGCGTGGCCGCCGGCATCTATCTCGAGGAATACGCCCCGCGCAACTGGGTCACGGACATCATCGAGATCAACATCGCCAACCTCGCGGGGGTGCCGTCCATCATCTACGGCCTGCTGGCCCTCGGGCTCTTCGTCTATGAGTTCAGCCTGGGCCAGAGCATCCTGACGGCGGGCCTGACGCTGGCCCTGCTCATCCTGCCGGTGGTGATCGTGGCGACGCGTGAGGCCATCCGCTCGATTCCTTCGCACATCCGCGAGGGCGCCTATGCGCTGGGCGCGACGAAATGGCAGGTGGTGCAGCATCACATCCTGCCCTACTCGATGGGCGGCATCATGACCGGCGTCATCATCGGCATGGCGCGCGCCATCGGCGAAACGGCGCCCATCATCACCATCGGCGCGTTGACCTTCATTGCCTTCCTGCCGGCCTCGCCATTTACGGGAGAATTCCCTTTCCTCTCCTTCGAGTGGCTGCAGTCGCCCTTTACCGTGATGCCGATCCAGATCTTCAACTGGACCTCGCGGCCCGACCCGAACTTCCACGCCAACGCCGCCGCCGCAGGATTCATCCTGGTGCTGATGACGCTGACCATGAACGGCCTGGCGATCTGGCTGCGCTATCGCATCCGCCGCAACATCAAGTGGTGAAACCGAATGAGTGAACCGAAACCCGAACTCGATACGCTGCCGCTCAAGGCCCGCGCCAGCGCGCTGGACTTCTACTACGGCGACTTCCAGGCGCTGAAGAAGATCGACATGCCGATCTACGAGAAGCGCGTCACCGCCCTGATCGGCCCCTCCGGCTGCGGCAAGTCGACCTTCCTGCGCTGCTTCAACCGCATGCACGATCTCTATCCCGGCAACCGCTACGTCGGCGAGATCAGCCTGCACCCCGACAACGTCAATCTGCTCGACAAGTCGGTCGACCCGATCGAGGTGCGCATGCGCCTGTCGATGGTCTTCCAGAAGCCCAACCCCTTCCCCAAGACCATCTTCGAGAACGTGGCCTACGGCCTGCGCGTGCGCGGCCTGGGCAAGCGGGCCGTCCTCGAAGAAAAAGTCGAGGAGGCCCTGCGCAACGCCGCCCTGTGGAACGAGGTGAAGGATCGCCTGGACGACATGGCCTTCAACCTCTCGGGCGGCCAGCAGCAGCGCCTGTGCATCGCGCGGGCGCTCGCCACCGAGCCGGAAATCCTGCTCTTCGACGAGCCGACTTCGGCCCTCGACCCCATCGCCACCGCCAGCATCGAGGAACTGATCACCGAGTTGAAACGGCGCGTGACCATTCTCATCGTCACGCACAACATGCAGCAGGCGGCGCGCGTTTCCGACTTCACCGCCTACATGTACCTGGGCGAACTGGTCGAATTCGGCTGGACCGATGATATATTCATCAAGCCGAAGAACCCGCAGACGGAAGCCTATATAACCGGCCGCTTCGGCTGAGATAAGGATAGAGGTACGCCATGCCCCAGAGCGAGCACTTTTCCAAGCAATACGATTCCGACCTCGAGGACATCCGGGCGCGCGTCCTGCAGATGGGCGGCGCCGTCGAGGCGCAGATCCTCGCCGCGATCGAATGCTTCGCCAGCGGAGACCACGACAAGATGGCCGAGGTGGTGGAGAACGAGTTCCGCGTCAACGCCTACGAAGTCGAGATCGACGACCTCTGCGTGCACGTCGTGGCGCGGCGGCAGCCGGCGGCGCGCGACCTGCGCCTCATCATGGGCGTGAGCAAGGCCGTCACCGACCTCGAGCGAATGGGCGACGAGGCGGAGAAGATCGCCCGCATGGCGCGACAGATCCACGAGCGCAGCGAGTTGCGCATTCCGCGCCTCGCCGAGGTGCGCCGCTCGGGCGAACTGGCCGTGGCGCAACTGCGTCATGCCCTGGATGCCCTGGCGCGGCTGGATTCGGACGCGGCGGAGAAGATCATCAGCGAGGACGCGCTCATCGACGACGAGTTTCGCGGCATCCTGCGCCAGCTCATCACCTTCATGATGGAAGATCCGCGCACCATTTCCACCGCACTGGAAATCGTCTGGATCGCCAAGGCCATCGAGCGCATCGGCGACCACGCCAAGAACATCGCGGAGCAGGTGATCTACATCGTGCGCGGCACCGATGTGCGCCATACGGGCAAGGAGCGCCGGCGCGGCGCGACGGACGAGGGCCATTGACGCAATGGGCAGCCGGGTACTGGTCGTGGAGGACGATGCGGCCATCCAGGCACTGCTCGACTTCACCCTGAAGAAGGCCGGTTTCGAGGCGACCATCGTGGCTTCGGCCGAGGCGGGCGCGGCCGCCTTGAGCATTGCGCTGCCCGATATCGTGCTGATCGACTGGATGCTGCCGAAGATGTCCGGCATCGCCTTCGCCCGGCAATTGCGCCGGGACGCGCGCAGCGCCGGACTGCCCATCATCATGGTCACCGCGCGCGGGGAAGAAGGCGATCGCGTAGAGGGTCTGGAGAGCGGCGCCGACGATTACCTCGTCAAGCCGTTCAGCCCGCGCGAACTGGTGGCCCGCATCCAGGCGGTATTGCGCCGCCGCGCCCCCCATGTCGCCGAGACGGCGCTCAGCGTTGGATCCCTCCGACTCGACCCCTCGACCCATCAGGTCACGCTGGATGGCCGCCGACTGGACATGGCGCCGACCGAGTTCAGGCTGCTGCGCTTTCTGATGGCCAATCCCGGACACGTCTTCAATCGCGCCCAATTGCTCGACAAGGTCTGGGGCGATCACGTGTTCATCGAGGAGCGCACGGTCGACGTCCACGTGCGCCGACTGCGCCAGGCACTGGGCGCGGAGGGCGAGTCCTTCGTCGAAACCGTCCGCGGCGCCGGCTACCGGCTTGCCGCGAACTGAGCATGTCCTCCGCCTGGCCCTCGCTGCTGCTGCGCCTGGCCCTGATCGCCGCGCTGGCCGTGGTCGCCGGCTTCTGGCTGGGCAGCCTGGCCGGCTGGGTGATCGCCTGTATCGCGCTGCTTTTGCTGCTTGTGTCGCACACCGCCTATCTGGCCCGTCTGCAGCGCTGGCTGAGGCGGCCCGAGAGCGAGGCCATTCCCGATGCCTGGGGCGCCTGGGGCAATGTCTTCATGGTGCTGTACCGGCATCGGCGCAACGAGGAAAAGCGGCGCGAAAGCATCGCCGCCGATCTGGAGGTCTTCAGCCAGGCGGCGGAAGCCTCGCCGGACGGCCTGGTGTTTCTCGATGCGAACGATCGAATCCGCTGGTGCAACCGCGTCGCCGAAAGTCAGCTCGGGCTGGACGGCGAGCGCGACCGGGATTTGTTGGTGACGAACCTGATCCGTGCTCCGCACTTCGCGGAATTTCTCGCCGGCGCCCGGGCGGGCGAATCGCTGCTCTACCGGCCGGCGAACCGCAAGGGGATGACGCTCTCGCTGGAGGCGATCCGCTTCGGCAAGGACCGCAAGCTGCTCATCAGCTTCGACGTGACACAGATCGAGCGGACGGACATCATCCGCAAGGACTTCGTCGCCAACGTCTCGCACGAGCTGCGCACGCCGCTGACGGTGATTTCCGGCTTCGTCGAGCATATGCTTGCCGAGCCGTCGCCGGACGCCGACGAGATGCGGCACCAACTCGGCATCGTGAACGACCAGACGGGCCGGATGCTGCGCCTCGTCGACGACCTGCTCATCCTGTCGCGGCTGGAGGGCGAAACGCAGACGCTGCGCGAAGAGACGTTCGACGTGCGCGACCTGATCTATGAGATATCCAGCGAAGCGCGCCGCCTGAGCGGCGGCCGCCACACGATCACCTGCGAGGTCGTGCCGGCCACGCTGAAGGGCAGCCGCGACGAACTGCACAGCGCCTTCTCCAATCTGGTCAGCAACGCCGTGCGCTACACGCCGGATGGCGGCCGCATCGTGCTGCGCTGGGCGGTGCAGGACGGCAAGGGCAGCTTCAGCGTCGACGACAGCGGCATCGGCATCGCCGAGGAGCATGTTCCGCGCCTGACGGAGCGCTTCTACCGGGTCGACCGGGGCCGCTCCCGCGAGTCGGGCGGCACCGGACTCGGGCTATCCATCGTCAGGCACGTGCTGTTGCGGCACCAGGCCGACCTGCAGATTCGCTCGGAACCGGGCGTCGGCAGCACCTTCAGCGTGGAGTTCCCTGCCTGGCGCGTCGCCTTGCCGCAGGCTTGACGCATCCATAGCGCCCCTTCCTGATTCAGTCGCCATACTGGATTGCCATTGACCTGTATCAAGGGCCGGGCGGCGTTTGCACGGTAGCTTCTGACCTTCCTTTTTCATGGCATTCAACAGGGTGGCGCAGATGGCGGCAGTCATGCCAGCGCCGGCGGCGAGCCGGCACTTGATGTCGGGCAACGAGGCTGTTGCCCGGGCGGTGTGGGAAATGGGCACGCGGGTCGCGGCCGCCTATCCCGGCACGCCGTCGACGGAGATCCTCGAAGCCCTGTCGACCTATCCCGACCTGCATTGCGAGTGGTCGGTCAACGAGAAGGTCTCGATGGAAGTCGCCATCGGCGCCTCGATGATGGGGGCGCGGGCGTTCTGCGCCATGAAGCACGTCGGCCTAAACGTGGCCGCCGATCCCCTGATGACCCTGACCCTGACCGGCGTCACCGGCGGCATGGTCATCGCCGTGGCCGACGACGTCGGCATGGCTTCCTCGCAGAACGAGCAGGATTCGCGCAACTACGCCCGCTTTGCCCATCTGCCGATGCTCGAGCCGTCCGATTCGCAAGAAGCCTACGAGATGGCGCGCCACGCCTTCGAGCTGTCGGAACAGCATCAGGTGCCGGTGATCCTGCGCCTGACCGCGCGCATCTGCCACGTCAAGGGCGTCGTCCAGGTCGGCGAGCGCGTCGCCCACGAGCCGACCGGCTACGTCAAGGATGCGACGCGCTGGGTGATGGTGCCGGCGCATGCCCGGCGCCGCATTCCCATGATGTTCGAACGCGATGCGGCCCTGCGCCTGGTGAGCGAGCGCTCGCCGCTCAACGTGATCGAGCCGGGCGCCGATCGTCGCGTCGGCTTCATCACCAGCGGGCCGACCTACATGCACGTGCGCGAGGCCTTCCCCGACGCGCCGCTGCTCAAGCTCGGCATGAGCCATCCCTGGCCGCTGGAAAAAATGCGCGCGCTGGCGGGCATGGCCGACACGCTGGTGGTGGTCGAGGAAGTCGATCCGGTCCTCGAGAACGAACTCAAGGCCGCCGGTTTTGCCGTGCATGGCAAGGACATTCTGCCGCGGGTCGGCGAACTGGCGCCCGAAGTGCTGTTGCCGGCGATCAACCGGCTGCTCAACAACGAGCCGCCGCCGGCCCCGGCCGCGCCCGCTCCGGCGGTTTTCCCGCGTCCGCCGACCCTGTGCGCCTCCTGCCCGCACATGGGCGTCTATTACACCCTGTCGCAACTGAAGAACATCATCGTCGCCGGCGACATCGGCTGCTACACGCTCGGCGCCGGGCATCCCTGGAACGCGCTCGACTCGACCATCTGCATGGGCGCGTCGGTGACCGTCGCCCACGGCATGGACAAGGGGCGCGGCGAAGCCGACAAGAACAAGAAGGTCCTCGCCGTCATAGGCGATTCGACCTTCATGCACATGGGCATGCAGGGCCTGCTCGACATGACCTACAACCGCGGCAACGTCACCTTGCTGCTGCTCGACAACGGCACTGTCGGCATGACCGGCGGCCAGAACACGCCGGCCAACGGCCGCGACATCAGCGGCCAGCCCGCGCCGCGCATCGATTTCCGCAAGCTGGTCGAGGCGCTCGGCGTCAAGCCCGAGCGCATCCGCGAGGTCGATCCCTACGAGATGCCGACCCTGTTCAAGGTCATCCGCGAGGAGACCAAGATCGAGGAAGTTTCCGTCATCATCGGCTACCGGCCCTGCGTGCTCACCGAGGACTTCAAGCCGGCGCGCACCTTCTACGTCGACGAGGACAAGTGCACAGGCTGCGGCAACTGCCTCGACGTCGGCTGCCCGGCCATCCACGTTACGCATCGCGACAAGGTGGTGAAGCCTTCCGGCAAGGAAGTCGAGCTGGCCTTCGTGCGCATTGACCCGATCGCCTGCACCGGCTGCGGCATGTGCGTCAAGCCGTGTGCGCCGGAAGCCATCCTGCAGCCCGAGCAGAAGCGCGTGGTGGCGACCCTGAAACCTGTATGAGTCCCGCCATGAAAGACGAAATCACCAATATTCTCGTGTGCGGCATCGGTGGCCAGGGCGTCATGACTGCCACGGAAATCCTCGCCGAAGCGGCCATCGCCGAAGGCCACGACGTCAAGAAGACCGAGGTCGCCGGCATGGCCCAGCGCGGCGGCGTCGTCACCTCGCACCTGCGCTTCGGCAAGCGCGTGCTCAGCCCGCAGATCGCGCCCGGCACGGTGCAGGTCCTGCTCGGCTTCGAGGCAGCCGAAGCCCTGCGCTGGTCGTCCTACCTGCGGCCGGACGGCCTCGCGCTGGTCAACGATGCGCGCTTGGTGCCGCCAGTGGTCGAGTTGGGCCTGTTCAAGTACCCGGACGATCCCATCGGCGAGATGCGCGAACGTGGCATCCGAACGGTGGCCTTCGATGCGGCCTCGATTGCCCGCGACCTGGGCGATCTGCGCCTGGGCAACACCGTGATGCTCGGCGCCATTGCCGACCAGCTGCCGTTTTCCGCCGACGTGCTGCTCGCCTGTGTCGTCAAGCGTTTCGAGAGCAAGGGCGAGAAAGTGGTGGAGATGAACCGCAAGGCTTTCGCGGCGGGCCGCGCGGCGGCCTCGCAGGCCACGGCGCCGGCCTGATCCGTCATTCCCGCGAAGGCGGGAATCCATCGTAAAATAATGCCATTCCGCGGAGCCTCCGGGCTCCGCACTCATTTCCGACTGTCATGACTGCGAAAATCCTCGACGGCAACGCCCTTTCCGCGAAACTCCGCGAATCCCTTCGCCATCGGGCGGCCGAACTGACCGCCCATGGCTTCCGCCCCGGCCTGGCCGTGATCCTGGTCGGCGAGAACCCGGCCTCCCAGGTCTATGTGCGCAACAAGATCAAGGCCTGCGAGGCGGTCGGCGTGCATTCGGAAAAGTATGAATTCCCCGCCGATACGCCGCCGGAGAAAGTGCTGCACAAGATTGCCGCGCTCAATGCCGACCCGGCCATCCACGGCATCCTCGTGCAATTGCCGCTGCCGCCGCACTTCGACGAGGACGAGGTGCTGGAGGCCGTCTCGGCCGAGAAGGATGTCGACGGCTTCCATGCCGAGAACGTCGGCCTGCTCGCCCAGGGCAACCCGCGCTTCATCTCGTGCACGCCCTACGGCGTCATGGAGATGCTCAGCGCCGAGGGCATTTCGCTGCGCGGCAAGGAGGCGGTGGTGGTCGGCCGCAGCAACATCGTCGGCAAGCCGATGACCCTGCTGCTCATCGGCGCCAGCGCCACCGTCACCGTGTGCCATTCGCAAACCAAGGACCTCGCCTTCCACACGCGGCGCGCGGACGTCCTGGTGGCGGCGGTGGGCAAGCCGAAGATGATCACCGGCGACATGATCAAGCCCGGCGCGGTGGTCATCGATGTCGGCATCAATCGATTGCGAGAGGGACCGGATGCGGGAAAACTGTGCGGCGACGTGGATTTCGAATCGGCGAAGGAAGTGGCCTCGCTCATCACCCCGGTGCCCGGCGGCGTCGGCCCGATGACCATCACCATGCTGCTCGCCAACACCATCGAGAGCGCCGACCGCGCCTCGGCCAAATAACGTTCCAAGGGAGACAACCATGGTCAAGCATCCTCTCGTCGGCATTGTCATGGGTTCGGACAGCGACTGGCCCGTCATGAAAGCCTGCGCCGAGACGCTCAAGCGCTTCGGCATTCCTTATGAGGCCAAGGTGCTCTCGGCGCACCGCACGCCGGACGCGGCGCTCGATTACGCCAGCATGGCGGACGATCGCGGCATCAAGGTGCTGATCGGCGCGGCCGGCGGCGCGGCGCATCTCGCCGGCGTGCTGGCGGCGAAGACCGAACTGCCGGTGCTCGCCGTGCCGATGCCCTCCAAGCACCTGCAGGGGCTCGATTCGCTGCTCTCGATGGTGCAGATGCCCGGCGGCATTCCCGTCGCCACCTTCGCCATCGGCGAGGCCGGCGCCACCAATGCCGCGCTGTTCGCCGTGGCCATGCTGGCGCTCTCCGACAAGGCGCTGGCGAAGAAACTCGCCGATTTCCGCGTCAGCCAGACCGAGAAGGTGCTGGCGAAGACGCTGCCCGAAGTCTGATCGCTTCGTCCCGGTTTCGCGCGCCGTGTCGTGCAGGCTGACTTTGCGTGCGGCGCTTTTATCGGAGGGCAAGCCTGATGCGGCCTGAGATCGCCGAGGCTGTTGCGCTGCTCAGAGGCGGTGAACTCGTCGCCTTCCCGACCGAGACCGTTTACGGCCTCGGTGCGGATGCCGCCAATCCGGCCGCCGCCGCGAAAATCTTCTCCGCCAAGGGCCGGCCGGCCGACCATCCCCTTATCGTCCACCTGCCGTCGGGCGATCACATGGCGCGCTGGGCGCGCGACGTGCCGGCCGAGGCCGAACGTCTCGCCGCGGCCTTCTGGCCGGGCCCGCTTACCCTGATCCTCAAGCGCCTGCCGGATGTGCCGGATGCCGTCACCGGCGGCCAGGACACGGTGGGCCTGCGCGTGCCGAATCACCCGCTGGCGTTGGAACTGCTCGCCGCCTTCGACGGCGGCATTGCCGCCCCCTCGGCCAACCGATTCGGCCGCATCAGCCCGACCACCGCCGCCCACGTGCGCGAGGAACTCGGCGCGCGCGTGCCGCTGATCCTCGACGGCGGACCGTGTCCGGTCGGCATCGAATCCACCATCCTTGATCTGTCGCGCGGACGGCCCGTATTGCTGCGGCCCGGCGCCATCGGTGCCGCTGACATCGCGCGGGTCATCGGCCATGTGCCAGAAATGGCTGTGCCGCAAATGGACGCCCCGCGTGTTTCGGGTTCCCTCGAGGCCCACTACGCGCCGCGCACGCCGCTGCAGCTGGTGTCCTCCGACGGCCTGCTGTTCGCCCTGCGCGACGCCCTCGTTGCCGGCGAGCGCGTGGCCGTGCTGGCGCCCACGGCGCAGGCCATCAGCCACGACCTCGTCGCCTGGCGGCAGGTGCCGGCCGATCCGGCCGGCTGCGCGCACGACCTCTACGCCAGCCTGCGCGAACTCGACGCGCTCGGCTGCGCCCGCATCCTCGTGCAGAAGCCGCCCGCAGGCGAAATCTGGCTGGCCGTCAACGACCGCTTGAGCCGCGCCGCGGCGGGTTCGGGCGAGAACGACGAGACCTGATGGATTGCCCCTCGCCGTAGGGGAGAGAGCTGGGGTAAGCGGGCGGGCAACTGGCAGAGCCCCCCGAAAATGGCTATAATCCGCCCCTCTTTCAGGGCCGGTAGCTCAGCTGGGAGAGCGTCGCGTTCGCAATGCGAAGGTCGGGAGTTCGATCCTCCTCCGGTCCACCAAGAACACTTCCAAGGCAGTCCGAATTGAACCGGGAAGCATAACCTTACCGCTTCGGCAACTTCATGTTTCCGAACCGGACAGGGGCTATGCAGCCCTTCCCGGGAATAGACCTGCCATAGCGTACCCGGCCTGCACAAGCGTATTTCCCGCAAGGCCAGCACGCAGCTTGACACCCCCGAAACACCTCCGTTATGTTGTATACAAAATATCGTATGCAAGATAATAATTCTTTTGAAAACAAGAATTAATCGTTCCCCGCTGTCACAGCAGGCCATTGGGTTGCTGCGCGAGCAGATTTATAACCACATACTTGCTCCCGGACAGCGCCTGGACGAAGCGATGCTTGCGAGTCAATTGGGCATAAGCCGCACCCCCCTGCGTGAGGCCGTCAAAATGCTGGGCGCGGAAGGGCTTGTCGAAGTGCGGCCGCGCAAGGGGTGCTTTGTTGCCGAACTGACGCTGCAGGACCTGGAGGAGATATTCCCGATCATGGCCATGCTGGAAGGCCGCGTCGCCTACGAGGTTGCCGGCAAACGCTCCGTGCAGCAGTTGAGGGCGCTCGATACCCTGCACAGTAAACTGGAACGTCGCGCGGCCGCGGAGGATGTAAACGGCTACTACGAGACCAACTACATTTTCCATGACTACATGCAGGAGTGCGCGGGAAACCGCTGGTTGCAGACGGTGATTGGAGACCTGAGGAAGTTGATGAAGCTTTCGCGCCATCATTCCCTTCGTCTCGAGGGACGCCTCAGCGCATCGCTGAATGAACATCGCGCGCTGATGAAGGCGCTGCAAAGCCAGGATGCCGAAGCAGCGGAAAGGATCATGCGCGACCATCTTCTGGCGCAACTGACGGCGCTGCGTGAATTGACGGGCGCAGCCAGCGTGCAGAGTGCCGGAGCGTGACGCGCCGATGAACCGCAACCTGTACCTGCAATTGTCCGAGGGCTTTCCGCAAGACCCCGCTGCGCCCTGCATGATCCTTCGCGACAAGCGCGCGTGGACCTACGGCGATATCGAGCGCGCTTCCGGGCGCATGGCCAATCTGATCGTCGCGCTGGGACTCAGGCCGGGCGACCGAGTGGCGGCCCAGGTGGAAAAAACGCCGGAGGCCCTGGTGCTCTATCTCGCCGCGATTCGCGCAGGCATGGTGTTTCTTCCCCTGAATCCGGCTTACCAGCGCCATGAGATGGAGTTCTTTCTCAAGGATGCCGGCCCGGGGCTCTTCGTCTGCCGTCCTTCCATGCGCGCGCTGGCGGACGAACTCGCGGCAAGGACCGGCGTACCGCATGTGCTGGAACTGGACGACGAGGGATGCGGCTCCCTGATTGCGATGGCAGCTGCACAGCCGGATGAATTCAAGACAGTGTCGAGAAGCGGCTCGGATCTCGCCGCGATCCTCTATACCTCGGGCACGACCGGACGCTCGAAGGGGGCGATGCTGAGCCATCGCAACCTTGCCCACAATGCGAGAACGCTGCACGGCTACTGGGGGTTCCGGCCCGGCGATGTCCTTCTGCACATGCTGCCGATTTTCCACGTGCATGGTTTGTTCGTTGCGTGTCATTGCGCCCTGCTGAATGGCTCGGCGATGCATTTCGAGCCGAAGTTCGAAGCCGCAAGGGCGCTGGAACTGCTGCCGCAGTCGACGGTTTTCATGGGGGTGCCGACCTACTATGTGCGCCTGCTGCTTGACCCCGCCTTCGGGCGCGACATCTGTCGCAACATGCGCCTGTTCATTTCCGGCTCGGCGCCGCTGCTCAGGGAAACCTTCGAGGCATTCGCGGCGCGGAGCGGCCACACGATACTCGAGCGCTACGGCATGACCGAGGGCGGCATGTTCACCTCGAACCCCTACGAGGGCGAACGCCGCGGCGGCACGGTGGGCTTTCCGCTGCCCGGAACGGAACTGCGGATCGTCGACGCTGACGGCCGGGAGGCCCGTCCCGGCATCGTCGGCCGCATCCAGGTCAAGGGCGAGAATGTCTTTGGCGGCTATTGGGGCATGTCCGATAAAACAAGGGAGGAATTCACCGCCGACGGCTTCTTCGAGACGGGCGACATGGGAAGCCGGGATGCGGACGGTTATGTGACGATCAGCGGACGCTCGAAGGATCTGGTGATCACAGGCGGCCTCAACGTCTATCCGAAGGAAATCGAGGAGATGATCGACGCCATGCCGGGCGTGGTCGAATCGGCGGTGATCGGCCTGCCGCACCCCGATTTCGGCGAGGCGGTATCGGCCGTGGTGGTGCGTCAGAAGAACCCTGCCGGTGCGGCCTTGACCGAATCCAAAATAATCGCGGCGATCAAGGATAAGCTGGCAAACTTCAAGGTGCCCAAAAAGGTGTATCTGGTCGACGACCTGCCGCGCAATGCCATGGGCAAGGTGCAGAAAAACCTTCTGCGCCGGACCTACGCGAGCTAGGCGGCGTGGCAGTCAAAGGTTTATGGACGGTTTGTTTCAACTTCGCCGGCAGCGGTTCCGGACTGACTGGGTGACCGGGGCGGTCAAGGCGAAGTGCATCGCAAGTGCCGCGGGATTACCTGTCCCGGACAGGCGGCATTTATTCATATCAATAACCAGACGGAGGAGATTCCAATGAAATCACGCAAGTCAGATACGACTACAGCGAACCGCGCCGCCACCAAGCCACCGCGCCTGCTATCCGCCCTGTGCGTGATTCTGGCCGCCACCCTTGCGGCACCGGCGCTGGCAGCCGACATGGTGCTGAAAGCCTCGCACCAGTTCCCCGGCGGCAAGGGCGATGTGCGCGACGAGATGGTGCAGATGATCGCGCGCGACGTCGCAGCGGCCAAGGTCGGGCTCGAGATCAAGGTGTTTCCGGGCTCCAGCCTGGTCAAGGCGCAGGAGCAGTGGAAGGCCATGCTGACCGGCCAGATCGACATGTCGGCTTTCCCGCTCGATTACGCTTCGGGTTTTCATCCGCAGTTTGGCGCCACCCTGATGCCGGGCCTGGTGAAAGGCCATGCCCATGCGCGGCGCATCAACGACTCGGCCTTCCTCAAGGACATCAAGGCCATCATCGAGCAGGGGGGCGTCAAGGTGCTGGCCGATGCCTGGCTTGCCGGCGCCTTCGGCGGCAAGGACAAGTGCATCAGGAAGCCCGAAGACGTGGTCGGCATGAAGGTGCGCTCGGCCGGCGCGACCTTCGCCCAGATGTGGGCCGGCGCCGGCGCGTCGATCGTCTCGATTCCCTCCAACGAAGTCTACAGCGCGCTGCAGCAGGGCGTGGCGCAGGGCACCGATACCTCGACCGGCAGCTTCGTCTCCTTCCGCCTCTACGAGCAGATCAAGTGCATTACCGCCCCCGGCGACAACGCCCTGTGGTTCATGTACGAGCCGGTGCTGATCTCCAAGAAGGCCTGGAACAGCCTGAATGAGGCGCAGCAGAAGGCTTTGATGGCGGCATCGAAGAAAGCCGAAGACTACTTCGAAAGCGAATCGAAGAAGCTCGACGACAAAATGGTGGAAACCTTCAAGGCCAACAAGGTCGAGGTGATCACGCTCACCGACGCCGAGGCCGAGGCCTGGCGCGCGGTGGCGCAGAAGACCTCCTACAAGGTGTTTGCCGAAAAGGTTCCGGGCGGCAAGGAACTGATCGAGAAGGCGTTGAGTGTCAAGTAAGCAAAGCCGGCCGCTGCCCGCCTGGGCAGCGGCGGTGCACGCGGTATCGCGTGCCTTCGGCGTGTTTTCGGCCGGGCTCATCGTGGTCTCGATCGTCGTGGTCTGCCACATGGTGTTCGTGCGCGCGGTGCTCGGCCAGTCGTCGATCTGGCAGACGGAGTTCGTCACTTTCGCGCTGGTGGCGGCGACCTTCCTCGGTGCGCCCTATATCCTGCTTTCGCGCGGGCATGTCTGCGTCGACGTGGTGCCGCTGATGCTGGCCACCTCGGCGCGGCGCTGGCTGCATTTCGTCGGCAGCGTCGTGGCGCTGGCCTTCTGTTCCGTGTTTCTCTACGGGGCCATTCCCTGGTGGTGGGATGCCTGGACCACGGGCCAGACCACGCCGTCGATCTGGAAGGCGCGCATGTGGATTCCCACGCTGTCGGTGCCCCTGGGCCTGGGCCTGCTGTGCCTGCAGTATCTGACCGAGATCTGGCTGGTGCTGTCGCACCGCGCCCTGCCTTTCGGACTGTCGGCGGAGGACAAGCTATGACCCCGCTCATGATCGGTTTGCTGATTGTCGTCGCCACCTTGCTGGTGCTGGCCACCGGGCTGCCGATCGCCTTCGGGCTGGGCGCCGTGGCGCTGGCCTTCATGGTGATATTCGACGGCTGGCGCAGCGTACATTTCGTGCCGGAAACGGTGTTCGCCGGATTGAACGACTTCACCCTGGTGTCGCTGCCGATGTTCATCATCATGGGCGCGGCGGTGGCCTCCTCGCGCGCCGGTTCCGACCTGTACGAAGCGCTGGCGCGCTGGCTGAACCGCGTGCCCGGCTCGCTGGTGATCTCCAACATCGGCGCGTGCGCCCTGTTTTCCGCGCTTACCGGCTCCTCGCCGGCCACCTGCGCCGCGATCGGCAAGATGGGCATTCCGGAAATGCGCAAGCGCGGCTACGACGACGATCTCGCCACCGGCGCCATCGCCGCCGGCGGCACGCTGGGCATCCTGATCCCGCCCAGCATCACCATGATTCTCTACGGCATCGCTTCCGAGACCTCGATCGGACGCCTGTTCATCGCCGGCATCATTCCGGGGCTGCTGCTCACCCTGCTGTTCATGGCCTGGGCGCTGTTCATCAGCTGGAAGCGCGGCACCAGGCTGATCGACTCTGACCGCATCTACTCGATCAGGGAAAAGCTCGAACTGCTGCCGCGCCTGCTGCCCTTCATCGCGGTGATCGTCGGCGTGGTCTATGCGCTCTATGGCGGCATCGCCACGCCCTCGGAGGCGGCCGGCGTCGGCGCGATGCTGTGCCTGGTGATGGTGATGGCGATCTACCGCGTCTGGCGGCCGATGGACCTGTGGGTCATCCTGCGCGCCGGCCTGTGCGAGTCGGGCATGCTGCTGATGATCATCGGCACCTCGATCCTGTTCGGCTACATGATGTCGTCCCTGCAAGTCACCCAGTCGGTGGCAGAGTCGATTGCCGAGATGCAGGTCAACAAATGGGTCGTGCTGGCGGCGATCAACGCCCTGCTGCTGGTGGCCGGCATGTTCCTGCCGCCGGCGGCGATCATCCTGATGACCACCCCGATCCTGATGCCGGTGATCCTTGCCGCCGGCTTCGATCCGATCTGGTTCGGCGTGATCCTGACTATCAACATGGAGCTTGGGCTGATCACGCCGCCGGTCGGGCTCAACCTGTTCGTCATCAACGGCATCACGCCCGATATCAAGCTGCCCACGATCCTGCGCGGCGCGCTGCCCTTCATGGGCTGCATGGTGGTGGCGATCCTGATCCTCTGCGTCTTTCCCGAACTGGCGACCTGGCTGCCCACCAGGGTGATGGGCTGAGAAGCGCCTTTGCCCGCCGTCCCGCGGGGGCTGACTTCAACCGAGTTCGAGCTCTTCCAGGATGGGCTGGCCTGGCATGTGGAAGGCCACCGGCCCGTCGGCCTGCCCGTCCACGAACTGTCGCACGAAGGGGTCGGTCGAGGCGCGCACTTCGTCTGGCGTGCCTTCGGCGACGATCTTGCCGTCGGCGATGAAGTACACGTAGTCCACCACCTTGAGCGATTCGGCCACGTCGTAGGTGACGACGATGGAGGTGACGCCGAGCGCGTCGTTCAGCTTGCGGATGAGGTTGCCGATCTGGTTGAGCGAAATCGGGTCGAGGCCGGAGAACGGCTCGTCGTACATGATCAGCATGGGGTCGAGCACGATGGCGCGCGCCAGCGCCACGCGGCGCGCCATGCCGCCCGAGAGCTCGCTCGGCATCAGGCCGTGGGCGCCGCGCAGGCCGACCGAGTGCAGCTTCATCAGCACCATGTCGTGGATCAGTTCCTCGTTCAGATTGGTGCGCTCGCGCATGGGGAAGGCGATGTTTTCGAAGGTCGAGATGTCGGTGAACAGCCCGCCCTGCTGGAACATCATGCCCATTTTCCGGCGCATCTCGTAGAGGGCGTTGGTGTCCAGCTCGTGGATGACCCTGCCCTCCACCTTGACGTGTCCCGCTGCCGGCCGCAGCTGCCCGCCGATGAGCCGCAGCAGGGTGGTCTTGCCGCAGCCGCTGGCGCCTAGGATGGCCACCACCTTGCCGCGCGGCACGGCGAGGTCGAGCCCCTTGAGGACATCGAGGTTGGGGTAGGAGAATTTGAGATTGGAAATCTCGATCAGGGTGTCCGGTTGCGGCGTCATGCTGGTTCTCATCAATGTGTTTTAACGAACGTACCCCAGCTTGCGCAAGGCGTCAAACGCCTTGCCGGCCAGCGCCGCATGGCCCTCGGCGTTCGGGTGCAGCGGGTCCAGCTTGAGGTCGGGATCGGAAAGGACTTCCGGCACCGCGTCGCCGATCAGCGGAACTTTCCTTTCCTCGGCGATCTCGGCGTAGAAGGCCGGCGGGGAGAGATTCTGGAAGAGGGCGCCGGCCACGCTCGGCCGCGGTGTGGCCAGCAGCACAGGCTGGGCGTTGCGGCCGTGTGCCAGTTCCAGGATGCGCGCCAGGTTGGCACGGGTCTCTTCCTCCGGCCGCTTGCGCAGCATGTCGTTGCCGCCCAGCGTCACCAGCACCAGTTTCGGCGCATGCTCGTCCAGCAGCGCAGGAAGCCGCGCCAGCGCGTCGCCCGACTTGTCCCCGCTGACGCCGCCGTTGATGATCTTCCAGCCGGTCTTGCCGGCGAGCAGGGCCGGCCAGGCTTGCTCGGGATTCAGGCCGTAGCCGGCGGTGAGGCTGTCGCCCAGCGCCAGCACCACGCTGCCGGGCGGCAGCGGCTCGGCCTTGTGCGACGAGCAGGCGGCGAGCAGGACGATGCAGAGGGCAACATAGAAGACTGAAGGGGCGGCACGCATGGACTCAGCGCTGCTCCATCCGGTCGAGTTCGGCGAGTGCCGCGCGAAGCGCTTTCAGTTCGCCGCGGTAGCCCTCGGCATCGCCGTAATCGGCGAATCCGTCGTAGTGGGGATGCGCCTGCAGCACGCGCCGCGCATGCTTGATCGGGCACCAGTATTGCTCGGTGCGGCCGATGATTTCCCGAATGTAGGACGCCAGGCCGTTGCCGTAGGAACAGTAGGCGCAATTGATCTTCTCGAGCAGGTTGAGGTAGGCGAGGTGCGCGCGGTCGAAAACGAAATGGTCGCGCCGCCTCACGCGCGGAATGCGGTAGAGCGGAAAGCAGATGAACTGGTACAGCGTGACGAAGAGGTCGAGCAGCAGCAGGGGGAAGATCACCGCATAGACGAAGGGAGCCGAGACGGCGTGGCGCAATTCGGCGCCGAACACGTAGGCCAGCAGCCCGGCCTTGAAGCGCCGCTGCTGCTCGAGAATCTCGCGTTCGAAGCGGATGCGCCGGTCCTCGAAGTCGGCATGCAGTTCGGCACGGCGGCGCTTGAGTTCCTGCTCGATTTCCTCTTCCAGCAGGCGGATGCGGTCGAGCAGTTCGCTGATTCTGGGGTTCATCGCGAGTCTTTCGCCGTGTTGTGGAGGCTGACTTTGGGCGGGCGCTACTGATCTTCCTCGGGCAGGAGGGCAGCAACCATGGCCACCATCTCCGGGTCGAGGTCGAAGCCCGGCGTCCGGTCGGGGTTGATGGAGATGGCGATGCCGGCGCCCATGCGCCGCAGGAGCCAGGAGAACTCAACGAGGATGCCGCCGCCGTGGCCCGGATAGGCGGCAAGAAAGGCCTGGGCGCGGTCTGGCGCGGAAAACAGCACGAGGATGCGGTTGCCGGCGTCGTCCTCCACCAGGAGGGGCTCGGCCTGGGTCGAGGCCTGGAAGCCGGCGATGCGGTGCTTGTCGTCCTTCACCGGCATGAAAACCTGCGCGTCGAGCAGGCGCCTGGCAAATTCCTCCGGGGCGATGCTCCCGGCTTGGAAATCCAGCAGGAGGGCTTCCAGCTCATTGCGCGCAGGGGCGGCGTCGCTCATCGGACACTCCTTTCAACTGTCTGGCGCGAGGTGCGCGCCGCGGCACGAGCGGGCTGGCTGCGCCGCGCTTGTGCCTCCAGCAACGCCTTGAGGTAGCGCCCGGTATGGCTGCCGGCCTGGCGCGCGACGGCCTCGGGCGCGCCTTCCGCGACGATGCGGCCGCCGCCTTCGCCGCCCTCGGGGCCGAGGTCGACGAGCCAGTCGGCGGTCTTGATGACGTCGAGATTGTGCTCGATGACGACGATGGTGTTGCCGTGGTCGCGCAGCCGCGTCAGCACCTTGAGCAGCATCTCGATGTCCTGGAAGTGCAGGCCGGTGGTCGGCTCGTCGAGTATGTAGAGCGTGCGGCCGGTGTCGCGCTTGGACAGTTCCAGCGCCAGCTTGACGCGCTGCGCCTCGCCGCCGGAAAGCGTGACGGCCGACTGGCCGAGTTCGATGTAGCCGAGGCCGACGTCGAGCAGGGTGTCGAGCTTCCTCGCCACCACCGGCACGGCGTCGAAGAAGGCGTGCGCCTGCTCGACCGTCATGCGCAGCACGTCGTGGATGGTCTTGCCCTTGTAGCGGATCTCCAGCGTCTCGCGGTTGTAGCGCTTGCCGTGGCAGACGTCGCAGGGCACGAAGATGTCCGGCAGGAAGTGCATTTCCACCTTGATCAGGCCGTCGCCCTGGCAGGCCTCGCAGCGGCCGCCCTTGACGTTGAAGGAGAAGCGGCCCGGCCCGTAGCCGCGGTTGCGCGATTCCGGCACGCCGGCGAAGAGTTCGCGGATCGGTGTCAGCAGCCCGGTGTACGTGGCCGGGTTGGAGCGCGGCGTGCGGCCGATCGGCGACTGGTCGACGCTGATCACCTTGTCGAAGAATTCCAGCCCTTCGACCGCGTCGAACGGCGCCGGCTCCGTGTTGCTGCCGTAGAGGTGGCGCGCGGCGGCGGCATACAGCGTGTCGTTGATGAGCGTTGACTTGCCGGAACCGGAGACGCCGGTGACGCAGGTGAGCAGTCCCACCGGCAGGTCGAGCGAAACCTGCTTCAGGTTGTTTCCGCGCGCGCCGAGAATGCGCAGCTGCCGCAGCGGATCGGGCGTCCGGCGTTTCTTCGGCAGGGGGATGGCGCGGCGGCCGGAGAGATAGGCGCCGGTGAGCGAATCCGGGTGGGCGGCGATCTGCTGCGGCGTGCCTTCCGCGACGATGCGGCCGCCATGCTCCCCGGCGCCCGGGCCCATGTCCACGACATGGTCGGCGGCGTGGATGGCCTCCTCGTCGTGCTCGACGACGATCACGGTGTTGCCGAGGTCGCGCAACTCGGCCAGCGTGGCGAGCAGGCGCGCATTGTCGCGCTGGTGCAGGCCGATGGACGGCTCGTCCAGCACGTACATCACGCCGGTGAGGCCTGAGCCGATCTGGCTGGCGAGACGGATGCGCTGCGACTCGCCGCCGGAGAGGGTTTCGGCGGAGCGGTCGAGCGAGAGGTAGTCGAGGCCGACATTGATGAGGAAGGTCAGGCGGGCGGTGACTTCCCGCACGATCTTCTCCGCCACCTGGGCGCGCTGGCCTTCGAGGGCGAGCAGGTTGAAGAAGTCGCGCGCGGCGATCAGGGGCAGGGCG
>WBZL01001063.1_pt1 | contig 29742 bp, 30 predicted proteins | sample 5204291 | NCBI WGS metagenome assembly WBZL01 (sample SAMN12344345, study PRJNA552823) | activated sludge metagenome | biome: Activated sludge suspended growth; feature: Nitrification reactor; material: Wastewater; isolation source: activated sludge from nitrification reactor of wastewater...
CGACACCCATCACCCCAACCTGTCCGAAACGAATGGCGAATATGACGGGCAATTCCTCTTCATCAACGACAAAGCCAACGCCCGCCTTGCAGTGATTGACCTGCGCGATTTTGAAACCAAACAAATCGTCAAAAACCCCAACGCCATCAACGATCATGGCGGCGCGTTCGTCACCCCCAACACCGATTACGTGATTGAAGGGCCGCAGTACGCCTCCCCCATCGGCTGGGAATACGCCCCATTGAGCGATTATCAGGAAAAATACCGGGGCCTGATCACGTTCTGGAAATTTGACCGTGTCGCTGGCCGCGTGGATGAGTCAAAATCCTTCCAGATCGAACTCCCCCCCTACTGGCAAGATCTGTGTGATGCAGGCAAAGCCGTGAGCGATGGCTGGTTCTTCTGCAACTCCTTTAACACCGAAATGGCCACCGGCGGCGTAGAAAATGGCGAACCGCCGTTTGAAGCCGGAACCACCAAAAACGACACCGACTACTTGCACATCATCAACTGGAAAAAGGCCGCTGAAGTGTTCGCCGCGGGCAAAGTAGACATGATCAACGGCATGGCTGTCATCCGCCTGCAAACGGCCATTGATGAAAACCTGCTCTACTTCACCCCCGAACCGAAAAGCCCCCATGGCGCAGACGTGACCCCTGGCGGTGAATTTGTCGTCGTCGGCGGGAAGCTGGACCCCCACGTGACCGTGTACTCTTTTGCGAAAATGATGGCCGCTATCGAAGCGGGCGGGCTGGAAACCGACGTGTATGGTGTCCCGGTCATCCCGCTCGACAAAGCGATGGAAGCGCAGGTGGAACTCGGTCTCGGCCCGCTCCACACCGTCTTTGACGACAAAGGCTACGCCTACACCTCCCTCTTCCTCGACTCCGCCGTCGCCCGCTGGACGCTCGGGGGCCCATACGACGACAAAAACCCCGAAGATGGCTGGACGCTCGTGCAAAAACTCCCCGTCCAGTACAACATCGGCCACATTGCCGCCGCGGAAGGCGATACGACCTCGCCGGATGGTGGGTACGTCGTTGCGCTGAACAAGTGGAGTATTGACCGCTTCGCCAACGTCGGCCCCCTGCTCCCGCAAAACTTCCAGCTCGTGGACATCTCCAAAACTGGCGATCAGATGAAAGTGATCTACGACATGCCCATCGGGATGGCCGAACCCCACTACGTCCAGATCATCAAAGCAGACAAACTCCACCCGTTTGAGGTGTACCCCGAAATTGGTTGGAACCCCGAAACGATGAGCGTGGACCCCAACGCGATCACCTCGACCGAACAAGCGCGGGTGGAACGCAATGGCACCAACGTCGAAATCTGGAGTGCGGTTATCCGTTCGCATTACACCCCCGAACTCGTCGAAGTCAACGCCGGCGACCACGTCATCTGGCACATGACCAGTCTGGAGACCACCCGTGACGCAACCCACGGTTTTGCCCTCTCCGGCTACAACATCAACCTCAGCCTCGAACCCGGCGAAACCCAAACCATCGAATTCGACGCCAAACAGACCGGCTCTTTCACCTTCTACTGCACTGAATTCTGCTCCGCTTTGCATCTGGAAATGCTTGGTTACTTCCTTGTAAAACCGTAATTTGATTTTTGATTGAGGATTGCTGATGGCTGATTGGGTTTTTTAATCAGCCATCAGCAATCAAAATTCAACAATGAAAAAATTCCTCTCCCTCGACCCCGATGTAAAAGTCCTCCTCCCGGACGGCAGTACCCGCAGTTTGTCGCTGTACCTGATCCCCAGTGCGTTACTGATGCTGGCCGCCCTCCTGCTGATGACCTCCATGTTTCTCCCCTACTGGAATATGGAAATGACCGCCCCCCAGTATCCCAAAGGCTTGTTCGTGGACGTGTATGTGAACCACCTCGAAGGTGATATGCGCGAAATTGACGAACTCAACCATTACCTGGGCATGAAACCGCTCGACGAAGGCGGGCAGTTTGAGCGGTCCATCTCCATGGCGGGGATTGTTGCGATGGGTCTCCTGCTCGTCGCCAGTGTGTTCGTTCACAACCAGTGGGCCGCGCTCCTCGCCCTGCCAGTGATCGCTTTCCCGATCATCTTCATCGCCGATCTATGGTGGATTTTGTACCAGTACGGGCACAGCATTGACCCCAACTCCGCCTTGGGGGGCGCGATTCCCCCGTTCACCCCGCCCGTGTTGGGTCAGGGCATGGTTGGGCAGTTCGGCACCATCGCCACCTTCGACCTCGGTTTCTACCTCGCCCTCGCCGCCGTCGTCGTCATGCTCACCGGCCTCTGGTTCCACCGCGCGGCGTACAAGCCGATTGTGGATGCGCGGAAGAAAGTTAAGTAACGAGTAATGAGTAATTCAATGCGTAAAAAATTATTCACAATCATTTGGATGAGTTTGGGATTGGTTTTAATGAGTGTTCGCCCCTCTGCGGCGTCCCCCTCCTTTACTCATTCCTCATTCCTCATTCCCGACCGCATCGTCTCCCCCGACGGCCCCTACCTCACCATTGACGCCGCTCTCGACGACGCCAGCGCCGGGGATGTGATCGAAGTTCGGGGGGGCACGTACCCCGCGCTGGTTGTGGAGAAATCCGTCACATTGATCGGGGTGGATGAGCCGATCATTGATGGGGGCGGGCAGGGCACCGTAGTCACCCTGTCCGCGCCGGGGATCGTGTTCCAAGGGTTTGACGTGCGCGGGAGCGGTAACAATCCCGATACCGATGATTCCGGCATCATTGTGGAAGCCAACGAGATTCTTGTCGAAAATAATCGCCTGCACGACGTGTTGTTTGGCATCTTCGTCGCCGGGGCGAATAACGTCATCGTGCGTGGGAACGACATTACCGGAAAAACCGAATATGACCTGGGCCGCAAAGGGGATGGCATCCGCATTTGGTACAGCGAAAACATACTCATTGAAAAGAATCACGTCCATGAAACGCGGGATATTGTGATGTGGTATGCCGCCAATGCCATTTTGCGGGATAACGTGATCGAAAAGGGGCGATACGGCGTGCATTTTATGTACAGCGATGGGGCGCTCATCGAACACAACCGCGTGGAAGGCAATACCGTCGGCTTTTTCGTGATGTACTCAGACAACATCACCATCCGGGAAAACGACATCCGCGGCCACCATGGGGCGAGCGGGTACGGCATTGGCTTCAAAGATGCCGACAACATCGAAATTGTCGGAAATTTATTGATAGACAATCAGGCCGGAGCGTATCTGGACGGCATTCCCTATTCTCCGCAGGGCTTTGGGCGGTTTCACGACAACATTTTTGCCTTCAACAACATTGGCGTCATTCTCATGCCCGCGGTCAAAGGCAGTGTGTTTGAAAACAACACCTTTTGGGAAAACGTCGAACAGATGGCGATTCAAGGAGGTGGGGGAAGTGCGAACACCTGGCAGGGCAATTATTGGAGCGATTACTCCGGCTTTGATGCGGGCACGGTCAACGGAATGACTGCCCCCGACGGCATAGGCGATCTCCCCTACCGCGCCGAACGTCTCTTTGAAAACATGCTCGACCGCGAACCCACCCTCCGCGCCCTGATCTACAGCCCCGCCGCGCAAGCCATCGAAAGCGCATCTGCCGCCTTCCCTCTCATGCTGCCCCAACCCAAGTTGGAAGACCCCCTCCCCAACATGACTCCCGCCGAAATCCCCGCCTTCGCCCACTTCCCCATGCAAAACCCGGCCCGGATGTGGATCACCTCGCTGGTTTTCACTGGCTTGGCTTTGCTGTGTGGCGCGCTAGCTTTTGTGAAACGGCCATCTGTCATTCCAAGCGGAGCGAGGAATCCCCACGGGGCCTCGTTTAGTTCGAGCGTCCCAGGGATTTCTCCCTCCGGTCGAAATGACATTCGCATCCTATCAGGAGACTCTATGACTCCCCTCCCACCATCAACACCCCTCATCTCCGTCCAACACGTCACCAAACGATACAAAAAAGTGACCGCGTTAAATGACGTGACTTTTGCCCTTGCTCCCGGTGCGGCTCTCGCCTTGTGGGGGGCCAATGGCGCAGGGAAAACCACCCTCCTGAAAGCGATCCTGGGCCTGATTGATTTTGGCGGGCAGATCACCGTCGGCGGGCACGATGTCCGGCGGCAGGGCAAACTCGCCCGACACCTGATCGGCTACGTGCCCCAGGAATTCGCCTTTTACGACCTGGGCGTGCTGGAAACCCTGCATTTTTACGCCCGCCTGAAAAAAGCCAACCCCGCCCGCATCCCCACCTTGCTCGAACGGCTCGGGCTGTCTGCCCACGCGACGAAACGAGTAGGTGCCCTGTCCGGGGGCCTGCGCCAACGTCTGGCACTTGCCGTGGCCCTGCTCGATGACCCGCCCTTGCTCATGCTGGACGAACCCCTCGCCAATCTCGATGCCCGCGCCCGTCGCGAGTACCAAATGTTGCTCTCCGCCCTCCGCAAAGAAGGGAAAACGCTCCTCTTCGCCTCTCACCGCATCGAGGAAGTGGAAACCCTAGCCGATCAGGTGTTGGTGTTGCAGGAAGGTCGCTTGCAAGAAATCATTACCCCCGAAGCCCTCCGCACCCGCCATTTAGCGGAAATCGATCTGGTGTTGTGGGTTCCCGAACATCGGCGGGGGGAAGCGCTCACCTGTCTGGAGGCGGAAGGGTTCGCAACCCACCTGAACGGGCGCGGCACAGTCGTCGTCCGCATCCCCGAAGGGCGCAAAGCACATCCACTAGCCACCCTCAACGAGTGCGCGATTCCTGTGCTGAATTTTGAGATGGAACAGGTGCATAGTAATTGAGTGATATGGAGCTTGGGCGAGTGGGTGATTGATTTTTTGTCCAAACTCATCCATCAATCGATCAAAAGGTGTAAATATGGAAATGACTGTCTTATGGACAATTGCTCAAAGAGAATTGCGGGAGGCTCTCCGCAACAAATGGCTTTGGTTTTATTCGTTGGGGTTGGCGGGGCTGGCGCTAGCGCTCTCCCGCGCGGGATTGGCGACGGCAGGGTATGCAGGATTGGGCGGGTTTGGCCGCACCGCCGCGAGTTTGGTGAACGCGCTCCTGTTGTTCGTGCCGCTCATCAGCTTGACGGTGGGGGCGAACGCGGTGGCCGCGGACCGAGAACGGGGGGCGTTGATGTATCTGCTCGCCCAGCCTGTCAGCCGGTTGGAAGTGTTTATGGGCAAATCCCTGGGCGCGGCGTTGGCGGTGTTTACGGCGTTGGGGTTGGGGTTCGGTCTGGCGGGGGCAGGGTTGGCGTCCGCGGGGAACGTGGATTTTTCGGTGTATCTGACGCTGGCCGGGTACGTATTTTTGTTGGCGTTGGCATCGTTGGGGATCGGATTTCTGATCAGCACGTTGACGCGCAAGGCGTCTACGGCATCCGGGGCGGCGTTGCTCCTCTGGCTGGGGTTGGTGTTTATCGGGGATTTGGGGGTGATCGGGGCAACGCTGGCGTTCCATCCAACGGCGGGGACACTGTTGGCGTATTTGCTCATCAATCCGCTCCAAATTTTCAAGATGGGGGCGATTTATGGCTTGCGGGCAACGGTGGATGTATTGGGTCCAGTGGGGCAGTATGCGGCGTTCCATTTTGGGGCAAACCTGCCCTGGTTGTTGGCTGGGCTGTTGCTGGCCTGGGTCATCGTTTCTTTTTCCTCCGCCTTTTTCTTGTTCAACCGCCGAGGTGATGTATGAAAAGATTTTTCTTGGGTCGTAACGACTTCAGTCGTTTCCGGATTAGAACGACTAAAGTCGTTACGACAATCTGCCTGCTATTTTTGGCACTGATCGGGGCCGCGTGCAGTGCGGACAACGGCGACCCGCGTCCCCCCGAGTTGATGGTTGGGAGTGATGTCTGCGAGGAGTGCGGAATGGTTGTCAGTGATGCCCGGTATGCGGCGGCGACGTTGGTTGAAAGCGGTCACACGCACAAGTTCGATGATCTGGCGGAGATGTTCCTTTTTCAGGGCAAACATCCCGAAGATGTGGTTCGAGCGTGGTTCGTTCACGATTATGAGGCCGAAACGTGGATACGCGGCGAAACCGCCTTTTACGTGATGAGCGAGGCGATCCATTCCCCGATGGGGTACGGCGTGGTCGCGTTTGAAACGCGCGCGGCGGCGGACACCTTTGCCGCTGAGCTGGCGGATGCCCAAATTTTCACCTTTAATGAATTGAACGCGTGGATGAAAACGCGCGCACAGTAATTTCTAATCCTGGAGTTTAATCATGAAAACCAAACATTTCTTCCCCTTTGTCCTGTTGATCTTTGCCTTGCTGGCGGCGTGTGGAGGTTCGCCGGAACCGGGAGCCTCCGCTTCCTTTGGGGATGCGACCGCCGGAAAAGCTAAATTTGAGAGTACGTGTATCGCCTGTCACGGCGTGGACGCGAAAGGGATGCCCAACCTGGGCAAAGATTTGACGACGAGCGAGTTTGTCATCACGACCGCAGACCTCGATCTGGTCGCCTTCATCATGCAGGGTCGCCCGCCCTTCGATCCCGCGAACACGACGGGCGTGGACATGCCCCCCAAGGGTGGCAACCCAGCGCTGACGGAGGATGATCTCAAAAATATCGTGGCATACCTCCGCACGTTACAGCAGCCATAAAGGGAAAAATAACGTTCAGCCCAGGGGGAACCCGCCGCTGATCCTTATTGTAAGGTGGGGTGTTCACGAGCCTCCAAATTTCTCGTGAACGCCCCACCGAAAGCGTTGGAGACTGCCTGAGGAACCATGAACTGCCCCGTTCAACACCCACCCCCGGATGGTTTATCCGAATCCCCCGAACCGGAGAGGGGGCCGCTGACCTTGCCCGCACCGTACCCGGAATACCTGCCTTGTCCCCACTGCGGGGAGCCGGAAGTCGAAATTTGGTGCTATGAAAGTGGAGGGGTTTGTCATGCCTGCGGGGGACGGATCGCCCACGAAGTCCCCGTGGATTGTCACCATGCTGAAGTTTCAAAGGATGAGGAGCCGCGTCAACCTTGACGCGAGGCCTTCGCCCTTTGAGAGCCGTTGAAACCGCCGCGACAAACTCTTATGGTTTGGCTAACTCGCGCAGTTCGTTCTCGTTCAAAATGAGCACGTACCCCCCCTGCAAGGTTTTCACGATCTTTTGTTTGCTCAACTTCGACATGGCGCGGATGGCGCTTTCCAGCGTCGTGCCGCACATATCCGCCAGGTCCTGACGGGAGAGGGGGATTGTGATCAGAATCCCGTCTTCTCGTTTGGTCCCGGAGCGGCCCACCAGTTTGATTAAAATGTTCGCGAGGCGGCGCTCCACCCGTTCCCCGGTCATAATGTTGGCTTCTTTCATCCCGTATAACCGCTGACCCAACATGCGGATCAACCGAAGCATCAACTTGGGGAATCGGATCAGGAATTCTTCGTACACTTCGGTGGAAAAACTCACCACTTCAACCGGGATCATCGCCCGGGCCGTGGCGGGCTGTTTCGGCAAAAAGATCGTGCCCCCGCCAAACACCTCCCCCGGCGGGATGAGTTCCAAAATGACCTCCCGCCCGTCTTCATCGTGGTGGACGATCTTCACCTGCCCCTGCCGGACGATCCACACCCGCTCGGACCGCTCCCCCTGCGAAAAAATGGTGTCTTCCGGTTCGTAATGCGATAGCGTGCAGTTTTCCGCAAGGCTGATGAGGGCGTCTTCGGGTAAATCGGAGAAGAGCCGTAAGTTGTGAAGTAAAGTGACGGTTCGGGCGAGGAGGGCTGGGGGTAGCATAGGTGGAATATTATACTTGATTACGAAGGCCAAAAATACAGGTTGTAATCTATAAACAACCGATAGCGGCCCTGAGAAGATCCACTCTCGTTCATCCGAATGGAATGCCTGGGAATTGCCCTTTAGCTCGGCTTTATCCATTTAATTGTCCATTTGAAATTGTGGCCTTATTTTTGTGTAAAATCGCCAGATTTTAACTTTTCGTTTAAATTGAAGCGGTCTCAACTTCGATTGCCTCACAGGCATAGGACAGGTTGTGGGAAAGTAGCCCTTCGAAACGGAAGAGAATATCTGCGCGTTCTCCCACCCTCTAGGTCGCCAAAGCGCGGATTGACACCTTGGAAAAGGAAGGACGTTCGGTATAGCATGTAGATAGTTTTTTACCCTCTGTGGGTATATTTCTCGTTTAGCATTTTACGATTTTTTGTTTTCTGTCCTCCATACCGTGATCTATCTTCTTGGTGAGACTACCCCTTTAAACGCAAACGAGAGAGGCGGTGAGCCTCTCTCGTTTCAAGAAGCAAGACGGTGAGTCTTGCCAAACGGTGAGCTTAGAAGGGGGCTTCGTCTTCGGCGACTTCGGGGGCAAACGCCTCGAGCTGGCGGGCGATCACTTCATAGTAGGCGCGATCCTCATAGTAAGAAACCATGAGACTCCCGCCGACCGTGACGAGATCCCCTTTGCCAAAATTGTTCAACGCCAGAGGCAGACTTTCGTCAAACTCACCCCCGTCGGTTTCTTTGGCAAACGCCTTGAGGCGCAACCAGAAGGACGGCTTGTAGTTGCCTTGAGCGTCCTTACCCATCGATAGGAAGGCTTTGGCCACACACCAGGCGCGCCCGTTTTGGCTGTATTTCAGTTCGGGCTGTTCGAACACCCGGACGGTCAGCTTGACGTAATCGCGCGGCCCGCGTTCAGCCGAGACTGGTTCGGTCCTGTCCACGAAGAGAATAGGCGTGCGTTCGGCCTCTTTTTCTTCGTAGCCGAGTTTGCCGAGGACCGTCACAGGCTGGTGCGCGGGGATTTCGACTCCGTTGAACGCCAGCACTTTGAAGATCAGGTCCGCCTCGTCCGCCTGGACGTGATGCGCCCAGCCTTCGGAGAAAGGTTTGCCCGACGTTTTACCGTTGCGGGTGGTGATGCCTTCGGTCTCCACGGTGAAGACGACGAAGTTGGAGAAAGGATTGTGAGAAGAGGTTGGGTGAGACATGAGATTTTTCCTTGTGAGAGAGATTTGAAAATTGGGGGGATTTGAGAAAAGGTGAGAAGGAGAAAAGGAGAAGGGCCTTAGCCGACCATCGGCATAATGACGTAGAGGAGGCCAGGATCGCCTTCGGGGGTGAGCACGACCGGGGTATTAGGCGTATTGGCTTTCAGCCGGATGTGGGAAGTCTTGATCACTTCCAACATATCCAGCACCAAAGCCAGGTTGAGGGCGACTTGCATCCCTTGCCCGGTCACGGTCACATCCCCGGTCAAGGTGGTTTCGCTGGCGGTGAGGACTTCACCTTCCGCGGTCACTTTGATGGCGTTCGCGCCACTGTTTTGCAAGTCCAGACGCCCCAACGCTTCGCGGGGCTTGTTAGCGGCCACCCGCATCTGTTTACACGCGCGGGTGAACGCCTCCACTGACAGGACGGCTTCAGTCGTCGCCTTTTTGGGCACGACCTGATCCACGTCCGGGTAACGGCCCTCGACGATTTGGCCGAAGACGATCACGCCTTCCGGGAGCAGGCACGCGACGCGGGCCTGTTGATCGGCGAGGACTTGCACCGGTTCCGGGTGACTGCCATCCAACAAGCGGACAACTTCTCGGAGGGCGCGGGCAGAGAGGACTGCCTGGAAGGGTGCCTGCGGCGCACACGCATACGCCGCGCGGGCCACGCACGCCCGAAAACCATCGGCGGCACGTAAAACCAACTGCTCCGGGGTGGCATCAAACTGCACCCCCGTCAGAATGGCGCGGACTTCCTCCGTGGAAGTCACGGGCAGGGTCTGCCGGAGCAGGTCTTTGAGCACGCCTGGAGCCAGGGTGAACGTGTGCGCCGCGTCGGTCAGCGCGGGCATGGGGGGGTATTCATCTGGGTCGCCGGTGGCGAAGTGCGCCTTCGCTGCGCCGGACTTGACCGTCAGCTTGCCCTCTTTAAAGGAAAGGGTCACGTCTGCCTGAGGGGGCAGGGTTTTGATGTATTCCGTGAAAGGGCCTGCGGGGACGGTGGTGCATCCGGGGGTCTGGACTTCCGCGGGAACCGGACAGACGATGCCGGTTTCCAGGTCGGTGGCGAAGAAAGAGAGTTGCCCAGCGCGGGCTTCGAGGGACACGTGCGCCAGGATGGGCAGGGTCGAACGGGGATTAATCGCCCGCCCGACCTTTTCAAGCCCTAAGAGCAGTTGGGCGCGAAGGATGGTCAGTTGCATGTGAAAAACTCCTGTGGGAGAAATGAGAAAGGCAGGGGGACGGAAGGCTATCCCCCTAAGCCAAACAAAACTAATAGCCCAGCACGCCGAGCAATGCGGCTTCGGTGGGGGCTTTGGCCAAGGCGTCGGCAGAAAAGCGCAGTTCGCACTCTGTCCGGACGGGACAGTAATCGCACATCCAACCCTGGTCAGGATCGTCCATGACGCCCGCCGGTAAACCAGGTCGGAGCCAGGTGGCTACGCGGGCTTCGACGAAACGCCAGGTGTCCGCGGCAGACATGAAAGGGATCTCCAGGGGGAGAAACTGTTCCATGTCCAGGTAAACGACGATCCCCTTCTTGACCACGTAGCCCTGTTCTTCGAGGATTACGCGGTACAGCGAAAGCTGGGCGACGTGGTTCCCGTAGGGTTCGGGGTTGTAGAGGGTTTCAATGTCGCGCGGGTTGTGGCGCGCTCCACATGCACAGTCCACGAATTTGCGGAGGTAGCCGCCTTCGTGGAGCAGGGCGCTGGTGGTGGGGCAGGTGTACACCCGCCGCGCCTGGGGCACACGTTTGGTGGATTTGAAATCGTAGAGCGTCCCGGTGAGGGGGTCGAACAAGTCCACTTGCCCGGAGATGACGGCCGTCCCATGCGGCGTCTCGACCGGAATCGAGAAACGCTTTTCCGTCAAGAATTGCTCTGTATGCTTTAGTTCGAGCAGACTGTGGAACAAATTGCCCCGCAGCAAGGCGAACTGGGTGGAGGGTTTGACGGCGTAAGGAACTTCGATTTTGAGCCGCTTTTGCCGGAGACACCCGATCAGGTCGGTGGCCGTGGGGCCAAAGTCGTCCGGGCGGCGGTTTTCGGTCATGGCTTGCACGACCGGGAAAACCAGGGGGCATTCGGGGAAACGGCGCACCCGGGCGCAGGCCGTGCACTCTGCCGGAGAGGTGTGGGCTTCGGTGATTTCGCAAAGGTAATGGGAAAACATGGAAAACTCCTGTGGGTGTCCCTGCGGGGGCAGGGGGAAAAGAAAGAGGGTTACTCCGTTTCGTCGTCCGGGCTGGGGGCAAACGCCTCCAGGCCCTCCGCAGGGGAAAACGGAACTTCCCGCGCGGTGAAGTACACGGTGAAGGTCAGGCTTCGTGCACGGAAGGCGGCGAGCAGAGAGGGGTCAACCACGCTCAGGTAACTTTCCAGGGCCGCTTGCGGGGTAGGCCCACGGCCGAAGTTGCCTTCCGTATCCATCAGCCAATAAGAGAGCTGGAGGAGCAGGTCGTGCCCGACCAGGCCTGTAGAGATTTGGAGGGGGGTAGCCATTGAAAACTCCTGTGATTAGAAATCTGCAGGAAACCCAAGGGTGATCACGGGCTCGCCTTCATCGCCAGGGCCGATCGTCATATAGACCTCGATCCGGTTCGTCGCCATCACCTTGCGGCCTTCGGCTTGTTCCGCCAAAAGGACAGCATAGCGAGCTTCGGAGACATTCAATCTGCGGCCATGCACGGCGGCGAGGAACAGCACGTCCCAAAGGCGGCCCGCGTAGGACTGCCCGACGGTCTTTTCGTACTCACTGGGGGTGAGCCGGTGGTGCAAGGCGGCCGTAATGGCAACCGGGAACTTGAAGCCAGCTTCCTGAGCTGTTGGGGTCACATCCACCAAGGCCCCATCGGCCAAAGCCTGGGCGCGGGTGTAGGAGAAGATGAGATCATCTTCGTCAAAGAGAGGGGGAAGAAGGGTGGTCATAAGAAAAACTCCTGTGGGAAATGAGAGAGGGGAGATTAGGGGACAAACGCATTTGTCACGCCTGGTCTGCGTCTTGGGCAAAGGCGCAGACCAGGGGCGACAAAATGGGGCAGGAGGGAGGGTGAGTCCCTCCTGCATACCTCGGTGAGAGGTTGAGAGCTGTGCGGAAAAAAAAGGGGGGGTGGGGAAATTACCGCCGTCTGCGCCGGGAGACAAACAACGGACTGACCGGGACCGCCTCGCCAAAAAGCGCGAGTTGCGTCACCGTCCCTGTCACCACCTCGGTCAAAATGACCAGCGGTTCTTCCGGGACCAGGGCTGAGGCGGAAACCACAGGGGCAGAGCGGGTAGTCGGGCGCGTCGGCGGGATCGCCAGCGTGCCCAGGACACTCTCCAGGGCCTGACCCATGTTCTCCGCGGCGTGGCCGCGCATCCGTTCCCGGATGATTTCGCGCAGGAGGTCGTCGTCGTCCTGTTCAATCAGCGCGCCAACCGCATGTTCACCATGCAGGAGCAACGCGGCTTTGAGCTTTTGGCCGACCCGTTGGAGCATGTCCGCTTCGATAGAGTTCCGGTAAACCAGATACGTGATCTCCACGTCCTTATCCTGGCCCAACCGCCACACCCGGCGCATGGCCTGTAAGAACAGGTACAGGCTGGGGGTGACTTCGTAGAACACCAACGAAGAAAAGGCGACCAAATCCAGGCCGGTTTCGACTAGGCGGGGATTGACGAGTAAGGCGTCCAGCGCGGGGACATGCGTGGCGACCCAGGCTTCCCGGCGTTCAGGGTTGACGCTGGCGTCCAAGATGCCGACGCGCGGCTGTTGGTGGATGATGAACTTGGGGACGGCCACGAGCGTCACGTCGCCGCCCGGCACCAGGCTTTCGAGCGCCTGCTGGAGGCGGGGGCGAATGTCGCGCGTCCCGGTTTGTTCGAGATAGACCAGGGTCTTGCGGCCCCGGGCCATGTTCCGGCGCACCACATCCGCCAGGGCGATTTCCTTCGGGAGCCAGGGTTGGCTCCGCGTCGTCACCGGAGGCAGGTCGTGATGCCAGATGAATTTCGGTTCGCCGGTAAACGCGTCCAATTTCTTGGAGACGTAGCGTGCGACTTCCGGGCGAAAACTGGCATTGAGCCAGAAGCGCAACGCTGTAAACCAGGCGGAAAGCACGCCCATGTCGGCGTGTTCTTCGATGAGCGGGAGCACCTCATCATGGAGCCAGGTGTCCGCCAGCAAGTCATACTGCTCGCGTTGGTCAGCGTTCATGGGCACTTCTTGAATGGTTTCGTGCAGGGGCGGGAGTTGGTAGCCCAGGTCGGATAACCCGGCCATCAAGGTCATGGGGAGCAGATAGCGGATGACGCCGGGGGCGACGCCAGGGAGTTCCTTTTGGCGGTAACTCCAACGTTTGAGGCCGGTGGAGGCCCCCATCCCGGTGACATACGGCTGATCCTGCGTCCATTCCCGTTCCCAACGGCCATAGTGGTCTACCCAGCGCGTCAAGTCCTCGAAGGCATATTGCCGCCGAATCTCGGCACTGCGCCGGTAGAGCAGGTAGAACAGACTGCCAGCGTTGCCGCCGAATAACGTCCCGGTGAGGGCCATCCCGTAGGGAATCGCGCTCAACAGGCGTTGGTCGGCCACGCCCACGTCCGTACTGCCTTCCTTGGCCTTATGCACTTCATCACTTACATAGACCTGGAAGACATGCCGGAATTTTCGCTGAAGCAAGCGCGCCAGCCCGATGCGCCGCCAGCGACTCATCTGGTACAACTTCGTGCCACAGACGTCGCACTGGCGGGAGAGGTGATAGCCCTCTTTCCCGCGTTTTTTGACGTAGGAGACGAATGTGCCACAATGTGGGCAAGCCGGTTGCTTGACCAGCTTGCCGGGGACTTCTTGCAGGCGTTCGGCCGCGCTTTCATCCAGCCGGGTCCAACGCCAGGTGACGGCGGGGCGGATTTTGCCGGGGGCTTCGCCCTCGGTTTCTTCGCCGCTGGCGCCGGTGACTTCGAGCCCCGCGTCGTACTTGGCCCGTTCAAACGAAATGACCGCCACCGCTTTTTCTCCTAACCGACCCTTTTGGTAGTCCGTCAGGAAGTCATTGAGCGTGTACTCGTCGCGGTCCACATACTCGACCGCCAGGCCATCGGCGGTGAACTGGATCGTCGGGGGCACGTCCACCTTTTTCCAGCCTGCGTCGGGGTCGCGCCATTTGTCGCGGAAGGTGAGCGTTTTGAACACGATCGCCACCTTTTCGGCGTTAGCCGGGGCACAGGCCACGGTGAGCCAGCGCCGTCCACACGGGTCGCCGGGGGAAACGGCTTCGACTTGCAGGCGCATGGTGTCCAGTACCTGGCCGCCTGCGTGCTCGATGGCCGTACGGACCGCCACCCAGGTCGGGGGCTGTTTCAGCACGGGGCGGGTGAGGACGCGGGCGATGATCGGCTTTTCCGGATCGCTGGACGCTTCGAGCGTGCGCTTCCACTTGCGGACCATGTGCCCAGGGCACAAGACCAGGGCGGGCCACTTGTCCATGACTTCGAGGGCCAGGGTAGCCACAAGAGTTTTCCCGAAGCCGGGTTCCGCTTCGACAATGGCCTGCCGGTGCGTTTTCATCACGCGGACGGCCCCGATGCCGAAGTGCTTCTGGATCGGGAGTAACCCCGGCTCCGTCAGGCCGGGCAGGAGGGGCAAGCCGCGCGCACTGCGTGAGGCGCTTTCCCATTCGCGGGGGGTCGGGTCGAAGTTGTACAAGGGGGCGTTTTTGCCCAGGACGGCCGCGCCGAGGGCTTCGGCGTGCTGGGTCATGAACCGGGTGATTTGGTCAGACGTCGCCAGGCGTTCCAGCTTGCCGCCCGCGTGCGCCAGGGCCAAAACCGGCTCATGCGCTTCGCGCTCGGTGACGTGGGTGCTTTGGTATTTGCCTTCCAGATCCACCGTATCGTCCGCTGCAGCCCGGATGACCTTGTGCGACGAACCTTTGACCAGGGTTTGGCCGCCGTTGATGACGACCGCACCCGCTTCCTGCCCTAAGAGTAGGTTGGTCAGATCGCCGACCTTTAGGGGCAGGGCCGGGGTGAACGGTGCGCCGAGCGGCCGGACATGCGTCGCGCGCCGGTAGGGTTCACTACCAAGCGGGGTGCATTGGCGCACGGCCCGCAGTTGGGCGGCAGGGTCCACTGGCGTGTAGGTCAGGGTCGCTTTGGGGGCAGGAGGGAGCGGGTACCGTCCATCGCCGGGGGGCAACACGGGTAGGTCGGTGGTTTCGTCGGCCCAGTTGGTGAAACCCGCAAGGGCTTCTTTCGTTGGGGGTTGATACTTGTCGCGCTTGCCGAGGGCGAGGATCACCACTTGTTTGAACGCTTCGTACTCCCCGTCGGGGAAACGATAAACGCGGGCTTCGGTGTACCAGCCCAGGATGTGCCGGGCGATCCGTTCGCCCTGGCCTTTCCCAAGCAGTTTTTCGCCGCCCAGGAAAGCGCGGGGGACGAGGATGAGGTGGTGGCCACCCGCGACGAGTTTATGCGTGCAGGCTTCTACGAAGAGGACTTCGTGGCGGAGCCGGTGTTTGTCGCCGTCGTGCATTTCAAAATAATCGCTGTAATCATAGGGTGGATTATCGAAAATGAGCGACGCGGACTTCATCGGCCATGCGCTCGGGTGACGCATGTCATAGAAACTGGTGGGGATGACTAAATCCAGGGCGTGTTCAGCCTGCGCCGCGCGGGCGTAGCTGAGTTCGATGCCCCAGGTTTCGGGGTGGGTGGGAAAAGGGGCCGCGAACCGGGCGAGGGCCGCGCCGGTGCCACAGCAGGGGTCTACCAGCCGGGTTCCCGCTTTGGGCGCGGAGAACCAGGTAGCGAGGGTGTCCACCACCGCGTCGGGGGTGGGGTAATAGAGCAGTTTGGCTTGGGATTCGAGCCTGGCCATTTTGAAAACTCCTGTGGGTAACCCACCATGTGGGTCGCCCACACGGTGGGCTAAAAATAGCAAGGCGCGTGGACTCGCAAGGCGAGCCGTAACGCGCCTTGCGAGAGGGGGTGAGATGAATATCATGTGATATTCAGATGGAATGAGGTTGGGTGAGAGAAAGAGGGGTGAATATCATGTGATATTCGGGTGAGCTAGGGGCATGAGGTAGGGGAGGACATAAACGGGAGTTTTGAGGACGCGTTGGGCGTTTTGTCACACGTCTTTGTGTTAGGCCGTCAGGACCAGCGCGCCGGTTTGCAAGCCGGTGCTGATCACCGCCTGCCAGGCGTCGGTATCTTTGCTGACGTGTAAGCCGCAGGCGTATTCCTTCCCGGTGTCTGGGCCAGTCTGTTCACACCAGACCACCAGATTGGCTTCCTGCCCCAGATTGAGCAGGGTTTCTGCCCAATCCGGTTGCACCGGCCAGGGAATGGCCAGGTCGAGCCGTTCGGCAAACTTCTTTACCACGTCCTCGCCGAGCAACCCCAGGACGTAGAACCAGGCTTCGGTTTGTTCAGCCGGGTTGCTCGCAAGGGGGTGTTCGAGCACCATCAGGTGGCCGTGGGCATGGGCGGCGGTCAGATTGCCGCCGAGCCGGGTGTAGCCCCGGCGTGCCCCTGCCAGTGTGTGGCTCCGGTGTTCTGTGTCATACAGGGTGAGAAACTTCCGGCTGTTTGTGACCAGATTGCCATACAGGGCTTTGAGCACTTGCTGGCTGGGGGCATAGAACTGCCCGGCGACCAGTTGGGGAATGCCCGTTTCCGGGTCCGTATCCCAGATCGCACTCGACCCAAAGGCGAGCGCGTGGTCATTGGCGAGGCGGATGGGCGCGGGAGGCGTGGTTTCCTTCCAAAGCAGTTTCCAGACGACATAGCCGGTCTCGGCCAGTTCCGTATTCAACCGTTTGAGGAACCGTTCGGGAAATTCCCGGTCGGGAACTATATCCAGGTCGAGCGTTTCCCCGTCTTCGCCTTGTGCGCGCACACGGGTAAACCCAGAGGTCGGATACACTTCGGCAAGCGCGGGGCAAAGCGGGACTTGCGGCAGGTCAGCCGGGGGCGTGCCTTCGGTCAAGACCAAGACATCCAGGCTCCAATCGCGGGTGAAGCGGCCCCAGGGGGTGTAGTAATCCCCGTACCCTTGCCGTTTCCCGTCGATTTGCGCGACAGTGAGCAGGCTCGGGAGGGCCTCGTCCGCGTAAACGGCCAGGGGAAACTTGCCGGTGCATTGGAGGGCACGGATAGATAGCACGCGGTCGCGGAGCTTGTCTTGTTGATAGACAGGGAGAGAGGGGGGAGAAGTGGGCATGAGTTTACTCCTGTGGGGAAGGTGGATGAATCAGGGCGACGGAGACGCGGGTTGTGCTGGCATAACACCAGCCGCCATGCGTCCAGGAGAGGAAGGGCGCGCCTTCGAGGGCTTCGACGGTGGCGCGGGGGCCGCGTGGACTGTCGTACACGTTCAGGACGCGCACCAAAATGTTGCGGTAGCTGAGAATTGCGGTGGGCATAAGAGAGACTCCAGTGGGTGTCCCTGCATAAGCAGGGGAGAAATGGACAGGGGGAAAAGCCCTGATCGGGGATGATTTCCGCGCGGAAATCATCCCCGATCAGGGCACAACCGGGTAGGTTGTGCCTGGGGCCAGCGGTGAGCCAGCCGTCTTCAGTTGGGAGAGAAAAGGGGAAAAGTGAGCGTGAGAGGGTTTATCCCGTCAGGGTGAACAGTTGCCCGGCTTGAATTGCCATAAAAGTTCCAGGGCCATTGCCTTCTGTGTCGGAAGAGGGGAACAAGACGTTTCCATCCTCCAGGACAAAAACCAGGGGCAGATCGTTAATGGGCCAGAACAGCCATGCGGCTTCTTCGGGGGTCATCGAACGGACGGCAGTGATGCGTTTGCCAATGAATTCCATGTCAGCCTCCTTACCCATAGACATGATGGTGGTCGGCCACGGAAAAGGATTTCCCGCAGGCTACACACATGACCGTCAGGGTGACTTCGATGACCCGCTGATACTTGTTGCACTTGGGGCAAAGCCACGCGTAAGCGGCGACCGCCAGCTTAACCTTTTCGCCTTCATCAGCCGCTTGAGGGGGAGCATCGGGCGTGAACCCGAGGTCACGGAGCCGTCCGGCGAGTTCTCTGAGCAACACAAGGTGGGGTGGCCGGTCGGTCTCGTCGGGGGAGGTTTCCAGTTGAGCTTCCTGGATTTCAGCCTCGTCTTCGATCCAAAATAGGTAATCGTTGATGGAGTCCGGCGTGGGCAAATTACCACATCCGGCGCGTTCTTCGACCATGCTCTTGATCGCATCGGTGGCTTCGGCTTCTGTCAGAATGGCCCAGGCCAGGGTTTCGGGGGTGGGGGTAACGGGGGGCGTATTCATGGCGTCCCTCCTAATCCCAATCCCCTAACTCGAACCGGTCTTCGTAGGCCTCTTCGAGCCAGCTATCTTCAGCCTGACAGGCGGCCAACAATTCTTCCGGGGGGATGAAGTTGGCGACCTTGAAGGCGTAGTCACAGCGGTCACACTTTATCGTGGGGGGCATCGCCTCCAGACGCTGGGTTCCACCACACACCGGGCAGACCCATACATATATGCTCTTTGGCGCCTGATAGTCACAGGCCAGGCAGTCCCGGCCATCCATATGGGTGTCGGTCTCACAACGGGGACATGCGCCATAGGTCTCAAAGACCAGGACTTGCTCAGGGACTTTGAGCTGTTTCTGCCAGGGCCAGAGCGGACTCTTGCGGGTGTACAGGCCAGGCGTGAGCGGTTCGGGGTACCGTTCAACAGCCATGTTCAAGACCTGTGCCATGGCGTAGTGCAACTTGAGCATGTGCTGAATCTGGGTGTCTGACCAGTCTTCGCCCTCGTCCCAATTGGGCGTGGGGAGACCGGCGAGTTCGGCAACGTCGCCGTAGAGGTCGCGGTTCCCGTAAGGGCGGCGATGGCTGACGGCGGCTCCACCGACATAGTAGTCGCCCCAGTTGTGGACAAACGATAGACGTTTAAGCATCGCCAGGTGCGCCGGGGTGACGGTGAACACGTTGTGGTCGGCATTGCGAGGGGTGGTTCTGAAAGTAACCACTTCTGCGCGGTAGCCCATCGGGTCGGGGTCCTGAAAGGTTTTTAGGTACTTTTCCAGGGCGAAGGTCACATAAGGCAAAACGCCTTCGAAGGTCTGTCCTTCGCGCTCGAATGGCGTGGGGTGGACATGCGTCTCGAGATCCAGCAGGTCAGCGACGGCTGTTTGAAACCGGGCGAAAACCTCGTCGAACACGTCGCCCACTTGCTGGACGATTTCGTGCTGAGTGCTGTTGGGTTGGTCGTCGCGGAGGGCCTCACACTTGGGACAGTCGTCCACACTGTGATGGTGGATGAATTGGTCGGTGCACTCACAGCCCCAAAAGTGGTCTGTGAAATCGGCGAGAGGGTTGTAAGGTTGAGAGGGGAGAGAGGTGTTCATAAAAAAACTCCTGTGGATGTCCCTTGCTTATGCAAGGGGTATAGAAAGTGGCCGGGGATAGCCCGGCCTGATGAAAAGGGGAAATTTGAAAGAGAGGGTTAGTTGCCGTGTTCTCGCGCGAAATGGTTGGTGGGGACGGTAATGTCCGAGGGAAGCTCTTCGGCCAGCTCGCGCACGGCCTGGGCAATGACTTCCGCATGGCACGCGTGAGGCGCACACCAGCAGACGAGCTTGAGTTCGCCGGTTTGCTCATAGAGGGCGGTGAGGCGGAGCAGTTCGGTATAGACCGCCTGCCCGGCGAGAAATTGGGTCCGGAGCCAGGTCTTGTACGCACTCATGACACGCGCGCGCTCCAGGACATCCTCCTGATCACGTAAGGGGTAGGGGTTGCCTAATGGACTGCCATGGGGGAAACGGGAGTGTTTCCGGCCCACGTACACCCAATTGGGGCCGATCCCTTCGAGACGGTACTTCCGGGCGTTGAGAATGTGGATGGACATGTGAAACCTCCTACGAAAAGCCTAAGCCGCGTTCTTTCATAGAGACAAATCGGCCTTGCCCGATGATGAGGTGGTCCACCACGGTCACATCGAGCAACTTGCCGGATTCCACGAGCGCCCGGGTGATCGCCACATCATCCGGGCTGGGGGTGGGGTCGCCAGAGGGGTGATTGTGGACCACGATCAGGTTCACGGCATTGCGCCGGATGGCCGTTTTGAACACTTCGGCGACGCGTACCTGCGCCTGGTTGATTGAAGCCCGGTAGATGCCCTCGACGGCCATCAGACGCATCCGGGTGTCCATGAGAATGACACGCAGTTCCTCCTGCTCCAAAACCGCCATCTCGTACATGACGAGGGCGGCGGCGTCGGCGGCAGAGTGAATGGAGAGGCGTTCTTCGGCACTTTCGAGCGTGGCGCGGCGGGCCAGTTCCAGGGCGGCCACCAGCCGGGCGGCGGTGGGCCGTCCCAAACCGTGGACATTTTGGGCCAGGTCATCGGCGCGCACTTGCCGGATGGCATGGAGGGTCTTGTACTGCTTGAGCAAGGCTTCGGCAGTCTCGACCTGGCGCGGGCCGCCGATGAGGGCGGCTAGCAGTTCCACAAGATTGACGGTCGTGGGGGCTTCGGCAACCCGGTGAGCGGGTTGCTCTCGGGGGGGTAGATATGGGAGCCGGGGTTCGGCGGGGGGGAAAAAAGCGAGTTGGGTGGTCATAGAAAACTCCTGTGAGAGTCCCTAACTTTTTAGAGGAAGGGAGAATCAAAAACCCACCAGTCAATGGGTTGGTGGGTCATGGTGGGGAAGAGATGCTTTTCAGGGTTATGCCCTGACTTGGGCTGATTTCGGGCGAAATCCATCCAGGTCAAGGCGTAATTTTGCAAATTGTATAATCTAGGTTATAATAATCTAAACTATACAATTTCGGAGTTGCTATGTTTGTAGATCGTAAAGCTGAATTGGCCTTTTTACACCACCTGCTTCAACGTCGCGCGCCTGGGCCTGCTCAATTGGTCTTAATGTATGGCCGTCGCCGTGTCGGAAAAACCGAGTTGCTCCGCAAGTGGGCCGAGGAAAGCGGGTTGCCGTTTACCTATTGGGCCGCCTCCAAAGAAAGTGCGACGATGCAACGCAATCGTTTTTTTGCCCATTTGCTTGGCGTGCCTGAGGGCAGTGCGCCTGCTTACCCCTCCTGGCATGAGGTTTGGGCGGCTGTGGCCGGCCACCTGCAAGACCGGCGGCATATTTTGATTCTCGATGAAGTGCCCTATGCCGCGGAAACCGATCACGCGTTTCTTTCGGCTTTACAACATGCCTGGGATCAACACTTTCAGCGTTCCAACCTGATCATTGTGTTGTGCGGGTCGCATGTGCGGACCATGGAAACCTTGATGGCCCGGCAATCGCCCCTTTTTGGCCGGATGACCGGGCAATGGCATTTGGAACCCCTGCCATTTTCTAGCCTTTCGGAGTTTTTTCCGTCCTGGGACGCCGAGGAGCGGATTGCCGCCTATGGGATGGTCGGCGGGATTCCCGCATATTTACATTGGATGGATCGGGACCAAAATCTAGTGGGCAATCTGCGGAATGTCATGGTCGCCCCAGGCAGTATGTTCATGGCTGAACCCACGCTCTTGTTATATGACGAAGTGCGCGAGCCCACCCATTACATGGCCGTTTTGAAAGCCATTGGGGCGGGGAAGCACACCTTGCAAGAAATCAGCAATTTTTGTTTTATGCCCCGGACCAGTGTCAATACTTATTTAGATACCCTCCAAACCCTCCGGTTGGTAGAACGCCGTCTGCCCGCCACGGTGCGGCCAGCCGCACGTTTGCGGGTCCGCAGTGGCCGTTACCATTTGTCCGATCCGTATTTTCGGTTTTTCTTTCGCTTTCTGGCCCCCTTTCAGGATGATCCGCTCATAAAAGTTGAGCACTTGATTAGCTATATCCGGCAAAACCTGCGCGCGTTTGTCGGCAGTACCGCCTTCGAGGACTTGGCGCGTCAATGGGTGATCGCCCAGGCGCGGGCTGAACACCTTCCTTTTCGCCCGGAAGCGGTAGGGAGTCATTGGAGCAGCCGGGTTCAGATCGATGTCGTGGCGCTGAACTGGCAAACCCGGGAGATTTTGCTGGGGGAGTGTAAGTGGGGCGAAGATCGAATTGAGAAACAGGTCGTGCAAGATCTGGTGACCAAAAAGACCCCTCTTCTGCTGAAGGATATTTGGGATGGTGGTCCGGAATGGCGGCCCCACTACGCCATTTTCGGGCGGAGAGGGATCACCCCTGCCGCCCGGACCGAACTCGAAAAGCAGGGCGGCATTTTCATCGACGTGCCCCTTCTGGATCAGGTTTTAGGGCAGGCATGAGGGGGTTTTAAGGTCTCGAAATATCGCCCGATAACTACTCTTATCGTGCGGAATATGCTAAAATTCACCCGATAACCCCTCCATTTTAGGGGTTTATCCCCCGAAAATTTCGCACGATAAAACCATCCAAAGGACATTGCACCATGTTTGACCAATTTACGGCCTATCTTCGCAAGCAAGAGCGGAGTGCCAAGACCATCCGCAGTTACCTGTCCGACCTGCACCAGTTCGCCCTCTGGTTCGAGCAGACCAATGGTGTGCCGGTCACGCCGCAGGCCGTGACCCCCACGGATTTGCGGGAGTATCGCCAGTACATGCTCATTACCCAACGCCTGGCCGCTAGCACCATTAACCGCAGGCTTGCGGCGTTATCCACCTTTCTCGCCTGGGGCGTCGAGACTGGCGCGCTGGACGACAATCCCGCGCGGAAGGTCAAAGGTGTCGGGAAACAACCGTTAGCCCCCCAATGGCTCACCAAAACCGAACAAGGTCGCTTAGAGCGTACTGTTGAAACGGACATGCAAAACGCCCGGACGGACCCGGCCAAACGCGGGGCGAAACGGGACTATGCCCTGATCACGCTCATGTTGAACACTGGACTACGCGCCGGGGAAGTCTGTGCGCTGACGCTCGGTGACGTGACGATCAGCGATCGCAAGGGCCAGGTGGTTGTCCAGTCCGGGAAAGGGAGCAAACAGCGTACCTTGCCCTTGAATCAACCCGTCCGGGAAGCTGTGACCGGTTGGCTCCAAGTCCGGCCCGCGACGGAGCACCGGCAGGTTTTTCTCGGCCAACGGGGGGATGCGCTGACCGAAAGTGCCCTGCGGCGTATCCTAGACGCGCTCTCCCGCCGCGCCAACGTAGACGCCTCCCCCCACACGCTCCGGCATTCCTTTGGGAAACGGCTGGTAGACAATGGCGTGACGCTGGAAAAAGTCGCTGCGCTGATGGGGCACAGCAGTCTAAATACCACGCGTATATACATTACCCCCGGCCAGCACGACCTGGAACGGGCTGTGGAAACGTTGGCGTAGGTCATCCGGGCGGGAATCGAACCCTTCCAGCGAAACGACTTGCGTTTTGCTCTCGCCTGACCGGATGGGGCGTGAACATAAGTCGGTGAGACCTATGTTCAAACAAGTCGGTAAGACCTGGAAAAAAGGGGGGCAGTGGGAAGAGGTTAGTGCTGAATGAGGTCCGCAAAACGCCCGGAGGTATATTTGCCTCGATTTCGGTCAGGAATTGGGTACACGAGGTTTATAGTGCTCCTGCCCAGGTTGCGCGAATCTGCAAGGTTGCGAGGGGCAGGTTTAGGCGCAAGCCGAGAGGTGGACTTAGAAGCCACGTTTGTCGCCGGATGGGCTTTCACGTGTATACGGTTTTCCGCAAGACGAGTGGCGCGAGGGTTTGCCCGCCGTGCCGGACGGCGGAAACCGGTGAGGGTGAGGCGTTTGGGTTCAGCCTGTGCGTGTTTTCCATCTACGTGATGGGCAAAACGCCAGAGACCAACGCCTACCAGTCCCACCCCAAACAACGGGAATAGGCAGAACAAGGCCATCACGGGAACAAAGAGGGCGTACAGAAAGGGAGGAAAGTTGGGGGACATGAGAGACTCCTGTGAGATGGAAAAGTTTTTTGCGCCTTAATGGGCAAGTCATCTGGGCGGGAATCGAACCCGCGCAAGAATAAAGGGGATATTCTTGTCGCCTGACCGGATGGGGATGAACATAAGTCGGTGAGACTTATGTTCAAACAGGTCGGTGAAACCTGGAAAAAAGGGGGACTGTGGGGATGAGCGCTAAAGGGTATGGTCGGCAAGCATTTCCAACATCTTGAGATTATTCAGCGTGTCGTGGGTCAGGCGTTCTTCGGGCAAACGCTCAGAATTGAGGGACAGTAACTCAAACAGGAACGCTTTCGATTCCTGAACCAAAACGCGCATATGCACTTCGCGCTGTTTGTATTCTCGAGCTTGGCGAGCCAGGATCACCACAGCTAGCAAAAGTAGCCCCAAGAAAAAAGTGAGAATGGAATGCACAGACATGAGAGCCTCCAGTGAGAGAGAAAATGGTGAGACAAGGGTCTCAGGCTTCCAGGCAGGAATCGAACCTGCTGAACCGTCCGGTGTGCTGGGCGGTTCACCCAAGCCGAAAAAGGATGAGGCTTCCAATTACGAGATGGAGGGGATAGGGACGCAATACGTCCCCCGTCGCTCTTACGAGACTCGCCGAATGCGGCATCTGCGCGCCCAATGTTTGTTCCATACAAGGAAATGTCCACACGGGAATCGGACCCTATTTGCAGAGGGTAATACACTGCATGCCACCAGGCCGGACAAGGAAGAAGGTGTGGAGGGGCAAAATGCGCTCACTCCACCGGAAGAATTCATCGGATAGAGACAGGCTGGAGGCGAGCGATCATCGCCTGTTCAGCTTTTTTCGGGTCATCTCCACGACTGGCGGCCGTAATGATCGCGTCAGCAATTTGGCGGACTACCTGCGCGGACAAATTGAGCGGGATGGGGGCAGAATTAGAGTTCATAATTCAGCACCTTTTCCAACCGTTCGTTTCGTTCGCCTGTGTCAGCTTTACGCACGAGGATCAGATTGTAGATGACGAGGCCGATGAGGATCAAAATTACTAACATGACGTACTCCTTGCTCTTGCACGAGAAACCGGTGAGGTCGCTCGTTGAATTTTGGTGAGGCCTGTAGGGCCAAAGGCGAACAATGTTTCGTACGCCCTCCCTTTGAGCACAAGGGTTTTATGCCCAAACGGAGGGCGAGGAGGGGCAAGATACTGCCCCTCCTCGCCAGCAAGAGAAGGAGTAAGACAGGCGTAATATACGGTGAAGAAAAAGCATTACCCCTCCAGGAGGGGGTTGATCTGCGGGATCAGCCCCCTCCTGGAGAGGCAAAGAAAAGGGGTGGGGTCTGAGGCTTTCAACCCCAGACCCCACTTAACTAATTTGTGAACTGAATCAGCGTCTGGGCGACAAGATAGGTTTGCACGTAGCGCGCCCGGAGATCGGCTAGTTTGTCACTGTTGGGTAATTCTGCAAGCAGATCAGCGGCGTGAGCCCGGAGCAGGAAATCTCGCAACGTTTCGCTATGAATACGGCTGACCAAGGTTCCGGTGACGCGTACCCGCGTATTCGTCTTAAACTGCACCGCGCGGCCTCCGACCTGTCCGTCCGTAAATTGGACGGTGATGTAGTGAGGCGCGCGCCGAGGCTGGCCCCCTTTGCCAGGCTTGGCAAGGGTCAGCGCAGTGTGCTGATCGTACACGGCCAGGCGGGCGAACCGGTGACTATTGAACGTCCAGGTGCGCGCGACGACGCCGTCCAGGTGGACATGTGCTTGGGGTGCGGTTCCGTTCGGGGTTGCCGAAAGGGTGTCGGGGACGACGTGTGTGACTACGCGGGTGAGATGTGCTTCTTGGCGGGCGGGTGGAATGAGGCCCAGGGCGTCCGTATGTTGCCCACGCGTGAGAAAATCGCGCAGGTTCTCCTCGTAGTTCTGGTTATCCAGCCAGCCCTGGACATCCAACCGATCGCCTTCAAACAGGGAGACCGGGTGCGTGTTGGGGTCTAAGCGTAGGACGAGTTGGGGGAGAATCCAGCGGCTTTCATCAAGCTCGTCGAGTTCCACGGGGGCGGCGTGCGGATCAGGGGGGCGGTCCAGGCTCAGGACGACCAGGATATGGCCGTTTCGGGGCCAGATTTTTTGGACGCGTCCCGCGGTGACCTGCACGGTGTTGAGATGAAATTGTTCAGACATAGGGGGTGACATAGATGTCTCCTGTAAAGCATTTAATAAAGTTGAAATGGGGAAGAAAGATAACTGTCTTCGGTTGTTAAAGAGCAAGGGTAACTGTTATGGGGATAACAGGAACGGACATGTCAGGGAGAGGTGTTGGCTCTCCCTGAAGAATGCACCCAGACCCAAAACCCGTCTCAAAGTGGGTGGGAGAATTCAGTCAGGCTAAGCAGGCACGGGATGCGTCCCCAGGTACTTGCGGGCGGCGATTTGCGCTTGCACGCCTTCATCTGACGTAGGCTTCATGCCGCTCCCGTCCGGGTTGGCGAGCCATTGCAGGGACGCCGAAGACAAGGTGCGGATAGGCTTGCCCCGCAGTTTCGTGCCGAAGGCGACGACATGATCCCCACCATCGGCCATTGGCTGGCTGGGTTCTGGGGTCAACGCGGGCGGTGTAGCCTGCGCCTGCGTACGGGGGACGGGTTTCCCATTCCGGGGTGCTGAACTGGGTTTTGAGGTTCCGTTGGTCTGTCCGTTGGCGTGTCCATTGGTTTGCCCATTCCCGTTAGAGTGTGCATGGGTTGGAACCGGAGGGGGCACAACTGGCGGGAGCGGGGCAGAGGGCGGCGGAGGTGTCTCGGCGGGAGGTTCAGGCGGGGGCGGGGTCTTGGGTTGCGCCGCAGGGCGTTTCCCTGCACGGACCGATTTGTGGTCGCGCTGGCCCAGATAAACCGCTTGCTGAAAGCCAATATTCGAGACCGCATTCCCAATGGCGTTTGTCAGTGCGCCTTTGAGGGCGTACGCGTGGGTGCTGTTTTCACTGTTGCCGGTGGCTGGAATGGTACAGCTTTGCACGATGTCGCCTTCCAGTAACCGATACCAGAATTCCAAGTGCTTGATGATCGCCACGATGACGGTGCGATCGCGGCCTTTGCTGGTTTCGCGAACCTCGGTGTGGTACTCGATGTTGTCTGGGTGGTACTTATAGCCCCAGCCAAAACCACACAACCCAAACACCTGGTTTAGTACCAGGCGCATGTAATTCGGGTCAATATCAGTCAAGTCAGCGCCTCCAGGTACGGCAGAGTACGCGGTGGATGGCAATTGCGCGTCGAGTTTTTCGGCGGCTTCTGCCAGGGTTAGCCCGATGAGGGTAGTGACAATAGACGTGTGCATAGAAAGACTCCTGTGGGTCCTTGCTTTGGCAAGGAAAAGAAACTTTGAGAAGGGTATAAGGTTGGTAAGGTGCGGACAGGTCGCGTTTAGCAACCTGTTGGTGACGAGCGGTTAGCTCGCACCCGTCAGGGAATCAGGATTAAGTCACTGAAGCCTGCTTAAACTGACTCCCTCACGGCTGATGGCTAATTCCACATTTCTACCCAGAGCGGATGCTCCTGGGTCAGGTCTCGGTACGGGACGGTCAAGACCAGCGTTTCCAAATCCGTCGCCATCCCGGAGAGCTTCGCCAGGCGGCAATCATTGATCAGTCTGGTGCGTCCGGACGCGTCCCGCGCACACAAGGCGACATGACCTTGCAATTGGGCGAGATTGCGCCACTTCGCAGGGCGGTCTTTAAGGCCAAGTTCCACTTCGACATAGTGCTGTTCCGCGCCGTTGACGACCAGCACGTCCGGGGCGGCATGACCGGGAACTTCTGGTAGGAGCGTGACTTGCCACCCCCGGACGCGGGCGTTCATCGCAAAAGCCAACACGGCCACGGTGTGTTCGGGGAAGCGCACCCCTTCATGTAGGCGGATCAACTGTTCCCATTCGGATTCCAGCGTCTCCCAGCCTAAAGCCTGGCACAAGTCCCGTCCCAGGGGCGTGAAGCGGATAAGTTTCAGGGCGGGCTTTTTGTCGCCCAAATCCACTGTCAGTGTTTCGGCTTCCAAAAAACTGGCCTTAACCAAGTCTTCTAGGGGTTGTTTGACCGAATTGCTCCGATCAGACAGGTTTTCAGCCCGGGTTACATGGGCGCTGATCTCCATGAAAGCACTCAAGCCTTGCCGGGCTACCAAAAACACAATCATCATGCCGCGCCGCCATTGCAAATCATTCCACCCGGAAAACGCCTTTTGAAAGCGCAAGGGGCGAGCGGGTAGACTGAAACCCGCCAGCGGACCGAGCGGTAGCGGGGCGGTGCTAGAGAGGGTTGGGGGGCGGTGGGCCGGGGAGGACGTGGTTTGTAGCCGCCGTATTTCGTTGGTGAGGGCGCGCACCTGAGTAAGCAGGTCCTGGTTGCGGGTTTGTAGTTCTGCCCGGAGGCCTTCCTCTGCTTTTTCGAGCGAGGGACCAGGACTAAGCGAGTGGTGCCTATGCTCGTGACCGTTGCCATTTGTGTGGCCGTTCGCTCCCGGCTGGCCCCAATGGGACGGTAATTCCACCGGGATGGCCAGAGGCGCGGCGGCAAAAAAACGGCTCCATTCTTGCGCCCCCCACTCTTTGGGGAGGCCGGGGTCTTCCCGGCGCAGGGTTTCCAGATATGGGCCATACCAGCGCCACGCGGCATCTTCGAGCAGGCGCACCAGGTGTTTGCGTTCATTTTCTAGTTCCGTCCGGAGTCTCCGTTCGGCGGCTAACATGTCCTGGAACGAGCGCTGTTGCAAGGGGGTGAATTCGTTCATCAATGGGCATAGTTATGGGGTGGGGGTTTGCGGCGGCGGGCTAGGTTCCGGGGCGGGCACACTCAAAGTTGCCAATGTCTGGCTGGTCGTGTTCACCGCGGCCTGAGCGGTTTCCCATGTGTCGGCCCCGATAGCCCATGCCTGTACTGCTAACGCGGCCTGGATTAGCCCTTCACGCGGGGCTTGTAAGGCCGGTTCGCCTGTGCCATATGCCTGCACGAGCCGCGCGGCGGTCAGTTGTGCGCGGACCGGGTCGGGGGTTTGCGTGAGCATTTCCGCCAACTGGTCGATTTCCTGTTGCAACTGGGTTAGTTCGGCCTGGTATGCCCGAGCTCCTTTGAGCACCTGCCATTCCGCCCAGGTCAAAAGCCCTGGTTTTTCATGGTGGATCGGCGTGACCAGACAGCCTACCCAGCTGAAGAAGAGGATGAGTATCAGACCTCCGCCTACGACGATCCCGGTCGTCCGATCTGCGAGTTTGGTTTCGGAAAAATCAATTTCCATAAAGACCTTTGGCTGGAAACGGCCCACTTGAGCCACCTCTATGCGGCAAAATGGGCTACATGTTGGGTTTACGCGCCGCGTAGAGTTTAGGACTGAGCCAGTGGTAGCGCAGAATGTGGCGTGTCGCTAAAAACTGACCCATTACAAGAACCACCACCAGACGGATTATCGTCAACCAGAACGAAGGCATCAGGCTTTTCATGTGGGATACCTCCCGTAAAGGAGCGGATGCCTGGAGAGGGCTTCGCACTCCGAGGTGGAGTGTGGAAATCTGCCTCCTGGGGCTGGTCCGAACCGTGGTTTTAACCTGCCAATGGTTCTCCTGGAGTTTTTTTCCTTACTGGTTGCCGAAACGGATGGCGGACACGGAGGCGGCATGTATCACGACCGTACCGTTGCCGACGAGTAAAGGCACGGTCGCCTGTGCCGCACATATCATGCTGACACGCGGCGCGTCCACGCTGATTTGCACGACCGGGCTGTACTGGATAATCCCGGCGTCGTGCGTGACATTGGAAAAAGTCGCCTGTGCCACAGATAGGGGATACCAGTCGGTGCGGAGGGCGGTCTGTCCAGTTTGTTGGAAGACCAAAATATCCGCCCCTGTCCAGGCTGCATCTTCGCAGGCGGCATCGGTGGCGGTTTGCAGGCGG
>WBZL01001064.1_pt1 | contig 29724 bp, 24 predicted proteins | sample 5204291 | NCBI WGS metagenome assembly WBZL01 (sample SAMN12344345, study PRJNA552823) | activated sludge metagenome | biome: Activated sludge suspended growth; feature: Nitrification reactor; material: Wastewater; isolation source: activated sludge from nitrification reactor of wastewater...
GAGAAAGCGCACGTAATCGGCCCCATAGTTAAACACCTGCAAAACCCCCGCCGGAATAATCCCCATTTCCCCATTAAACTTAGGCAGCAGCGACAGCGTGAGAAAACCGTGGGCAATCGTTGCCCCAGACGGGCTAAACGCCTTTGCCTTCTCCACGTCCACGTGAATCCACTGATGATCTTCGGTGCAGTCGGCAAACTGGTTGATGCGCTCCTGGTCAATCAGCACCCAATCCGATACCCCCACTTCCTTTCCTACAAAATCCTGAATATTTTCAAATGTATAAGTTGACATATCTTCCTCCAAAAGCCGCCTGATTCATGTAAGGCGGATTGGCAATCCGCCCTACCGCATGTGCCGCTTACCCTGCGAAATCACAGGGAACCGTTCACCTTGTCTCCATATTTAAGCGAAAAGAAGGCGGAAACAGCGTCTTTTCGGAACGACCCTGGTAATCACGCTGCGGATAAGCAGCCCGCATCTTTTCAAAATAGGCTTGCGCTTGCTGGCGCATCCCCGCCACATCCAGACCGGGTATCTGCCCATCTTTGACAATGGTGCGCCCATCCACAATCACGTCACGAACATAACGGCCGTTTCCCATCATCACCAGCGTGCGAATCGGATCCTCAATTGGCCCCAGCCGATAATCGCTGAGGTCAATGATAACCATATCGGCTTTGGCACCCGCTGCCAGCCGACCCAAATCATCACGTCCTAACGCCCTAGCCCCGCCCAGCGTTGCCGCCCGAAACATATCCGCCGCCTGATGGGCATCCTGCCGCCCCTCGGCCAGGTTGCCAGCCAGCAAACCCGTCTCCATGACGCGAATCATGTCAGGCGGAAAGGTGTCGCTGCCCATCGCCAGATTGATCCCCGCAGCCTGGTAGCGGCGAAACGAATGGAGTGCTTGCCCGGCTCTGGCAAACACCAGCGGACAATGGATCACAGATGCCCCAGACTTTGCAAAAACTTCCAACTCGCTCAATGATTGCGGGTCGGGACGCTCTTTGTTTAAAAACATGGCGTGCGGGATTAGCACCTGCGGCTTGAGCAAGTCTAGCTCTTGCAGCAGTTGAACGGCCGTTTTCCCATACCATTGCTGCAAAAACCTTCCTTCCGTCTCTCCCTGCAAGCAATGCAGCCGAATCAGGCAATTCAGCTCCTCGGCCGCGATCTTCGTTTGACGCAATAAATCTAGAGTGACTGTTTCGATACGCGCCGGTAAGAGACAGCCTATAATACGGCCGTTTGCCGCCCCGTCAAACGTTTGGACAAAGCGAATGGCATCACGCAAGCCACGCTCCCCTTCTGCTTCATTCCAAAGAACATCCCGGCTGCCGTCTTGATGGACAACATTGACCCCGGAGCGATAGCTAAGACCCAGGTAAGCCCGCAAGCCTAATTCGTCAACAATTGTCGCCACATCGGCAAACTCGTCATAGGTTTCACACCACGCTTTGTACTGCTCACCGGCAATGGGCATAAAGGTCGTTACGCCATTGAGTGCAAGCTGGCTCAGGGCGTAGCGATGTTTAAAAGCCTCTTCCTCGCGGGAAAATAGATCATGGCGATGGTTGCGGAAGTAGTCGGCCGACCATTGCAGACCCAGGCTGATTGCGGGCGACACCCATGTATCCAGAATCGCGTGGTCAATGTCGGCCAGCGCATCCAGGTCAATGAAGCCGGGGCAGATCATTGCCAGGCCTGCGTCAATCGTTTGGTCAACCGCATGCGGATAGTTGTGGCCCACAAATTCAATGCGATCATCCTGGTAAACCAGTTCCCCATCGTGATAAATAACATGATCGTTGCCGTCGTATCCGATGACATAGGCGGCCGTTAGCTTTGTTTTCATGATCAGAATCCTTCCACTGTTTGGCCGTAATTGTACAATAGAAATGACCTGCTCAAAGATGAAGGGCATGTTCTACAACGTCATTTGTAGACTTGTTTGTATGAAATGGGTAAACGGGGGAGGCAAACGGCCGTTTATCTGCTATACTACCCGTTGGTTTGTGCCTCTGCGGAGCCAAACAACCTTATTATTTTGACACAACAGCCCGGTAAAGGGCTGCATCCATAGCGAGCTAAGCAGACAACTTGGCTCAAACGCCAAGGAGTATGCTTTCGTGAGTTTTTCCGAACTTTCTTTCGATCCACGTGTGCAGGCCGGCATTAAGGCTGCCGGTTATGAAACACCCACCCCCATCCAACAACAAGCCATCCCCGCCATTCTGGCTGGGCAAGACGTGTTAGGGCTGGCGCAAACCGGCACCGGCAAAACGGCCGCTTTCATGCTGCCCATTCTGCAACGGCTGACCACCGGCCCCCTACGGCGCGTGCGGGCGCTGGTGGTTGCCCCCACCCGCGAACTGGCCGAACAGATTCACCAGGCAACGGCCGTTCTTGCCAAACAAACCCGCCTCCGCAGCGTCCCCATCTACGGCGGCGTGGGCAAAGGCGCCCAGCTCGATGCCCTCAAACGGGGCGTAGAAATCGTCATCGCCTGCCCCGGCCGCCTGCTCGACCACATCAACGAAGGCAACATTGACCTTTCCCAGGTGGAAGTGCTGGTACTGGACGAAGCCGACCGCATGTGCGACATGGGCTTTTTGCCCGACATCCGCCGCATTTTGAAACACGTCCCCAACCGCAAACAAACCCTCTTCTTCTCCGCCACCATGCCCGACGACATCCGCACGCTGTCTAGCGAAATTTTGAAAAACCCCGTCACCGTGCAAATCGGCATCATTGCCCCCGCCAAAACCGTCTCCCACGCCCTCTACCCCGTGCCAGACCAGAAACAAAAAACCGACATGCTGCTGACCATGCTCGACCAGTTTGCCACCAGCCGCGTCATCATTTTTACCCGCACCAAGCACCGGGCGCGGAATCTGGCGCAAAAGCTGGACAAAGTTGGCTACCGGGCGGCAGCATTGCAAGGCAACATGACGCAAAACCGGCGGCAGGAAGCGATTGACGGGTTCCGCAAGGGCAAATATGATTTGCTGGTTGCCACCGACATTGCGGCACGGGGGATTGACGTGTCGGACATTTCTCACGTCATCAACTACGACATGCCCGACACGGTGGATGCCTATACCCACCGCATTGGCCGCACCGGCCGCGCCGAGGAAAGCGGCGAGGCGTTTACGCTGGCGGTGGCCGACGATGCGGCGATGGTGCGGGAAATTGAAAAAGTGTTGAAAACACGGTTGGATCTGCGCCGATTGCCAGATTTCAACTATGGGGAGTTTGTGCCGGAGCAGCAGTTCCCGCAGCGTGGGCCAGTGCAACCAGCACAGCCGCGTGGCGGACGGGGAAACGGCCGTTCTTCTTCCACCCCACGCCACAACGCCCAGCAAAACCGGGGCAACGGAAACGGCCGTTGGCGCTCCCCCAAGCAACAGACTACCTCCCAGGGAAAATCGAATCGTTAGAGATTGGAGATTGGAGATTAGTGAACCCTCATCAATCTCCAATCTCCAATCTCCCAATTCCTTTCACCCCGGCCAATCCGCCCCATCATAATAGCGCGTCCCCCGGTGTCCTTGCCGCGGAATCGGCATCTCCAGCCGTTCGCCGGGGCAGGCTACCATAATCAGCGTGCGCGGTTTGCCCGAATCCGGGTTAATCGCCCCCGGAATCAGCTCCTTGATTTTGACACGACCAATCAACTCATTATTGAAAATCGTATACACATAATCCCCCACCTTCAGCCGCGACGGCTTCCCCGCCATGTGAAACTCAAACTCGCTCATGCTGCCGTCATACAGTGCCGCCGCCGCTTCCTCACCCCGCTCGGCGGGAATCGTCTTTGTAATGCCAAAACTCATCAATCATTCCTCACATAAATGGAGATTGGAGATTAGAGATTGGAGGAACGAACCCTCTAATCTCCAATCCCCAATCTCCACTTTCCTTTTGCAAACTGCGAATTGATGGCCTTATCCGTCCATCACAGCCCCGCCTTCACCAACGCTTCCAACCAGTCCACCGTCGCCTCAATATCGCCCATATGCCCCATTTCAAACGGGGTGTGGGTGTAGCGCGTGGGGAAAGCGACCAGTGCCGACGGAATATCCGCCTTCATAAACGCCGCCCCGTCGCTGCCAAAGGAGCCAAAAACAGCGTGCTGAATGGGAACATCAGCCTGCTTTGCCACCTGCTCCAGCCGTTGGGTCAGGGCATAGTCGTAATGCACCAGCGAATCTTTATGTACCAGCATCGGCCCACCGCCCAGCCGCACCGGAACCGCCAGCGGGTCTACGCCAGGAATGTCGCTGGTCAACCCTACCTCAATGGCAATCGCGGCATCAAATCGCTCATGGGCAGCCAGGGCATAGGCACCAATCAGCCCCACTTCCTCCTGCACGGTACAGGCCAGCGTCAGGGTGCATCTCAGGTCGGCAGGGTCAATTCGGCGCAGCAATTCGGTCAAAATTGCCAGCGGCACCCGGTCATCCAGTGCCTTGCCCACCACCTTTTGCCCAAATTGGGTGGTGGTAGCCTCCCAAATGATGCGCGTGCCGGGGGTCACGCCCCGCGCCACCAGTTCGGGCGCCGAAAGGCCGGTGTCTACCCAAAAATCGTTCCAGGTTTGGGCGTGGGGTTCGGGCAGGGCCAGCGTTGCCAAATGGCCGGTGACGCTGGCGATCACGCCAGGGATTTCGCCGGAGCGTGCCAGCACGCGCACGCGCTGGCCGATGGTGAAGGCGTTGCGGAAGCTGTGGTTATATTGCCACCCCTGCCCATTTGCCAGCAGCAAAAAGCCGCCGGGGTGGATAGCGCGGACGAGGTAGGTGAGTTCGTCGGCGTGGGCAGCCAAAAGGAGGCGGGGGCCGCTGCCGCCGACGCGGGCGAGGACGTTGCCAACGGCCGTTCTTTCCGTCACCGCCCCTGCATCCTGCCACAACGCTTCAATGGCATCCAGCACCACCCCTTCTTGTCCCACCGGGCCACTCAGTTCAGTTAAGCTCTTGATTAGATCAAACATAGCAGGAACCCATGTGATAGTCAGGAGTTGACCGCTGACAAAACAGGGTCTACCCCTTATGGTTTGCGGTTGCAGGCGTATTGCGTATTGCGTATTTCAAACAAGCTATTTTACGCAATACGCAATACGCAATATTACTCAAACATAATGACCGAGCGCAGCGTTTCGCCCCGTTTCATCGCGTCAAAGGCGGCTTCGGTTTCGTCCAACGTAATGCGGCGGCTAACAAGGCCATCGAGATCGAGCTTGCCCTGCTGGTACCAGTCGGCCAGAATGGGGAAGTCGCGGGCGGGGATGCAGTTGCCATACCAGGAAACCGTCAGGCTACCGCCGAGGTCAAAGAAGCGCTGAATGTCAATGTCGAGCCGGGGGCCGGGGCCTGGCACACCAATGAGGACACAGTTACCCGCCAGATCGCGGCAGAAAAGGGCTTGCTCCAACGTTTGGCTAATGCCGACCGCCTCAAAAGAGTGGTTGACCCCATTGCCGCCGGTGAGCCGCTTGACTTCGGCCACGGGGTCGCATTCGCTGGCGTTGACGGTGTGGGTGGCGCCAAACCCTTTGGCCCACTCCAGCTTTTGCGGGTCAATGTCCACGGCAATGATTTTGGTCGCTCCAGCGATTTTTGCCCCCTGAATCACGCTGTCGCCCACGCCGCCGCAGCCAAACACGGCCACGCTGTCGCCCTGGCGCACGCGAGCCGAATAGAGGGCTGCACCGACGCCGGTCATCACGCCGCAGCCGATGAGCGACATGGGGGCGGGGTCGAGGGCGGGGTCATAGGTGACGCACTGGACTTCGTGAACGAGGGTGTAGGTGCAGAAGGTGCCGATGCCGAGGGCGGCGTTGAGCAGTCCGCCGCTGGTATCGCGCATTTTGCCTTCGGCGTGGTGGCTGTTGGCGCAATAGTTGTGTTCGCCCTTCAGACAAAAACGACATTCGCCGCAGGGGGCGCGCCAGTTGAGCATGACGTGGTCGCCGATTTTGACGCGGGTAACGGCCGTTCCCACTTGCTCCACCACTCCAGCCCCTTCATGCCCCAGCAAAAAGGGGAAGCCGTCGGTGCCATAGGTGCCGGTTTTAAGGCCGAGGTCGGTGTGGCACACGCCAGAAGCGAGAATCCGCACCACGACATCGCGTGGGCCGGGGTCGTCGAGGATAAAATCTTCAATGGAAACGGGGGCGGCGGGAATGCGGGCAATGGCACCGCGTGCCTGGATTGGCATAGAATTTACTCCTTAATAGGACGCAGACGAACACGGACGAACGCGGATGAATGAGTCATTTCAACGGTGGTGTCTTGGTTCGTGTTGTCTCCTGTGGATAATTTGGTAGAAACGGGGTGATTGTGGCGCAAACGGCCGTTGCTGTCAATTTTGAGATGATTTCATGCAAGGGTGTAAACTGCCGTAGGACAAGTTTGCAAACTTGTCCTACACTTTTAGCGGAGGAAAGTGGTGAGACTCAAACGCCATGAACAAAATCCGATTCTGCTGCCCGATTTAACGTCGCCGTGGCAGTGTACCAATGTGTTTAACCCGTCGGTGATTTACCACAACGGTTTGTTCCACATGCACTACCGGGCGCAGGGGCTGGACTGGGTAAGCCGGATTGGGTATGCGGTGAGTGTGGACGGGGTGGCGTGGAACCGGCTGAGTCGGCCGGTGCTGGAGCCGCAGGACGGGACGGATTCGCGGGGGGTGGAGGATCCGAGGGTGGTGGAGATTAACGGCCGTTTCTACATGTGCTATACCGCTTATGGTCGTGAATTTGTCGGCCAGCCCACCCACGCCGGGGGCGGCATTCGCCCCATGATTGCCCGCAGCGACAACTTGATTAGCTGGGAGCGGCTGGGGCCGATTGTGACGGGGGAGGACAACAAGGATCACGTGCTGTTTCCGAGGTTGATAAACGGCCGTTATCTCACCCTGCACCGCCGCTGGCCCCACATTTGGCTGGCCGCCAGCGACGACCTGCTGACGTGGCGCGAAGCCGATATGCGCCCCATTTTTGGCCCCCGCCTTGGCAACAGTTGGGACAGCAAAAGTGTGGGGGCCAACGGGGTGCCAATTGAAACGCCGCACGGTTGGCTGCTGCTTTATCATGGGTATGGCGAAGACCATGTGTACCAGTTTGGGGCGTGTTTGCTGGATTTGGCCGAGCCGTGGCGGGTGGTTAAACGGCCGTTAGCCCCCATTTTCTGGCCGGAAGAGATGTGGGAACTGCGTGGCGATGTTCCCAACGTCGTTTTTTCCAACGCCAACCCCGTTGTCAACGGCACTGTCCACGTTTACTACGGCGGCGGCGACCACGTGATTGGGCTGGCGACCTGCTCGCTGGCTGATTTGCTGGATTTTGTGATGGTGGAGGGGGGAGATTAACGGCCGTTTCTCCTGCACCACCAGCAAAATCAGTTATAATTAACCAATTATGGAACCCAAATACACATCTCCTGCAAACCCATCCAGAATGATCAAAACTCTACGGAAATACCGCATAGGTGAAGAGCCGTCAGACTTTGAGTATTGGCAAACCCAGCCACCCGAAGACCGCTTGGCTGCTTTAGAAATGATACGGCGTGAATATATCGCTTGGAAATATGATACTGAACCAGGATTTCAAAGAGTTTGTACAATCGTTAAACAGCAATAATGTCCGTTATCTTGTTGTTGGTGGTTATGCCGTTGCCTTTCATGGCTATCCTCGATATACAAAAGATTTGGATGTTTGGATCTGGATTGACCAACAAAACGCCAAAAACATCGTTCGCGCTTTAGATGAATTTGGATTTGGTTCGCTAGACTTAACTCCAATTGACTTTCTTGAGCCTGGTATGATTATCCAGTTGGGCTATCCACCAAACCGCATTGATTTGATTACAGACCTAGTCGGTGTTGATTTTGAAACCTGTTTTACAAAGCGCCTTGAAGAAAAGATTGATGATGTTGTCGTGCCATTTATTGACCTGGAAAATTTGAAGAAAAACAAACGCGCTTCTGGACGACCGCAAGATTTAGCAGATGTAGCAAATCTTCAATAGAGTAGAGGCGTAGCATAGAACACCCTTACTCATACGCCAGGATTTCGCGGATGCGGAGGTTGGCGGCGTTGCGGGCGGGAAGGTAGCTGGCGAGGTAGGAGATGATGAGGACGACCAGCAGCCAGATGGCGGCTCCGGCAAAGGAGAAGGTGTAGCTGAGGGGGAATTGGAGCAGGCTGACCCCGATTTGATAGCTCATGGCGCGGCTCATTGGCTGCGCCATCACCATGCCGCCTACCCACGATAGCAGCCCAATCACCAGCCCTTCGCTGATAAAAATGCGCTCCACCGTTTTGTCGGATGCGCCCAGCGCCCGCATGACCCCAATTTCGCGGCGGCGTTCGAGGACATTCATGGTCATCGTCCCCATCAGCCCCAGCCCCCCCACAATGGCAATCAGCATAGACATGGTTCCCAGCAGCGTGGTGAAAATGTTAAAACGCTCGGTTAACACGTTGCGGTCGTCGCTGATGGATTGGCTGGAGCTGGTGAGGTAGCCCGCTTTTTCCAAGGCGGCTTCGAGGGCGCGGGAAACGGCCGTATGTGTGGCCTCATCATGCTGGCTGGTAATCACCTGCACGCTATCGGTTTGGCCGGTGCTGCCAACCTGCCGCGCCAACGTCGTGTACGGCACGTAAATGTCCGATGGCCCCAGCGGCGGGCGTAAATCCTGGGTGATGCCCACAATCTCCCACTCGCTTTCTTCGTCCCCAATTTTGATGGTGAGCGTGCCACCAACGTGCAAATACGGCTCTTTATCGAGCAGGTTTTTGTGGATGACGACGCTGTGCTGGTCATTTTTTGTGAGCCAACGGCCGTTTGCCACATCCGGCTTAAACAACTTCGTCTCCGGCGGCAGCGCATTAATAAACAGCGCCTCCCCATCCTGCCCGTCGGGACGAATGGGAACTCCCTGCCGCTTTTGCCAGCTTTCCACCGCCACCACCCCCGGCACCTGCGCCACTAGCCGTTCCACCGGCTCGGCGCGGTACGGACGGCTAAAATCCACCTGCACATCATAGCCCCGGCTGGCAAGGGTGTCGTCGGCGGTGGTAAACAGGGATTCGCGCACCGTCAGCACGCTGATAAAAATCGCCCCGCCCAGCAGCAGCGTAATCAGCGTCAGTGCCAGCCGCCCCTTGCGGCGAAAGGTGTTGCGAAGCGAGAGGCGCAGCGGGCGGGAAATAGGCAGCTTGCCCAGCAGCCGCTCAATCAGCCCCGGCTCGCCGCCGCTGTCGCTGATGCCCACGTCGCTGATGGCTTCGCGGATGGTGGTGCGGGCGGCAGCGGTGATGGGCTGGGCGGCGGCCAGCAGCGGGATCAACATCCCGGCGGCGATTTCGATGAGGGTGACGCGGGGCTGGAACTGGTAATGGAGAATGTCGAAGTTGAGCTGCCCGGCGACAAAGCGGGACAGAGCCAGCGACCCCATTGCCCCCAGCGGCAGGGCAATAAACAGGGCGGCGATGCCGTAGAGGATGACCATACGAAAATACAGCGCCGTGACCATGCCCGCCCTGGCTCCTACCGCCTTCATGATGCCAATTTGCCGCACCTGCTGCTTGAGGATGGCGTTGAGAGTGTTGACGATGAGGATACCGCTGAGAACGAGGGAGAAGGTGCCAAGTACGCCCAGAATTAGGATGATGGTGGGCAAGAAATCTTCGGCAGGGTGTTTGTCGGGTTCGGGGATGTTGGTAAAGCGAATTTGACGGCCGCTTTTTTCCACCTTGTCCTCCACGCGAGCCACGACTTCTTCGATGTGGGCCACATCGGTGGTGTTGCCATCCACGCGGATTTGCAGTTGGTCAAAGCCGGCCGGAAGTTCCAGCCAGTCGAGCGTTTCCTCAGAAATATAGCCAAAGCCGATGCCGGAGATTTGCGTGGGGGGCTGGTTCATGTCGTGGGTGAGGCCAGTGATGGGGAGGGTGCGGAAACGGCCGTTTGGCAGCTTAATCCGCACCGTGTCGCCAATGGCCGCATTCGTTAAAGACAGCGACTTGCGCTCAATCAAAATCGTGCGCTCCGGCGGCGGCCAGGCACCGGTAAAGGGCAAAATGATGTTGACATCTACATGGTTGTAATCATCCACCACAATCAGCACCATGTCGTTCCATGCGTTTGGCCCCACCTCCAGCCGCACCGGCACGCTGCGCCGCCCCTCGGCAAAGGCCACCCCTGGCATCTGCCGCACCGATTCGATGAACTTTTCATCCAGTGGGTTGACGGTGGTAATGACGGCACTGGCAGGGTTGATGGCTAAATATTCGTCGTGGAGGGTGCGGCTGATGAGTTCCTGCGCCCCGGCGATGGTGCCAAAGGCAAACACGCCAACGGCGATGGAAAGGATGACCAGCAGGGTGCGGCTTTTATAGACCCACATTTCACGCACCGACTTGCGCCAGCGGAGGGGGAGGAGGGAGATGGGGGATTGGAGATTGGAGATTGGAGATTGCCTGTTAATCTCCAATCTCCAATCTCTAATCGCTGTTTTTGGTTTCAGGCTCATATTGCAACAACCCGTGCAGGTAAATGTCTAAATGTTGGTCAAGGGTCATGGGTGGCACCAGCTGGGCCATGCGCCCCATGATTTGGTGGGTGATGAAGTAGGCGACGATCATGCCCATGAAGGATTGGAGGAGGAGGGGGAGGAAAAACGGCCGTTTTCCCTCCCCCGTCCACACGCTTTGCACCTTCTGCAAAAACTGCGCCACATCGGGGAACATTTGCGCCGCCACTTCCGGCATATGCTGGCCGTCCAGCTCAATCAGTTCAATAAAAAGCATGTTGATGATGTGGGGTTCCTTCTCAATTTCAGCCATGATCAAATGGGCGGCATGGCGCAGCAGCGTCTCGGCACTATCCCCCTCGGCGGCCTGGATATGGGGCAAGGCTTTGACAAAGGGATGATGTGCCAGCACCACCCCCTTAAAAATTTCCTCTTTGTTGGCGAAATGGTTGTAGATGCCCCCCAGAGCAATGCCAGCGGCCTGGGCAATGTGGCGCAGCGAGGTGCCGTGATACCCTTTTTCGATAAACAGCGTATAAGCCGTATCAATTATGGCCTGCCGCGTGCGCTGCCCTTTGCCGGTGGCTGGTAGTTCCATCAAGTTCCTTTCAAAACGAACGAACGTTCGTTTATGCGGGAAGTTTAGGGGAAAAAACGGCCGTTGTCAATGGTCAGATTCAAGCGACCGACGATAATGAGTCTGCCGTCCTTTGCCTTGCCGTACCAGCAAACCCAGCGCGATGAGCTTGTTAAAATCAAGGGTGCGCGTGGCTTTGGCGCGGTCGGTTAGCTGGGCGTAATCCCGGTCAGTGATAAAGCCGTGCGCGTCCACATAATCCAGAATGGTTTGATGATAGGGCTGGAGTCTGGTTTGGGGAGACAGTTGAATTTGCCCAAGCTGCTTTTGCACGCGCCGCAGCTCATCCAGAATCCCTTCGGCAAAATAAGTTAGCCACGGCGTAAAATCAAGCTGAGGTGCCAGCTCGTAATAATCACCAAGCAGCCCAACTTGCTGGAAGTAGCGGGTGACGTTTTGGTTGTAATAGTTTTCAAGGCTGAACAGGTGGAAGAGGTTTAGCCCCAAGCCAGCTAACAGTAATTTTGTGGCGAGACGGGTAGAACGGCCGTTTCCGTCCATAAACGGGTGAATGATTACCATTTGCTTGTGGAACAAACCTGCCAGCAGCAGTGGGTCAAGCGTTTGCCGATTGGTCTGCACAAAACGTAGCAGCCCGTCCATCAAGGCAGCAACGTCCTCATAATCGAGATTGGGTGATTGGTTGTGCTCAATCTCTCAATCTCGAATCTCGTTAATCGCTCACCAACAAACGGCCGTTTGCCACCGCTTCTTGAAACAACGACACTGTCTGCGCCACACCATCGGTAAGCGAGGTGAACGGCACGGCACCAAAGGCTGCGTGGAAGGGAGCTTCGTCTATCTCTTCGGGAAAGGGGAGGGAAATGTTGTCGTAGGTAAGTTGGGCGGCGGGAACGGCCGTTTGAATTGCCTCCACCACCTCGTCCATTGCCGCCACTGTTCCCGGCAAATTGAACGCCCCCACCCCGTCATGCCCCAGCCGAGCAGCGCAGATAAAGGCGCGAGCCGTGTCCTGGGTGTAGTTGTAGATACAGCGACCGCCAAAAGAGATGTGATAGGGCTGCCCCAGTGCCGCCGCCAGCATCGCCTGGGTCGGCGTTGAGGTCATACCCTGATCCCGCCCTGGCCCATACACGGTGTACGGGCGCAGCGTGACGCTGCTGATACCATAGTCATGGTAGTAAACGCGAGCCGTGGCTTCGGTGGCACTTTTGTAGGCACCGTACAGGGTACGCGGACGGTGCGGGGCATCATTTGCCAGCGGGCCGGCCGGATATTCCTCTTTTGGCCCATAGACAGCAATGCTGCTGGCATACACAACCTGGTTCAGCCCAGCCAGCCGCGCCGCTTCAAACACGTTAACCGTACCGACCACATTAACGCTGGCTCCCAGCGCCGGGTTGGCTTTGCAAAAGGGGACTTGCAGCGCGGCCAAGTGAATGATGTGGGTAATGCCGTTGTCGGCCACAACGCGAGCAACGGCACTGACGTCGGTAATATCACCCTGAATGACTTGTACCTGCGCCATTTGCTCATCATTGAGCAGCAGTTTGAGGCGGTGGGGGTTGGTATTGAGGTCAAAAACGGCCGTTTCTACTTCCTCCAGCACCAATTCCCGCACCACCCACGCCCCAATGCACCCAAACGCCCCCGTTACCAAAAACTTCTCTTGAGTCATTGTCCTTAACCTGCTTCCAACAAATAAGCAACCAGCGCGTCAATGTTTTCCCCTGTGAGCTGTTTGCCAAACGTAGCGGGCATCAAATTGTCAAACCCGTCCACCAAATAATCACCCGGCCGTAAAATGGAGGTGAGTAAATAGGTTTTTGCGTCCTGTCCCGCCACACGACTGCCAGCGCGATTGGCAACGCCAGCTAATGATGGCCCAACAATGATTGTGTCGGGGCTAAAGCTGTGGCAAGAGCCACATTCGCGGGTGAAAATCTGCTGCCCTTGCACGGCTTGGGGGCTGAGTGTAGGGGTGGCCGGAACGGCCGTTTCGCCACCCCCGCACCCCACCAACAGCAGCACAACCAGCCACCCCAGCCAAAACCTGTTATGGCCCATGACGATCCAGAACCGGTGCATAGTAACAGCGGCACCCGTCAACATGGGAACAACCCTCATGCGGCAGTTCAGGTACTTCGTCAAACTCATAAGCACCTGACAAAGCCCGGCAAACCGGGCAGGCATCCCGTGCCGCCAAAATCCGCACCTTGGTGGCAATGCCGCCGTCAATAATCTTCTTCAATGCCGCTTTATTCTCCGCTAAAGTTGCCACAATTACTCCTTTGTCAACGGGACGCAGATTTACCTGATTTTCCTGATAAAAAGATCAATCAGGTGCATCAGAAAAATCTGCGCCCTATTTTCATTCTTCCCGCCGAATTTTACGAACAAGCCCTCTTACGAGCAAACAGGGGCAATTTTAACGCACATTGTATGGAATAGAAATGCCATATTTTTATACTGAAAGCCTGACCTTATTTTTGGAACACATATATGGATAACCTGGTTGGCAAGCAAATCGAACAATACCGAATTGAAGCGTTGATCGGCAGTGGTGAAATTGGCACCGTCTATCGCGCCGTTGATCTTTCCAGCAATCAACTGGTTGCTTTCAAAATCATTCACCCCCAGTTAGCACAATCGGTGGTTTTTCAGCAGCGATTTATTCGTGAAGCGCAAACCATTACCCAGCTTAAACACCCCTCCATTCTTCCCGTGCATAGCTTTAACAAACAGGAAGAAAACCTCTACATTGTGATGGAGTTGATGACTAGCGGCAGCCTTCATGCGTTTATGGAGCGATACCAAACGCAAAATCAACTGGTAGATATGGAGCAAGGGCTGTTGCTGATGGCGCAAGTGGCTGAGGCACTGGGCCATGCCCATCGGCACGGGCTTGTACATGGCGTACTCAAGCCGGAAAATGTACTGATCAAGCACCCCAGCGAGCCGGGCATGGAAGGGTTACGGGCATTGGTGGGCGATTTGGGTTTGTCCAGCCTGCTGGATCGGGATGTATTTACCCAAATGAATGCTTTTCGCTCCCTGTGGCCTTATCTGTCACCAGAGCAGGTGTCGGGGCGATATGTAGACGGCCGTTCAGACATTTATGCGATGGGGGTTATGCTTTATGAAATGACAACCGGCCGGCTCCCCTTCAAAATTCAGTCGGTTACAGACGCAGTATTGGCCCATACCCGCCAACAGCCGCCACGCCCCCAGCAAATTCAGCCCAAAATCCCGCACAAAGTAGAGGCCATTATTTTGCGGGCATTGGAAAAAGATCCCGAAGCCCGTTTTCCCACGGCCGAACTGATGGGCATGGCACTGCGTGATGCGGCTGCGGCACTGGCACAACAACCCAAGGCGATTCTCAACGGCACAACGGATGCGCGGGATGATACGTATGATGATGAGCCACGTCCCCGACAAACAGGCACTGGCTCTCTGGCCGGCCGCACTGGCCCGCTCAACCGCAGCGGAACCCAACGTTACAGCACTTCCGGCCAGCTCAGCGTGGTTGTCAACCCCGTGAATGTGGAAGCTATCCCCGGTGAAGTGACCACCATCCGGGTTGACCTGTTCAACCGTGGCGACAGCGAGGAGCAGTTCCAATTTCGAGTGCAGGGCTTGCCCCCGGAATGGGTCTCGCTTTCCCGCGATATGGTTGAACTGGCGGCCGGCGGGCGCGAAACGCTAACTCTTGCCATTCACCCTCCAAATGACAGTACGGCTCGCTCCGGGCTGCACCGCTACCACATTTTGGTTAGCTCCGAAAGCGACAGCGAGGAGATGGTAGCGATTACGGGCGTGTTGACGGTCAAGACATTTGCCCGGTTTATTACCAGTATGCGCCCTCGCTCCCTGGTCAATCACGGTACTTGCTACGTTTGGATTGAAAACGAAGGGAATTTTGAAACCTCCTACACCATCACCGGGCGTGCTGAAAACGAAAACATTGTCTTTGAGCATATCACCCCCCGTCTAAACATTGGCCCTGGCGAAGAGGCGATGGCGACGATTGAGGTGGCAATCAAGGAAAAACCGTATGTTGGCAATCCGGAGCAGTTTCCATTTCACATCAAAATTGACACGGCCAGCAGTGAGCCGCAAACGCTGCGCGGTGACATTGAAATTCGCCCGACGTGGCCGACGTGGGTGGCGGGTGGCATCATGGCGCTGTTAGCCATTTTGATGGGGCTAGGCATTGTGGCTTATTCCTATTTTGACGTGCAGGAGACGATGGCGGCACAAACGCCGCAGCCGCTGGCACTGGTGGTAACGGAGGAGGCGACGGCTGCGCCCACTGAGGTGGCCGTGAATGAGGGCGTGGCGACAACGGCCGTTTCTCAACCTACCGTCACCATTCAGCCTTTACCGACAGAAGAACCAACGGCCGTTCCCACCAAGGTTCCGACGCTGGAGCCAACGGCCGTTCCCACGGAAGTGCCGACACTGGAGCCAACGGCCGTTCCTACTGAAGTACCCGTCATTACCACTGGTCGCTGGAACGGACTGTGGCAAAGCACGTGCGACGACCAAAACCAGATCGTCTGTGGTGATGTGATTTTGAGCCATATTGGGGAAGAAACGGCCGTTTCTGGCACCTTTGGCGATGGCACCGGCGTCATTTCGGCCACCGTCACGGCCAACGTGCTGACAGGCACTTGGGTTTACGGCAGCAGTTCTGGCCCACTCCAGCTTTGGCTGTCGGATGATGGCAGCAGTTGGCAGGGGAGTTGGAACAGAACGGCCGTTTGGTGTGGCGCACAACCCGGCACCCCTTTGCCCAACCCCTGCGGCCTCGTTAGCTGGGCTGGCGAGTGGCAAACAAGCTGTGGCACCGGTGCTTGCCGTCAACTCAGCATCACCCAAAACGGAGCCAACATTGAAGGCAGCTACGCCAGCGGTAACGGGACTATCAGCGGCACCGCCAGCGGCACCACCATTAGCGGCACCTGGACACGCGGTAACAACAGCGGCACCTTCCAATTCTTCCTCCAGCCCGGCGGCACCCAATTCAGCGGCAACTTTGATGCCACTTACCCCTGGTGCGGCCACGACGGCAGCAGCGACCTTCCAGAACCGTGCTTACGGTGATCAGTAACCAGTGAATAGTAATCAGTAATCAGTCAACAGTAATCGTATGCGCAACCGATTACCAATTACCGATTACTGATTACCGATTACCGAATTACCGAAATCCCCCACAATCTGCTACACTTCGCTCCCAAGTTTGGGAACGAATAGCATGACAACAGAACTTATTGGGCAGCAGTTAGATCATTATCGGATTGACCGTCTAGTGGGCAGTGGCGGCATGGGCAGCGTCTATCAGGCATTTGACCTGAATTTGGCACGACCCGTTGCCCTCAAGGTCATGCACGCGCAGTATGCCGCCCAGCCAGAATTCCAGCGCCGCTTCCAGCAGGAAGCACAAGCCATCGCCCGCCTCAGCCACCCCTCCATTGTCAACATCTACCAGTTTGGTCGCCGTCAAGGCTATTGGTACATCGTGATGGAATATATCGTGGGGTTGAGCCTGGGTGCCTACATCAAGCAACTGGCGCAGCGGCGGCAGGTGGTGGCTTTGGGCGAAACGCTGGATTTAATAGCGCAGGTGGCCGAAGCATTGGGATATGCCCATTGGCAGGGGGTGGTGCATCGGGATGTCAAACCCGACAATATTTTGATCCAGCGGCTGGAACGCCCCTGGCACCCGGATGGGCTGCCGCTGCGGGCGGTGGTGACGGATTTTGGGCTGGCAAAGCTGCTGCAAGGGGGTGTGGACACCCAGGCCGACATCATGCTGGGGACACTGCCCTATATGTCGCCGGAGCAGGTAACGGGGGATTCGCTAGACGGCCGTTCCGATCTCTATGCCCTGGGTGTTGTTCTCTATCAGCTTGCCACCGGCAAACTGCCATTCGACATCAAATCCCCTACCGATGCCGTCATCAAACACCTGAATGAAAACCCGCCCGAGCCCCACAACCTTCACCCCGATTTCCCCCTGATTGTGGAAAATATCATCATGAAGGCTCTGGCAAAAAAGCCGGCCAATCGGTACCAAACGGGTGATGAACTGGCGGTAGCTTTGCGCCAGGCCAGCCACAGTTTGGCAAGCGAGGTGGCCTTGCCGGCCGCCAACAGCGACATCGTTAGCATTGTCACCGAAGTTCACACCCGCTATCCCACACCGCCCAGTTCGCCGTCACCCGCCACCGCCGCTGAACTACCCACCATGATCCATTCGCGCCCGGCAGCCCCTCCGGAAAAAACCGCTGCACCCGCGCCACCCGCACATCCCACCCCCCACCCCCCACACTCCACAGCGTCATTCTCCGCCCGGCTGGGCAGCAGCACCATTCGCAACGGCGGGGCATGTGCAGTGACGGTGCAAAACCAAGGGCAATACCCGGTGTCGCTGCGACTAATTCCCCGCACGCCGAGCGAGGTGGTACTATTTGATGAGTGGCGCAAACAGCTTAAGATTGGGGCGGGGCAGACAGAAACGGCCGTTTTTCAGCTCACCCCTCCCGAACGGCCGTTGTTGGGCAAATCCCAGTCCCATCCCTTTGAAATTGAAGTAACCGGCCCTGGTCAGCGGCAAGCCCTCAACGGCACCCTCCTTGTCACCCCCTACGCCCCCACCTGGCTGCTGGTGCTGCTGGTGTTGATGACGCTGCTGCTGGTGATATTAACGGCCGTTGCCTCACTATTGTTGTAAAAAATGAAAACAGGACACAGATTTACCTGATACGCCTGATACATATTTGTAATCAGGGAAATCAGGTAAATCTGCGTCCCATTTATTACGTAAGGAAAGAAAGATGCCTGTAAACAATACCCATCGTGTTCCCACGACTCCCTTGAACATTCCGCCGCGCCTGCTGCTTGGCCCCGGCCCATCCGATGCCCACCCCCGTGTGCTGCGGGCGCTTTCCATGCCCCAGCTTAGCCATCTTGACCCGGCGTTTGTGGCGATTATGAACGAAATTCAGGAGCTGCTGCGCTACACGTGGCAGTCGGAGCATGAGCTAACGATTTCGATTAGCGGCACAGGGAGCGCGGCCATGGAAACGGCCGTTGCCAACACCGTTATCCCCGGTGCGCGAGTGCTGATCGGGGTCATGGGCTTCTTTGGTGAACGGCTGGTCGAAATGGCCGGCCGTTATGGTGCCGATGTCCGTGTGATGGAAAAAGCATGGGGCGACGTGTTCACTCTCGACGACATCCGCGCTGGCCTGGAGAAGCACCAGCCAACTGTCCTCATGCTCGTCCACGCCGAAACCTCCACTGGTGCCTTGCAACCATTGGAAGGCGTGGGCGAACTGTGCCGCCAATTTGACTGCTTGCTACTTACCGACTGCGTAACCAGCCTCGGTGCTGCCCCGCTGCTGGTGGAAGAATGGGGCATTGATGTCGCCTATAGCTGCTCGCAAAAAGGGCTAGGCTGTCCTCCCGGTGCGTCGCCGCTCACCTTTGGCCCCCGCGCTATGGCAATGCGCCAGGAACGGCCGGGTAAATTGCCCAACTGGTATTATGACTTGACCCTGTTGCAACCCTACTGGGGCGGCGAACGGCGAGCGTACCACCACACTATGTCGAGCAATATGAACTATGCCCTGCGCGAAGGGCTGCTGCTCATTGCCGAAGAGGGGCTGGAAGCCCGCTGGCAGCGTCACCAGCAAAACGCCCAGCTCTTCTGGGATGGTCTGGCCGAAATGGGGCTGGAATGTCATGTCGCTAACCCCGCCCACCGCATTCCCAGCCTGACCACCGTGCGTGTGCCAGAGGGCGTAGATGCTGCCGCCGTGGCGCGTCGGCTGCTGAACGAATATAACATTGAGATTGCCGGAGGGTTTGGCAAGCTGGCCGGGCAAGTGTGGCGCGTCGGGTTGATGGGCTTTAACAGTCGCCCGGAAAATGTAATGACGCTGTTGGCGGCACTACAGCGTCTGTTGCGCGGTTAAGATGAAGGGAGATTGGGAGATTGGGGTGGATTAATCTCCCAATCTCTCAGTCTCGGTTTGTGTTGTCCTGTTTATTTCAGCAGCCGCTTTGGCTCACAATTCTTCGGGTAGCTCCCCAATTCGGCGCAGTTTTATCGCCAACTGTTCTTCGGTCTCTTTTAGCCCTTCGTTGATGTGGGGGAAGGTTAGCCAAACGAGCATAAAACCAAAAATGGCACCGGTGAAGGTGCGCAAAAACGGGGTGGATTCGCGCAGGGGGAAGATGGCTTGCAGCGAGGTAAATGCCGGGGTGGAGGCGAATTGGCTAAACAGTTGGCTAAACCCGTCCAGACCAATTGGCCCCATGCCAATGAGAATAAATGCCAAAAGCGGCAATGGGCCGACCTTGCGCCGCTGCCGTACTGCCCCATAAACCAGCCCGCCAATAAACACAAAACCATAGATGGCAAGGTCGCGTTCACAAACGGCCGTTTTGTACCCCATTTGCCCATTGCCAATAAACTGCCGGGCGGCAAACAGAAACTGCCCCCAGTTAGCCGGGTCGGTTGAGGCGGCACTAAATTCAGGAATGCTGCTCATGTAGCTTTCAATGGGGGTCAGGTCAGTACCAGCCAGGGCGCGGGGATAGGCAATTTGTTCACCAAACAAGAAGTAGGAGCGTGACGCCATTTGGTGGCACATGGGGCTGTAGATCGTGTAGATGAGGCGGGCGGGAGTGGTCAGCCCGGCGTGCATTAGCACGGGGGCTAAGGCGGGCAAGCCAGCATAGGCCAGGAAAAAGAGGTTGAAAATAAAAAGCCAGTGGCGGGCAAAGCGATAGGTCAGCTTTTGCAGCCGAATGGCTATCGTGCGCTGCCGCCCGGTGACGGGTTGTTTTGGAGGAGTTGCCATGCGGAACAGTAATCGGTAATCGGTAATCGGTAATCAGTAACCAGTCAAACCGATTACTGCTTACCGATTACTGATTACTTTCCAGATAACCATCCACCTGCTCTGCCGTCAGAGCGCCTCGGTGAACGGCCGTAATTTCGCCTGCGGGGCTGATAAAAACAGAGGTGGGGAGGTTGGATGCACCGTAGAGCTGACCAACGGTGCCATCATTGTCGAGCAATGAGGTAAAGGTTAGACCCATTTCAGCAAAAAATGGCTCTACTTCAGCACGGGTCTCGGCCTGGTTGATTGCCAGAATCGCCAGGTTATCATCCTGGTGCGCTTCAAAGGCTTTTTGCAGCTCAGGCATTTCAACGCGACAGGGGGGACACCAGGTTGCCCAGAAGTTGAGGAGTACCGGGCGGCCGGCATAATCGCTGAGAGTGACGCTTTCGCCTTCAAGGTCAGTCAAGGCAAAAACGGGGGCGGTGTCGCCCACGGCCAACAGCCCCATCCCGGTTGGCAGTTGCACAACGGCCGTTTCTCCACCCAACTGCGGTATCTGATCAAACGCCACTTCTTGCGGCTTGTTAAAAAGGGTGCCGCCAAAAAGCAGCATAGCTCCGGCCACGCCAAGCAGCAGCAGACCGGCAATAAAGGGAATGGGGTGGGAAAAACGGCCGTTTTCCCCTGCTTTTTTTGTCTTCATATCAACTAAACAGCCCGATGAGCCACTCTTCCTGAATTGCCAACCACTCCGCAAGCTGCGGCGGGATCAAGTTATTAAAAGCAGCCAACTGACCATTCAACATCAACATCCCAATAACAATAAACAACGCTCCACTAATCAACTGCGTTGAATGTAACTGCACTGTAGTCTGCCGTTCTTGTGGGCTGGTATAAACCCACAGAGCCGCCCCCGCCAGCACCAGCACCAGCAGCCCGATTTCATGCCCCACGCCAAACGTTTGCCCGTCAAAAACAGCAAACCGGCGGAAAGCATATTCCACCACGGCCACCAAAATGCGCCAGATGGCAAGTGCCCAAACGGCGGCAACAACCAGCATATGGGTGTGCCACTCCCAGCCCTTGCCTCGCAAAATGCGCCAGAACAGGCTTTTACGGCTCATGCGGCCAAAAAAGGTGGAAACAAGCAGCAGTGGCAGCCCCAGACCCAATGTGTAAATAAACAGCAGCATCATGCCGCGCCAAACCGAAGATGTTTGCGCCGCCAACGTTAGCACCGAACCTAAAATGGGGCCAACGCAGCTTGACCAGCCTACGGCAAAGGTAAGACCAAAGAGAAATGAACCACGCATGTCGGTGCTGCGCGTTTGATCGCTAAATTTGGCGGTGCCGCCAAAACCACCGCCCAGCAAGCTCAGTACACCAAACAAAATAATGACTGCCCCGCCCACCAGCAAGATGACCTGCTGATTTTGCAGCAGGTAGCGTCCTAAAAAGAAACCGGCCGCGCCAAACAAGCTAAAGGTGGTTGCCAGCCCGATCATAAACGCCAGGGTGTTGCTGGCAATTTTGCTGCGGTCGCTTTGGAAGGCAAAGGCAAAATAGGCGGTCAATACGGGGAGCGTGCAGGGGGAAACAAAGCTAAGTATCCCGGCCAGGAAGGAGAGTACGGCCAGGATAATAAATGGCTGCGTTTGAATGCCAAAGGCAAACCCGTTGGGGTCGGCGTTGGCCTGTCCAAGGCTGCCTAAAATGAGAAAGGCAACCAGCACAATGCCAAGACCGACCAGCACCATTTGGGTGGTGGACAGGGCTTGCAGTGGCTTGGGTAGTTTGAGGTCGGACATAGAGGATTTCTCCGCAAATTAAGCTATTGTCTGGACAACGATTTACGGCCGTTTCTTACATAAACGAGCCATGTGCGGTGAAAAAATGAATGAACCATGAGCTACTTCGCAGATGGTTCCTCATCCTCCTGCAAAATTTGCTTCATCAGTTCAATATCTTGTTTTATGTTGCGCTGCCGACTAGCCAGATTGAGTAGATACCCCACACCAACAAGCCACATCAACCCATAACCTAGTACCAAGTAATTGTTGAACAGATTAGGGTTGCCGATGCCTGGCTGCATTAAGCTAAAAGCATATGTTGTTAAAAGCAATAAATTCATGGTTAGCGTCCTTCACTTTGCAGCCGTGCCGCCACGCGCAGTTTGAGATGATTGGCCTGGTCTAACAGCAGTTGCAGTCGGTAGCGGTTTGCCAGCCAGGCGGCGTAAATGACGGTAAAGGCCAGGACATTGACATTGAGCGTTACAACCATCTTGAGCGAGTCTACGCCGGAAAACTCCTGTAACCCCTCGGCACCTGTTTGTACACCTTCGGCGGCACCGCCAAACACCACTGGATGAATATCACGCAAGATGCGAATGCTAAAATAGGCCATAATGATGGTGGCAAAGGCCACAATGGCATAGATTGCGGCAAAACGAGCGCGGCGTTGCCCATCATCTATGGCTCCGCGCAGCATGAAGTAGGCGACATAGGTGAGCCAGGCAACTGTGACCGTTGTCAGGCGGGGTGTCCAAAGCCACCAGGTGTTCCAGGCGGGTTTGCCCCAAACAGATCCGGCGATTGTTGCCATGGTGAGAAAGACAACCCCAATTTCGATGGAGGCGGAACCAATGGTATCCCATTTGGTTTGGGGCTGGCGCAGAAAGAGGACAGCCACAACCAGGGCGACAAAGAAGGCCACAGCCGCTACCCAGGCGGTGCCAACGTGGAAGTAGAAGATGCGCTGCACGTTGCCCATGGTGCGCTCGACGGGTGCATAGAAAAAGATGGCGACAAGGGCGACAAGCAGAGCAATGAGGGCGGCAATATTTAAGACAGAAATGGTGCGGTTAAGACGTGTGAATGTCATACAAAACCTCTCTAATTTTCGATGACGTAACGATAAGCAAAAAAGCCAATGGACAACATGATTAGGTCGTAGGCGGCAACGAGGAGAACGGGGCTTTGAACTTCTGACCAAGGGGGTGTTTGGGGGAACATGTAGGCAGAAACGGCCGTTGCGGCCGGCAGCACCAGTGGCAACGACAGCGGCAGCAGCAGCACCGGCAGCAACACGTCACGTGAACGGGTTTGCACCGTCATCGAGGTGATAAGGACGCCGATGCCAACATAGCCGATAGTGCCTAAAACCAGCACCAGCAGTACCGGGGTACGCCAAAATGGCTTGTTAAAAAAGGCAATAAAGAGCAGCACCAGAATTGCTTCCAGCAGCAGGGTGAAGACGCTAATGCTGACGACCTTGCCAACATAAATGGCACTGCGGTTGACGGGAGCCAGCAGCAGGGCGTCAAAGGCGCGATTTTCCCGCTCGATGGCAAGCGAGCGCGTTAGCCCCAATGTGCCTGCCAGCAAAATGGTGGCCCACAGAAGCCCTGTGGCAACATCGCGCACGGCGGCCAGGTTGGTTTCCAAGGCAAAATTAAACATGACAACGGTGACAAGGGAAAACATGACCATGATGCTGATCGTTTGCCGTGTGTGGCGTTCGATGCGTAAATCTTTTTGAACGATGGCAGAAACGGCCGTTAAAAAACCCGTTTGCCCTTTTACCATCGCCTGCTGCCCAGCTTCACTCATTTGCCCGTTCCTGTTTGCTCCCGGTAAATTTGCAAGAAATCCGTTGCCGTTGTCCGGTTGCTCTCAATTTCACAAACAATTTTACCACGATTCAAAATAGCGACCCGGTTACACAGATGATACCCATGCACCAAATCGTGTGTAATCATAAAAATAGTGCGGCCGGCGGCCAGTTCCTGCTGCAACAAGTGATCAAGCAATTCCGCTGCCTGCTGATCCAGCCCGGTGTATGGCTCATCAAGTAGCAAAATATCGGGTTCGTGAAGCGTAGCGCGGGCAATAGCGAGGCGCTGCTTCATCCCCCGTGAGAAGAGCCTCACCGCCTCCCGCTGCCGAGCCAGCAATCCCACACGCCGCAGCCGCTCCCCAATGTGTTCCTTGGTTAGCTCTAACTCATAAAGCTGGCTGAAAAATTCCAGGTTTTCGGCGGCTGTCAAGTCCGCATAGAGCAGTGGCTCATGCGAAACATAGCCAATATGCCGCCGCACACGGTCGGCATAATGAGGCAACACCCACCCACCAATTGCCACCTGACCAGAGGTGGGTGCCTGCAAGGTGGCTACAATTTGCATCAGTGTGCTTTTGCCTGCACCATTTGTTCCAACCAACATCACAAACTCTCCAGCTGATATGTGGAGATTCACACCTTGTAGAACAGGCTGTAAGCCATAGTTTTTGCGAAGATTCTCTATCTTGATCATGCTGAACTCAATTGTAAGATATTTCTGTGAATAAAAAAATGTTCAGAAAAGTCTTAAGTTTGTTTTGCTTTGATGACACTATGGTACTGACAAACGGCCGTTTTCACGACGCATTTACGTGTCATCCATCAACTTCATGGCATGATGCGCCGCATCAATCAAAAAACAAGAGGCAGTTTAGCGACAATTCAATGTCAATTTCTCTGAAAAATCACTTAAAAAGGTTTGCCCACTTGCTCAATTGCCCCTGTTTCTTTATAATGTCTTGTAGTTTGGTAATCCTAATGGTCTATTCTAGGCATTATATGCTATCAAGATCGTGGGAAGAGGGTTGAATTTGTCAGAGTTAAATGGAACTATAGTGCCCTGGCTAATGGGTGTCTTTCTAGCCTTGGCATTTCTCGCCTTACTGGTTTCCCTGAAATCATGGCGGGATGTCAAAAAATCGCCATACTTTTTCTTGCGACGCCAGGCCGAAAAACGGTTGCAGTCTTACTTGACACTTAGTGTTGTATTGTTTGCTGCCGCTTTTGGTGTGGCCGCATATGCGTGGCGGGCACCAACTGACAGCGCACCCCGAATGGCTTTGTTATCAAACACCAAGCCGGTGCGAGCCGAAGTGATCGCCTTGGTTGAAAAAGTGGAGCGGGCGGCTGTGACAGAAACGGCCGTTTCTGCCAACCCCACCGTTAACGTCTCCGCCACGGCTGAAAACTCCCTTTTTGCTGATGTTGTTTCCCTCCCCGCCCAGTTCGACAAATTTGAGCCGACTGCCAATCTCAACAATGATACCGAACTGGGAACCATCCAATTCTCCACCAAAATTTCCGACAACTACGAAGCTGTTAGCCCAACCCGTCTTTTCCCCGAAGGCTCCTTCACCCTCTATGCCACCTTTGCCTACAAGGCAATGGCAAACGGCATGGAGTGGGCGTGGGTATGGCGGCATAATGGCGAAGTGGTAGACGGGGGCAACGAAATCTGGAATTATGGGCAGGAAGGCCCTGGTTACATCTTCTTTGCGCCGGAAGAGGGATTTGCTTCCGGGGATTATTCGCTGGAAGTTTGGGTGAATGGAGAACTGCTAACCCGATCAACGGCCGTTATGAACAATGCGGCTGTAGCTGCTGGCAACTAAACGTTGTTCGCATTTATCGCACAAAAAAGTAAGGCCAGCATCATGCTGGCCTTTTGTTTTCTCATCTAACCGCGATATTTCCCCAAAATGATGGTGGCATTGTGACCACCCAGCCCAAACCCGTTGGACAACACCACATTCAAATCGGCCGGCCGTGGAGCATTCGGCACATAATCCAGATCACACAACAGATCAGGCGTCTCATAATTGATGGTAGCCGGAATGATGCCCGCCCCAATGCTTTTCAGGCAAATCAATGCTTCCAAAACCCCAACCGCACCCAGCAAATGCCCGTGCATGGACTTCGTAGAACTGACTGGCGTGTTATAGGCATGTTCACCCAAAACGGTCTTAATAGCGGCCGTTTCCCCTTTGTCATTTAGCGGCGTACTGGTACCATGAGCGTTCACATAATCAATAGCAGTGGGCGCAATGCCAGCATCTTCAATGGCAGCAGCAATTGCCCGCGCCGCGCCTTCCCCATTTTCGGCTGGCATTGCCAAATGATAAGCATCAGCACTGGTGCCATAGCCTAAAAATTCGCCATAAATATGCGCCCCCCGCGCCAGGGCGTGGTTCAATTCTTCCATGATCAGCACCGCTGCCCCCTCGCTGGTGACAAAACCGTCGCGGTCAGCATCAAATGGGCGTGAGGCCCCGGCTGGGTTGTCGTTGCGGGTAGACATCGCCTTCATCACGCTAAAACCAGCCAGCACCAGCGGTACAATACACGCCTCAGAACCACCCGCGATCATCACATCAGCTGCACCGCGTTCAATGATTTTGGCCGCTTCGCCAACCACATTGTTACCTGTGGCGCATGCAGTGGACACTGCCATATTGGGGCCTCGCAGCCCATAGCTAATGGAAATGGTTGCGGCCGGCGTATCCGTCAGCATCATCGGCACAAAAAAGGGGCTAACGCGGTATGGGCCACGCTCATTCATAGCGTTGATGTTATCAATAATGGGTTCCAGGCTGCCCATGCCGGTGCCAATCACCACCCCCACCCGATCCCGATTTACCTTGTCTAAATCAAGACGGGCATCGGCCATGGCTTGTTCCGCCGTTGCTACGGCAAATTGTGTGACCCGTGACATTTTGCGGGCTTCGCGCCGCCCAAATAGCTCGTCGGGGTCAAAACCGTTGACCTCACCAGCGAACTGCGTCTTATAGTCGCTGACATCAAAGCGGGTGATTTTGGCGATGCCGCTTTTGCAGCCAAGAATGTTGTCCCAAGTGGTAGCGGCGTCATTCCCCAAGGGGTTATAGGTGCCCAACCCCGTAATCACCACACGTCTCTTACTCTGGTTCATAAATAGTCCTGTGCTGTTGATTTTGGCTCGCTTGTGCAGGGCAAGCCAAAAGATATAACCCGTTTTGTTGAATTAAGATGCGATAGTAAGTATCACATCATTAGGGATTTTCTGTTGGGCAAGATGGCGTTTGATTTCAGTTGTTAGCCGGTGACGATCTGGAAACGCTAGTTCATGATCTATTAACACATATAGATCCCAATCACTGTTTGGTGTAGAGGTGCCGCGTACACGGCTTCCAAACAGAAAAACTTGCTCTACCTTGATAGCATGGTTGGTTAATGTTTCCCGTATCGTTGCAGTTGCTTCTTGTGGTGCATTCATATAGATATCCCGTTGATCATACATTACACCTGTTCGCCTGCTATAGTGTAACAAAAAACGGCCGTTTTCCAGCCAACCATTATTCCCGTTCCCGATTGAGCCAGCGCAGAGTGAGTTCTCCAAGTCGGGCGTGGCGCTGGCGAATGACGGTGCATTCGGGCAGGGATTCGACAAATAAACGGCCGTATCTTTTCGTCAACACCCGCTTATCCAACACCACCACAATCCCCTCATCCGTTGCCCGCCGGTTCAGGCGGCCGAACCCCTGGCGAAAACGCAGCACCGCCTCCGGAATCGAATATTCAAAAAAGGAGTTCTCAAACGTCTCCGACCGCGCCGCAAAAATCGGGTCAGACGGCACATCAAACGGCAGCTTGGCAATAATCACCGCCTGCAATGCCTCACCCGGCACATCCACTCCCTCCCAAAACGACCTGGTGCCAAGCAGCACCGCCCGCGCCCCATCTTGCTTAAACTGATCCAGCAACTGCTGCCGCGAAGCCCCTTGCGTTTGTGCCAGCAGCGTAATCCCGGCATCCGCTAGTGGGGCTTCAATATTTCGTGTCGTTTCGGCAAGCTGACTATAGGAAGTAAACAGCACCATCGTCCGGCCGCCCAGTGCCTGCGCCACATCCACAATGCCGCTTTCGACAAACCGCTGGTAGCCGGGCTGGTTGGGTTCGGGCATGTCGCTGACTAGATAGAGCAGGGTGGCATTTTTGTAGTCGAAGGGGGACCCAACGGCCGTTTCCACCGCCTCATGCGCGTGTAGCCTGTCCCGAATATAGGCAAAGTTAGCCTCGTTGGCCGCCCCCGCCCCCGATGTCCGCATTGTGGCCGAGGTCAGGATGACGGTCTCTTTGGCGGCAAAAATATGCTTTTCCACCAGCGGCCCCACGTGCAGCGGTGCCGAGTGCAGCGAAATCCGCTCCTTGAACACTTCCAGCCAGTAAATCATCCCTTCTTTGGGGTCGGCAAGAATGCTGTCGAGGTTGGCGCGGGTGTCTTCTAATTTACGGCCGTTTGTCTGCAACGCCAGCAGCAAATCCTCCCCATCCTCCAGCGAAAACGACTCCTGAATCTCCTGCAACGCCTTGCCCATCAGCTCAAACCCCTTGCCAATCGCCTTCAAATATTGGTTCAGGTTGTCCCACGCCCCCAACAGCTCATCATACCCCGGCTGACTGCGCGTGGTGGGCAGCAGCCGAATCTGCTCGGCAAACTGGGACGAACGCCGACCCAACCCGTCGAGGAAAAAGCGCAGCGTCACAAAAAATTCCGCCAGCGTTTGCGTCGCCTCCTGCCCATTGGCCCGCAAATTGTTGGCAAACTCATTCACCCGGTCGGCCAAATGGGCAGGCAGAATGGCCTGTAGCCGCTGCTGCATGTTACCAATCAGCCCCGTGCGGGGCTTCACCACCTCGTCCAGAATCGCCTCCAAAAACCGTTTGTCGGCCTCGAACGACAGCCCGCTGGTGACGGCAGCCTCAAAATGGTGCGCCTCATCCACCACCAAATCCATAAATTCGGGCAAAATGTGGTTGTTGTTGGCAACGTCGGAAAGCAGCAGCGAATGGTTGACGACGATAACATGGGCCAAGTCGGCGCGGCGGCGGGCGTAGTGGAGGGGGCAGTTTTCCACGGCGCAATGTTCGGAGGTGCAGCTATTGTCGCCGTTGAGCCGGTTCCAGGCCATGCGCTCGCCGGGGGTTCGCAGGCTCAATTCGGCCACGTCGCCCGTCTCAGTTTGGTTGAGCCAAAGCAAAATGCGGGCAAAAGTGACCATTTCGTCGGCGTTGCTGGGGCCGCTGTGACGCATTTGCTGGAAGAGGCGGGTGCAGAGGTAGTTGCTACGGCCTTTACGAACGGCCGTTCGTATCTCAAACGGCAACAACTTTTGCAGCAGCGGCAAATCCTTGCTCATCAACTGGTCTTGCAGGTTAATGGTGTTGGTGGAAATAACCACCCGACGGCCGTTTTCCACCGCCCAAAACACCGACGGGATCAAATAGCCCATACTCTTCCCCGTCCCCGTCCCCGCCTCAATCAGAAGATGGTCGCCCTGGTTAAACGCCTCGGCAACCGCTTCCAACATCGCCACCTGCTGCGGCCGAAACTCAAAGTCGGGGAAATATTGGCTAAAGTTGCCGCCCGGCTTGATGAGCGAGGCGACCATCTCCACATCGAGGGCAATGGGTTCCTCACGGGGAACAAACGGCCGTCCTTCCAGCTTCGGCGGGTCATACAGCCGCTTCCCCCGCGCCTTGTGGCGCAGTTCCCCATCCTCAAACGCATTTCGCGACCGCGCTGCCAGTGCTTCCTCAAAAAAAAGCGTCTCCGGCCACCCCAGCTTGCGCCCCGCCTGCACAATCTCCTCAAGCTGCCATAGCTGCAATGCCAACGCCCGCTCTTTCAACGCTAAAAACAGCTCAATCGTCAGCTCCGCATCATCCAAAGCCCGGTGCGTCTGCCCGTCCCCCACCTGCGCCAAATTCAGGTGATAGGCCAACGATTCAAGGTTATAACGGCCAGCGTTTGGCACCAGGATCGTCGCCAGCGTCAGCGTGTCAATCCGGTGGTTGCCCACCCCCAGCCGCTCCTCCGTCAAAAACCCCAGGTCAAAATCC
>WBZL01001065.1_pt1 | contig 29708 bp, 20 predicted proteins | sample 5204291 | NCBI WGS metagenome assembly WBZL01 (sample SAMN12344345, study PRJNA552823) | activated sludge metagenome | biome: Activated sludge suspended growth; feature: Nitrification reactor; material: Wastewater; isolation source: activated sludge from nitrification reactor of wastewater...
TTCGACGTTCGGGCGGATGCCAGAGACCCGGTTTTTGCCGGCAGAACCATTGTCAATCAGGGGATTCGCGGCATCTTGCCGCCCGGCGGTTGCTCCTGATCATTCAACAGATGACGATAAGCGAGGCACGATCATGCTAGCCCCCAACCCGACCCAGAATACCCTCAGGCCCTGGCAACGACGTGTCGCGTGGACCCTGATTGCGGCATTGGCCAACCCGTTGAACGTGCTGCCACTGTCCCTGTTCTCCAGTACTGCCTCGGCACGAGATACGGACATCTATCTGTCGACGACTTACGCCGGCAGCACCGCGGAACCCGCGGTACTGCTGCTTCTCGACACTTCCGACTCGATGAACACCCCGGAAGGATGGCGCGAGTATCCCGGCGCCTACGATTCGCATGTGGAGTATCTGTGGAACGACTCCAACATGATCGATTCCCAAATATCGGATACCGTATTGGATCCTGGCAACGTGAACGCCAAATACGGATACTGGGCAGGGGATACGGCTGAGCGTGCAAGACAGAAGGATGCCGCCTCGGTTTACTCCAAAGCCACCGAAACAGGCGATCCCGGTGTACGCAATATCTATCGCAACTACAAAAATGCCGGATGGATCTACTGGCTGCCAACCGATACCCCGGAAACGGACAAGCGACTGTGGTCGAATTCCTTCAATCGTTGGCTGGGTGGTGTGGCGCAGAGTGGTTTTCCCGCCAACGTGCGTGCGGGGATCGACTATGGGCCGCTCGCTGATTCACGTAGCTACAACCAATGTAATGATTCTCTGGAGAAGCTTCTCCCCTCGACAGTCTTTGCGCCAACGCCCTATCCGCGCAATACGGGGAAATACGAAAAACAGCCATGGCAACGCTGGGAACCCTATCTGGACCTGATTAACGGGCGTGTAATGAATGGCGACAGCACCTACCCCAATAGCCTCGGTGGCACCCGGACGGCTACCGTGGAGATCGTGGCGGGCAGCGTGGTGGGCACGATCGGCAGCAAAATCCGCGCACGCAGCGAGTTTCTGGGCACCGCAGGTGGCGGATCACCCTACCCAATACGCGACAGTTACCCGCGGTCGGCGCCATTTAGCAGTCGCGACGACATTGGCGACCAGGGACAACCCATTCGCACCCAAGGCACCTCCTCGCGTTCGGGCTGGACTGATCTCAAGGCCGACATGGGGGGGTTCAATTTCCAGAATTTCGCAGGAGAGTCGCCAACGAATTCGGTCGTGGTCGAATTGCTGAAACTTTATGATATCAGCGCCGATACCACGACGGCCTTGCACAAGGCCTGGAAAGGCAATCGCGATGCCTCGCCAACACCGGCCTTCGGTAAGATGACCGGCACTCCTGCCTATTACGATCAGCCGGGGACCCTGCTCAGGCTAAGTGCGACTGGCGCAATTACCACCACGCTGTGCACGCGTACCTGTGTGCTCGATGCCGATCCAGGAACGGATGGTAACCAGGGCGCTTACTCGGCGCATGATTCGGGCACCCCTCCGCAAGATGGCACCGGCACCATCAAGTATTGGGTCAAGAATGGTGCCACCTGCCAAAGCACCGGCACCAGTGGTAGCGATTGCAGCACGGAGCCTGCCGCTTGCGGTACCCCACAGAACCTGAACAATTCCTACACATCCGCCAACCCCCATGGCTGCAGTTGGTCTGGCCGAAGCTCGATCCTGGTTGAGGGGACCGGCACCTATTACTATGGCGGCACCTGCAGCGGTTCTTGCACTGGTCAGGGCAACGTCCTGGGCGCCAGCGCCTGTGCATCTGGCGGGAGCAGCCCCAACTACTGCGACATGACTTTGGGTAATATCACCATTGGTTCCACGGTCTATCCCAATGCCGCACTCAACAGCGGGAATGGCACCAGCGTCGGGTGCACCAGCAAATCCGATACCACCACCACCTGCGAAGTCCGTGAAGGCTCTCCCGCATGTCGCTACCTCCCCAATCCCACCAGTGCCTGCACCAATCAGACCATATCTTCCACCACCCCAGGCGATTCAGCCGATTACATCGTCTATCCGTTTGCTGCCGGTACCAACCATCTTGTGCACGACTGCAAGGCCGATAACGGCACGACGGGCAATCCCGGCAACAGCTTCATGACTGCGGCCATCGACCGTACTTTTGGCCAGGACTGGAATGCCACCAACTCCGCCACAGGAACGACGGCGGCCTATACGCCAACCGACCCGTCGGCGAGCTATCCCAATGCGGTCGACATGTACTCGGTCAATTACCTCAACTGGAAATACGGAGCGAAAGGGGCAACAGGTGCCCCGATCGGGCGCAAGACACGCTTGCAGATCGCCAAGGATGCCTTGACTGACCTGGTCGCCAAAACGAATGGTATCCGCTTCGGCCTGATGGTTTACAACAAACTGCCCAACGACATTACCATCCGTAACACTCAAGGTAGCCAGGGAGGCAATATCGTCTATCCGATCCGTCGCATGGGGTCCAGCGAAACGGACTCCGATTATGTCAATCGCGTAAGCATCTCGCGTGCAATCAACAGTGTAGTGGCCACCGGCACGACCCCGCTGACGGAAGTGATGTACGAAGCTTACCTGTACTTTCGTGGAGACCCCCCCCTGTTCGGAACCAATGCCACCCCCGCCGTCGGCGGTGGCACGGTATCGGCCGACAGTGACCCCTCAGCCATTGTCGCAGGAAAATACGACTCGCCCATGATGAGCAATCCGAATCGCTCGACCCCTGCGGTTTGCCAGAAGAACTATGTGGTTCTGATTTCGGATGGCGGCCCCGAGAACGACAATCAGGCGGATACCCAGGTTCAGGCACTCATCCAGGGCCCGCCTTACCGGGCGGACACGATCAAGACGCTGCAAGCCACTCCCTCAACGCAGTTCGAAAATGCCGGCCTACCGTATGGCCCAACAGATATTGCTTACCCCAGCAATTATGTCTGGCTGGACGAGCTGACCTATTTCATGGCCAATGGCGACATGTCTCCCGGTGGTGCCACAGCCACTGACTCGCTTGTGGGCATTCAATCAGTCGCCACCTACACGGTGGGTTTTGCCGGTGGCTCCTCGCCTGTCCTTGAAAAAGCCGCCACGAGCGGCGGCGGCGCGTTCTACGAGGCAAAAGACAGTGGCGAACTGTCGACTGCACTGGCCAAAGCGATCGATACTATCCGCGACTGGAATCCGACGCTTGCTGCGCCAACCGTGCCCATCTCGGCTACCAACCGTTCCGAGAGTTCGGACGACATTTTTCTGGCCTTCTTCCGTCCCAGCCTGCAACAGTCCTGGGAAGGTACGGTCAAGAAATTCAAGCTTAGCAGCAATGCCACGGCTTGTGGTCTTGACGTCGACAACGTTCAAATCCCGCTTTGCCTGACCGGGCAAACGACCTTTACCGCAGATGGCCTGAGAAACATCGAGGAATTCGACAGGATCCTGAAAATAGCCAGGGTGCGGGACGAGGCCGTGAGTTACTGGAGTGATACGACTGCTCCGGACGGTAGCAAACCCAATCAGGGAGGAACCGGATATGTATTGAAGACAGCGTCCGGATCCACGCCCTCTTCGCGTAAGCTTTACACGCATCTCTCCAGCAGCAGCGAGCCACTCCTGACCAACGCCAGCAATGCCATGTCGGAAGTCAATTCGACAATCACCAAGGATTTGCTGGGCGACGCCTCGATGACTGATGCAATGCGGGCAACCATCCTCAACCATGCCCGTGGGGGTGATCCAGCCAATGCAGGATGCAAGGACGCCGATTCAACAACCGTTTGCTCCACATGGCGAACCTGGCCACATGGGGATGTGCTGCATTCCAGCCCGAGCATCCTTACATACGACGGCACGACCGTTCCCCCGGTCACCGATATGTTCTACATGTCCAATGATGGGCTGTTGCATGCCGTGGATACGGCGACGGGCAAGGAGCAATGGGCTTTCATGCCGGAAGAGTACATCCCGAAACTCAAGTCGATGTATGAAAACCCGGTCGGCGAGCATCTCATCACAGGCGACGGCAGCCCGAGGATTTACCTTGAGGATCTTGATGATGATGGCAAGATCACCTCGAGCGACAAGGCTTATCTGGTCTTCGGCATGCGCCGTGGTGGCCGTGCAGTTTACGTTCTCGACATTTCCGACCGTGCGGCACCCAAGTTCATGTGGAAAATCGACCATAGTACTTCCGGGTTTAATGAACTGGGTGAAACCTGGTCCACACCGGCCTTCACCAGGATGCGCGCAAGTTCCGACCCAGTGCTGATTTTTGGTGCCGGTTATGATCCGGTCGCCAATGACCAGATCTCGGTGACGATCACGCGATCGGGAACGACGGCAACGGCCACCACCCCCGTGGATCATGGTTTCACCACGGGTGATTCGGTGCAGGTCTCGGGCGCGACGCCGGATGGCTATAACGGCGCCAAAACCATCACGGTCACAGGTGCCCGAAGCTTTACCTATACGGTGAGTGATTCATTACACACGCCCCCGACGGGCACGGTCAGGGTCGAAAGTATTACGAGCACGAGCACACCAATGGGTCGCGGCGTATTTTTTGTGAACGGCAGAACCGGCGAACTGATCAGGAGCTTCACACCGGCGGCCAGTGCCGGAGCCAACACCCAGGTGTCCGGGATGTTGTTCAGCATTCCTTCGGATGCCGCTCCTCTCAACACCGATCTCGATTCAAATGGTTATACCGATCGATTGTATCTTGGCGATTTGGGTGGAAACGTCTGGCGTTTCGATGTCGACAGTGACACGCCGTCAAGCTGGACCGCCACCAAGTTTGCTGATCTGACCAATGGTGCAACACCGCGGCGAAGAATTTTCTTCCCTCCCGCCGTAGTGAAACAGAAATACCAGGGGCAGCGCTTTGACGCGGTATACGTCGGGACTGGGGACAAGGAAAATCCTTTGCGCACCGATAACCATGATCTGATGTTCATGATCAAGGATTTCGATACGGGTTTGGCGACGACCGGGAGGTCTCTCATCAAATACTCTTCTGACCCAAGCACGAGTGATTTCTATGATCTGACTGACAACCTGATTCAGTTTGGCACCACAGAACAGCAGACGGTGGCGCAAACTGCACTTGTCGACAAACTCGGCTGGGTGATGAGACTTGAAACTGGCGGAGTGGATGGCGGCGAGAAGGTGGTCAATGCCCCAACGGTCTTCTTCAACGTACTGCGTTTCGGAACCTATAGTCCGCTTGCTTCGGCATCTGTCTGCCTGCCGCCTGGGAAAGGAACGACGTACGCCATGAACGCTCTCGAAGGCAGCGTGGTGATTGATACCGACCACAGCGGTAGCATCACCAGCAGCGATTCGCGCGTTTCCTCCAATTTTGCAATACGCGGTTTTCCATCAGATACCATCACCATCTTCCATGACAAGAAGATTTTTAGTGAATCCTGCAGTGACGGCAACTGCAAGGCCGATCTGCTCGGCACGCTTGGTGTGGGTCAGCGTACCTACTGGTTCCAGGAACCCGAGAGATGACCGGTAAGCTGCTCCCATCCCGGAGGCGCCTCTGCCGATGACACGGCAACTGGCAGGCTGGCTGCTGCTGTCAGCCTTGCTGCATGCCGAGATGCTTTTCATCCTGGGGCCCGCAAGGGCCCCGACCCTGTCCACAGCACCCGCTCGTCTGGAGATCCGAATCGAGAATTCCCCGAAGACGGGAAGCAGCGAGCCAACGCTACCCTTTGAAACAGCAGCCCCGCGATTAGCTCCGTTCACAATCGCCGAGGCCAACGGTCAGTGGCTATCCGCCCCACCCAGTGCGTCCCCTGAGACTCAGCTTCGGTTTCCAGCGCCACTCACAGAAACAGAGGCAAACGACCCGCTATCGATTCCGCAGGAAATAGCTCAAGCCAGCAATCAGGATTCCGCCTGGTCACCCAATACCTCCCCGACGATTCAGCTCCCAATCAAGGAATATTTCTTCAAATCATCCGAACTCGATGAACAACCGTATCCCTTGATCTCCGTGGTACCCGCCTATCCACCGCACGCTCAAGTCCATAACATTGAAGGGTGGGTTCGCTTATTGTTATTGATCGATGAAAGTGGCCAGTTGCGTCATCTGGAGATTCTGGAGGCCAACCCCCCCGGCATTTTCGAAGAATCGGCCCGGGCAGCCTTCCGCATCACACCGTTCTCACCGGGGCAACGAGGAGGAGAAGCAGTGAAGTGTCGGATGATCGTCAAGATTGACTTCACCCTCACGGGAATCGAAGGAACGAGACTCGAATAGTCTTCGTCCATGCATGGATCATGACTGCGGGCCGTGGACCAGGGTCTTGGTCGCTTCAGCCTTCGCTAGCGGCAAGGTCAGGGTGAACCGAGCGCCGCCCTCCTCTCTGTTGGCCGCTTCGAGTCGACCGCCGTGGCGTTCGACAATGCCATAGCTGATCGACAGGCCAAGCCCGGTTCCCTGCCCGATCGGCTTGGTCGTGAAGAAAGGGTCAAACAGCCGCGACAGATTCTCGGGTGTGATTCCTGGCCCGTTGTCCGCGAAGTGCACCCTGATCATGCCATCGCATTGCTCGGCGCTGATCTCGAGGCTGGGTGATTCGCCGCTACTGCAGGCGTCACGGGCGTTCTGCACGAGATTCATCAGCACCTGCTGCATCTGGCCGGAAGAACCCATGACCGACAACTCCTGCGGCAGATCGATCGTCACCCGAAAATTGCGCGGATCCGCGCGTGTCACCCAGCGTACCGCACGCGCAAGGACTTCAGCGAGGTTGAAGGGCTCGGCAGCGCTGCGATCGATGGCCGTAAAGCGCTTCAGTCCATCGACAATGTCGCGCGTACGCTCGGCCCCTTCGCTCATACCGTCGAGCAGCGGCGGCAGGTCGGCCATGATGCGGTCAATGCGCAGTTCCTGGCGCAATTCTTCGAGTTTCGTCGAGCGCGTGCAAAGGTCCGAGTGCATCGCTTGCAGATAGGTCTGCAAGCGCGCGGTGTAACGCCGGAGGGCCAGAACATTGCCGAGAACAAAGCTGATCGGATTGTTCAACTCATGCGCGACACCAGCCACCAGACGTCCGAGTGAAGCCATTTTCTCTGCCTGCAGAAGTTGTTGCTGGGTGCGCTTGAGATCGTCGTGTGCCTGCTGCAGCGCGTGATAGGCACGCCGCAACTCGCCGACCGGGCGACCGGTGAGCACCATCCCAACCAGCTTGCCAGTTCCCGAAAGACGTGGCGTGCAATTCAGCGAGACCGGAAGTGGGCTGCCATCGCGGCCGCAGATCAGCAGTTCGCAATCCTGAACGGGTGCCGGGCGTGCCGGCGAGAAGAAATCGCGAGCACGTTGCTGCGACGCGGTATCGGCGAAAAGATTGCAGAGGGGTTGCCCACGCAAGACGGTCTCGTCCTGCCCGATAAAGCGGCACAGCGAATCGTTAACCTCCTGAATCGCACCGTGCCGGTTACAGACGATCAGGATGTCCGACATCGACGCCAGAACGCTCTCGATGAAGTGCTGCGAGTCCTCGAGCGCGGCGTTCTTCTGTTCGAGGACCACCTCGTATTGCAGGAGATCGTTGTAAACCTCATCCATCTTGCGGATCACCTCGACCCAAACCGTCTCGTCCACGCCCTCAATAGCTGAAGGCAACTCGGGCAGGGAGTCAGGGGTGAGCAAGGGACGCCGCAGCGGTCGCCCGGCGGATGACTCAGGGTTGGACATGGCGCAATCGTAGAGCCAATCGACACATGCTGCAACGATCAGGCTCGGCGTATGGCGCGCGAGTAAGCCTCTATGGTCCTGGGTTGCAGCCCCTCGCGCTGCAGGTACGGCAGAAGCAACGGGTAGTTGCGATCAAAATTTGCTGAGAACAAGGCTTCCATTTTATGATGACCTCCTGGTTCGACCAGTCGTTGGAGCGGACGCCTCCGTACTTCGTACTCTGGCGCCAATCGAAGGCACGTTAGGCACTCCCGATCATGAAAGTCATGACTCTTTCCCTCCCTTTCAGGGCGCATTCCGATGTGCACGCCGGAATCATTCAATGGGCGCAGAGCATGCTCTGCGAATTTCTCCTCTCAACCCCCTACTCCTCCCACGGCCCGCGCTGCGTCGCGGGCTGGCTGCGGCGGCGCGGAGCAGTGCTCCGCGAAACCCCGCCTTCGTTCCCGCGCGTGAGGCGGGGAGATTCATGAGTCGCTGATGCGACTTTCACACTGATGCCTGAATCCAGCCATCTCGCCCTGTTGTTGATCGGTCTGCTGGGAGGTACGCACTGTGTCGGCATGTGCGGCGGCATCGTCGGCGCGCTGTCGATGGGTGCACCGGCAAGCCTTTCCATGCACATGGCATACAACACCGGACGCATCGTCAGCTATGCCACCGCCGGTGCCATGGCTGGTGCGCTCGGTGAAGCCAGCATGGCCCTTTCCGCTCAATGGCCGGTTCGCACCGTCCTTTATCTGCTTGCCAACGGGATGTTGATCGCGCTGGGTCTCTACCTGATGGGCGTCACCCGGGTATTGGCATTCAGCGAGCGCTGCGGCCAGAAGCTGTGGCGGCATCTGCAACCGCTGAGCCGCCGCTATCTGCCTGCACACAGCGTGGCGCAGGCCTTTCCGCTCGGTCTGGTATGGGGTTGGCTACCCTGCGGCCTGGTCTATAGTGCCCTGGCAACTGCCCTCACCAGCGGTTCTGCGGTGCATGGGGCCGGCCTGATGCTGGCCTTCGGTGTCGGCACCCTGCCCAATTTGCTGCTCGCCGGCCTGCTCGCCGCCCGCCTCCAGGCCTATGCCATGAAACGAGGGGTTCGCCTGGCTTGCGGGCTGCTGATTCTGGGTTTTGGCATCTGGGGACTGCTCGGGGTGCTGGGACTGGCGCCACGGGTACTCCGCAGCGGATGAGCGAATCAGGCTCCGATTCTCGGCTACCCAGCGATCTGCCACCGCAGACTCTTGAGCTGGCCATCGCCGGCATGAGCTGCGCGGCCTGCTCGGCACGGCTGGAAAAAATGCTCAACCGTCTGCCGGGGGTAGACGCAGTGGTCAATCTGGCGACCGAGCAAGCGACGGTTCGTTACCTTCCCAGCGTCGTAGCACCAGCGCTATTGATCGCCACTGTCAAGCGCGCCGGCTTCACAGGCCGGTTGGCCGATGATCGTTCTCAGGCGGAAGAAAAGGCAAGAAAACGCGCCAGCGAGCAGGCCGAATTGCGTCGTTTATGGATCTCGGCCGCACTGACGCTGCCGCTGGCCGCGCAAATGCTAAGCATGTTCGATTCTGACGTTCACGCCCACCAGGATTTCCTGCCCCGCTGGCTGCAACTGCTGCTGGCGACACCGGTACAATTCTGGATCGGCTGGCGTTTTTACGATAGCGCCTGGAAAGCCCTGCGCGCTGGCGGCGCCAATATGGACGTGCTGGTCGCGCTCGGTACCAGCATGGCTTACGGCTTCAGCCTGGTCGTCACCCTGTCGCTTGCTACAGACCTGCATGTTTACTTCGAGGCCTCGGCGGCAGTGATCACGCTGGTGCTGCTCGGCAAGCTGCTCGAGGCACGCGCCAAGGCAAAGACCAGCGAGGCCATCGAGGCGCTGATCCGCCTGCAACCGAGAATGGCCCGTGTCGAACGCGACGGACAACTGCTCGACATCGACGCCGCTCTGCTGGTACCAGGGGACATCTTCATTGTCCGTCCCGGCGAAAGCCTGCCGGTAGACGGCGAGGTGATCGACGGTTCGTCGAACGTCAATGAAGCCATGCTCACCGGTGAAAGCATGCCGCTGGCCAAGCGCCGCGGCGACCGCGTCTTTGCCGCCACCACCAACGGCGAGGGAATGCTGCGTTGCCGGGCCACCAGCGTTGGCGAGCACACCCTGCTCGCCGGAATCATTCGCATGGTGGCCGAAGCGCAGGGGTCGAAAGCGCCGGTGCAGAGACTCGCTGACCGGGTTTCGGCAATATTCGTACCGGTCGTCTGCGCCATCGCCTTGCTTACCTTGATCGCCTGGTGGGCTTATTCCGGCGTTTTCAGCAGCGCGTTGGTCAATGCCGTGGCGGTGCTGGTGATTGCCTGTCCCTGCGCCCTCGGACTGGCCACGCCGACGGCGATCATGGTCGCCAGCGGTCAGGGCGCCGCAGCCGGCATCCTGGTCAGGAATGCCGAAGCGCTCGAGCGCGCCGAGAAGGTCAGCATACTGGCAATCGACAAGACCGGGACCCTGACGCGAGGCGAACCGGTCGTCACCGATCTCGTCCCTTTGTCGACGTCTGCCGAGGAAGCGCTGGCGCTGGCTGCTGGCCTGGAACAGGGATCGGAACATCCGCTGGGGCGGGCAATCCTGCAGCACGCTCAGGCCGCCGGGACGATCTTGCCGGAACTTGACGAGTTTCGGGCGATTCCCGGTCGTGGCGTCGAAGGCCGGGTCGCCGGGCGCTGGCTGCGGCTGGCTGCGCCGGACAGCTGCCATGGCCTGGCTTTGCCCGAGGATCTGATCAACACTCTGCAACGGACCGGCAAGACCGTCGTGGTCCTGACTGAGCAGCGCAGCACCCCATGTGCCGGGGACGATGGCTCCCTGGCCCTAGCGCTCCTGGCCATCGCCGACCCGCTGCGCGAGACCTCGCGTGCCGCCGTGGCTCGCCTCCATGGCATGGGAATCCGCGTCGTGATGCTGACCGGTGACCATCCTGGAACCGCCACGGCGATTGCCCAGGAGACCGGTATCGATGATTTCCAGGCCGGCATCCTGCCCGCGGACAAAGCGGCAGCGGTCAATGCGCTGAAGACCGGCAAGGCTGTGGTGGCGATGGTCGGCGACGGGATCAACGACGCACCGGCGCTGGCGGCTGCCGACGTCAGCTTCGCCATTGGCGCAGGTTCCGATGCAGCCATCGCGGCAGCCGACGTGACGCTGGTGCGCAGCGATCTCAACGGAATCGCCGACGCCATCCTGCTTTCGCGTGCGACGCTACGGAAAATCAGGCAAAATCTGTTCTGCGCATTCATTTACAATGTGCTTGGCATTCCCCTGGCGGCGCTGGGAATGCTCAGTCCGGTGATCGCAGGCGCCGCGATGGCAATGAGTTCGGTCTCTGTGGTGTCCAACTCGCTGCTCCTCAAACGCTGGCACGCCGGAGACAGGCCCGGGGCCGGACTCTCTAATCGGAAGGTCTGATGGAAAAAATCGTGATTGCGGTAGCCGGAATGAGTTGCCAGGGTTGCGTGCAGAGTGTCACCGCAGCCCTCCAGGCGCTGCCCGGTGTCGAGCAGGTAGAGGTATCCCTCGCTTCTGGGCAAGCCAGCATCGCCTGTGACCCAGCGCTGGTAAGCGCCGCGGAGTTGCGGCAGGTGGTCGAAGAAGCGGGATTTGACGCTAGTTAATGGGAAAGTCACTTCAGCGACTCATGAATGTTTTCGCGTAGAGATGGTCTTCGCCATCGCCTGCGACACCGCACATCCGCCCTGCGTGGTCAAGAAAAATGTCCAGAAAAAAAACCGGAACCAACGAAGCTGCTGCACCGCAAGTCCCCTCGACCGCAGCGCTCAGACTGACGCAGTTCTCGCACGGCGGCGGTTGCGGATGCAAGATCGCTCCCGGCGTACTCGAACAGATCCTCGCCAAGACCTCGTCAGCGATCGTGCCTCGGCAATTGCTGGTGGGTATCGAAACCAGCGATGACGCTGCCGTCTATCAACTCAGCGCCGAGCAGGCGCTGGTGGCGACCACCGACTTTTTCATGCCGATCGTCGATGATCCTTTCGACTTTGGCTGCATCGCCGCGACCAACGCACTCTCCGATGTCTATGCGATGGGAGGCGTGCCGCTGTTGGCCCTGGCAATCGTTGGCATGCCGGTCAACAAGCTGCCGCTGGCCACCATCAAACGAATCCTCGAAGGCGGTGAATCCATCTGTACCAGGGCGGGCATTCCAATTGCCGGCGGACATACCATCGACTCTGTCGAGCCGATTTACGGCCTGGTTGCCATTGGTCTGGTGCATCCGGACAACCTCAAACGCAATTCCGGCGCCCGCCCTGGCGACCAGCTGATTCTAGGCAAGGCACTCGGGGTGGGCTTCTTCAGCGCGGCGCTGAAGAAAGGACTGTTGTCGCACGCCTGCTACACCGCGATGATCGCCGCAACGACACAGCTCAACACGCCGGGTCGTGCACTCGCCTGCCTGTCCGGTGTGCACGCGATGACCGACGTCACCGGTTTTGGCCTGCTCGGCCACCTGGTCGAAATCTGCAAGGCCTCGGGCGTTGCGGCAAAGATCGATTTCACGGCCCTGCCCTTGTTGCCGAATGCGCTCGGTTACGCAGCAAAAGGCTGTATCACCGGCGCTTCCGGGCGCAACTGGGTGAGCTATGGCGAGCACGTCAGTCTCCAGAAGAAATCATTCAGCGACCCCGAACAGGCACTGCTGACCGACCCGCAGACCAGTGGTGGCCTGCTGGTCGCCTGTGCGCCCGAAGTGGTCACCGAAGTCCTGGCGATTTTCCTGCAGGAGGGATTCGACCACGCCACGGTGATTGGAGAAATCTGCGAAGGCAAGCCGCAGGTATCCGTGCTCAAGAGCCAAGCCGGCTGAAAAAATGGGGACACCTTGCAGTGTCCCCCCTTGCAACCCATCGACTTCAGCCGAAGGAAAAACGCCCGCGGTATTCTCCCGCGCTTGTCTCCGCTTGAAGGCAGCTAGCCAGCGCGATGGCTGCGCGCTGGCAGCTTGCAGCGCCTATGAGAACAACCACCCCGCGTCGACCGGCGTTTGGCCACCATTTGCGTTCAGCAATTCGGCGATCCCGGTCAGCGTGACGCCAGCAGCGGCAGCGTCCTGAGCCGCCACGCTGAAGTACACGTCGGTCATGTCCACCGTCTGCCCATCGGACATCGTGGCACTGCTGCGCTCGAGGTGCACGTTGCCCTGACGGTCCAGGAACGGCAGCTCGGTGTAGGCGGTGGCAAGCTCGCTCACACCGGCCTCGGCGAGTGTCATCAGTTCACCGTCGTCGGTCTGGTGGTTGCCGTTGGCGTCCCGCCAGATCCTCAGATCGGCAAAGGCTGCGTCGGCAGCATTGACCAGACCATCGCCATTGCTGTCGTATTCTGCGAGCTGTGCAAAACCCGCCCCCTTGGCTGTGCCGCCGAACAGTTCGCTGATGCTGTCGACCTTGCCATTGCCGTTCTTGTCGACCGCCAGGAAACCGTCGCCACCCGAGAGCCACCCCGAAGCGACCGCACCGCCATTGCCGAAAAGGTCGAAACTGCCACCTGAATCGGCGCGGCTGACGGTCTGGATACCATTGCCGTCGAGGTCGATGGCGATCGGCGTGATGCCGGCGTCACGGGTCAGGTCATTCTGGCCGGAAACCAACGTAAATGCGCTGGTCTTGGTGACATTGGTGGTGGCTATGGCGTCACCGGCGACGTCGGAGTCGATTGAGTCATTGCTCCCCGTGTCCTTGACCGCCCACTTCCAGTTGCTCATGTTGTTCCACTGCCCGTAGTTATAGTGCTGGACATTGGTCTTGTCGAACTGAAGGACGTAGGTGCCTGGATCGAGGTTGCTGAACAGGTAGTTACCGCTGCTATTGGTGGTGGTCGTGGCCAGTACCGTGGTGCCGGCGGCATTCATCAGTTTGACGGTGATGCCTTTGATACCGGGTTCGCTGGCATCCTGGACATTGTCGTGATCCATGTCATCCCAGACCTTGTCGCCAACCGAAGCCTTCCGGTAGAGGCCCGCATCCCAGCTCAGGTCGTTTTCACCGCTGATCAGTGTCGTGAGAACAGTCTTGCCAGTTGTCGAATCGATATCGGAGTCGGTCGCATCATTTCCGCCCTGATCCTTCGGCGAAACGTAATAACCCGTCGGCGCGACAACCTGTACCTTGTAGTCACCCGGAGTGAGGTTGCTGAATAGGTAATTGCCGCTGGCATTGGTGGTGGTCGTAGCGACAGTGCCATCCGACGAGTTGAGCAACTTGACGGTCACCCCACTGATCCCGTTTTCGCCCGTATCTTGAACCCCGTTGGCGTTGAGATCCTCCCAGACGCGGTCGCCGAGCGAGGCCAGAATGGGTTGCGCAGCCGGATTCTTGTAATGGCTGAGGTCGGAGTCGGAAGTAGCGCCCGGAGCCGTCACTGTCGCCTTGTTCTCATAAACGCCCGGGGAGGATTGCCGAACCGTCAGATTCTCGATCTTGAACCGATCCTCCGGCGTGGTATCGCCCGTCCAGCCGGAAATTACCAGCACGTTGCCGGATACATTGCCCGCGTTCAGGTCGGCCAGTCGGGTCGAGCTGAGGTCGGTCAGATTGACCTCGGTGAATCCCAACGCGGTGAGATCGGCGTCACTGAGCATCGTGTCATGGTTGTTGAACGGGTCGCTGCGCGTGCCGATCCACACCGACATGTCGCTATCGCCGACGACATAGCCCAGGAAGGCCGAATCGACGACCACATTCTGATTGAACTCGAACAGCACGTAGTTGTCCCGCCCGCCCAGGTTGTCCACCGTATGCGTGTCGCCACTGCCGCTCTCGCTGCTGTCGGTCACGCCAAGTCCGCCACCGTAGCTGCCGAGGTAGGCTTGCGCCCAAGTGCCGGTGCTTTGATCGCGGCTGAAGGCGCTGGTCTTGACCGACAGGGCACCGGAGGTGAAGGTGCGAACGTTGCCGTCGCTCCCGTCCGTAGCGCTGCTGCCCGAAAAGTCGAAGGTGGTCGCGGCGCCCGCAGCCGTAAGGTTCTGGACAGTGCCGGTCGCCTTGTATAGCCAAGCCTCGCCCGGGTCCAGCAGATTGTTGGTATTGGTGTCACCCGATTGATAGGTGATCTTGCCGTTGGCCACCGAGAGGTCGTCCGCTGTGTTCCCGGTCGTGCCGTTGTCGTCGACAATCGCCACATCATTTTTCGCAAACGCCACGTTGCCCGTATTGGTCACCTTGTAGGTCCAGGTGACGCTCGAACCGGGTGTCAGGACCGGCACCCCCGCGCCATTGGCAGCATCCTCGTTGTCGTAGTCGGGAGCAGTCGCATTGCTGTTGCTCGGCCCGTTGGTGGTCTTCTCGATGTCGATCTTCGGCGTTGGGGTCGGCACAACCGGATTCTTGTAATGGCTGAGGTCGGAGTCGGAAGTAGCGCCCGGAGCCGTCACTGTCGCCTTGTTCTCATAAACGCCCGGGGAGGATTGCCGAACCGTCAGATTCTCGATCTTGAACCGATCCTCCGGCGTGGTATCGCCCGTCCAGCCGGAAATTACCAGCACGTTGCCGGATACATTGCCCGCGTTCAGGTCGGCCAGTCGGGTCGAGCTGAGGTCGGTCAGATTGACCTCGGTGAATCCCAACGCGGTGAGATCGGCGTCACTGAGCATCGTGTCATGGTTGTTGAACGGGTCGCTGCGCGTGCCGATCCACACCGACATGTCGCTATCGCCGACGACATAGCCCAGGAAGGCCGAATCGACGACCACATTCTGATTGAACTCGAACAGCACGTAGTTGTCCCGCCCGCCCAGGTTGTCCACCGTATGCGTGTCGCCACTGCCGCTCTCGCTGCTGTCGGTCACGCCAAGTCCGCCACCGTAGCTGCCGAGGTAGGCTTGCGCCCAAGTGCCGGTGCTTTGATCGCGGCTGAAGGCGCTGGTCTTGACCGACAGGGCACCGGAGGTGAAGGTGCGAACGTTGCCGTCGCTCCCGTCCGTAGCGCTGCTGCCCGAAAAGTCGAAGGTGGTCGCGGCGCCCGCAGCCGTAAGGTTCTGGACAGTGCCGGTCGCCTTGTATAGCCAAGCCTCGCCCGGGTCCAGCAGATTGTTGGTATTGGTGTCACCCGATTGATAGGTGATCTTGCCGTTGGCCACCGAGAGGTCGTCCGCTGTGTTCCCGGTCGTGCCGTTGTCGTCGACAATCGCCACATCATTTTTCGCAAACGCCACGTTGCCCGTATTGGTCACCTTGTAGGTCCAGGTGACGCTCGAACCGGGTGTCAGGACCGGCACCCCCGCGCCATTGGCAGCATCCTCGTTGTCGTAGTCGGGAGCAGTCGCATTGCTGTTGCTCGGCCCGTTGGTGGTCTTCTCGATGTCGATCTTCGGTGTCACCAGGATCACGCCCGCATCGAGCGTCGGGTTGTGTTCGCCCGAGCCCAGCGTGACGATCTGCGTCTTGCCGGTCGTGGTGTCGGCGTCGGAGTCGGAGGCGTCGTTGCCGACATTCTGACCGGTGAACACGGTGCCGGCCGGGGCGGCAAACTGCACCTGGTATTCCACGCCCGGCTTCAGGCCCGTGAATTGATAGAAACCATCCGTGCCGGTGGTGGTGGTCGCCGTGGTGTTGTCGCCCGCCGTGGCGATCAGGCCGTCGGCCCCGCCGCCGATCAGGGTCACGGTCTTGCCGCTGATGCCGGTCGCGCCGTCGTCCTGCTGGCCGTTGGCGTTGCTGTCGAGCCACAGCCGGTCTCCCAGGCTGGCGGGAGGAATCACCACGCCCGCGTCCAGCGTCGGGTTGTGTTCACCCGAGCCCAGCGTGACGATCTGCGTCTTGCCGGTCGTGGTGTCGGCGTCGGAGTCGCTCGTGTCGTTGCCGACGTTCTGACCGGTGAACACGGTGCCCGCCGGGGCGGCAAACTGCACCTGGTATTCCACGCCCGGTGTCAGGCCCGTGAATTCGTAGAAACCGTCGGTGCCGGTGGTGGTGGTCGCCGTGGTGTCGCCCACACCGTTGATCAGCCCGTCGGCCCCGCCGCCGATCAGGGTCACGGTCTGGCCGCTGATGCCGGTCGCGCCGTCGTCCTGCTGGCCGTTGGCGTTGCTGTCGAGCCACAGCCGGTCTCCCAGGCTGGCGGGAGGAATCACGACGCCCGCATCCAGCGTCGGGTTGTGTTCGCCCGGCGCCAGCGTGACGATCTGCGTCTTGCCGGTCGTGGTGTCGGCGTCGGAGTCGCTCGTGTCGTTGCCGACGTTCTGACCGGTGAACACGGTGCCCGCCGGGGCGGCAAACTGCACCTGGTATTCCACGCCCGGTGTCAGGCCCGTGAATTCGTAGAAACCGTCGGTGCCGGTGGTGGTGATCGCCGTGGTGTCGCCCACACCGTTGATCAGCCCGTCGGCCCCGCCGCCGATCAGGGTCACGGTCTGGCCGCTGATGCCGGTCGCGCCGTCGTCCTGCTGGCCGTTGGCGTTGCTGTCGAACCACAGCCGGTCGCCCAGGCTGGCGGGCTGGACCAGCCCGGCGTCGATGGTCTGATTCGACCCTCCTGGGGGAAGTGTAACGACATGACTGAATCCAGAAGTTACATGTGCGTCGCTGTCGGCCGCATCCTGAGCGTTGCCGTTTGCATCCTTCGTAGTGAACTGATATGAGGTCGGCGCAATGAATTTCACCTGATAGTTACCCGCCTTGAGGCCAGTGAACTGGTAGTAACCATGCTCGACTGCTGCGGTACTGAAATCGTCGCCGGTCTTGGTGCTCGAAATGAAATTGCCGCTGCCGTCGTACAATTCGACGACCACATTGTCGACGCCAGCCTCATTGGAATCCTGAAGGCCGTTGCCATTACCATCAAACCAAACGTAGTCGCCGAGTCTGGCACTCTGCAGCTGGATGATCAGCGGCTGTACGTTGCCCGTCGGGTCAATGAATGTCGTGAAGAACGCATCGGTTGGCAATACGCCGTTACCGCTGGCGATGGCGATGGCGGATTGAGACACCAGGAAGTCGATGTCAGCGGAGCTGACCACGTTATTGCCGCCGTCATTCAGGAAGGGCGTCTGGCCTGCAGCGATAATCTGGGCATCGGTAAAGCCGTTGATCTTCCAGATGGCGGTCTGCACTTCACCGTAGTTGAATTGGCCACCGAACTTGGGATCGGAAGTCAGATTTTGCGCCAGCAGCCAGTTGATTCGATCGGTCTGTAGCTGCGTCATCACCAGCGAACCGGATGGATCAAACGATGGTACCGTATTGCCAGGGTAGTTCGTCGTGCCGGAATAGGTGGTCGGCGACAAATTGATGTCGATCAAGGGGGTAAGGCAATAGGCGTCATACACGCCATTGGGAAGCAACGGGTCTGTGCTGTTCGTGACGATCAGGTCAAGAAAACTCGGCGCACCCTGGTCTGGCTGCTGGGTTGCCGGATTGAATGAAGTGCCGGCCGCGTTGGTCGCTGGAGAGGTGACACGGATAGTGAATGTGCTCATGGCTTGGGTTTCTGGGTCAAAGATAAGTAGTCAGAACAGCCATTTTGCATCCTGCTGCGAATTTCACCAGGACTTCTTCCACAGACGCTGAAGATGATGGCAGTCGGCTTGATGATCGGCACCTAACGCCGAAAACGCCGGGAATCAAGGGGCAGGAATCGAAATGCCCCTTCTCCAGGCGTGAGTGACTCGGCTTTACTTCTTGTTACGCCGGGCTACCAGCATCGCGACAGCTGCAGCGGCTACCAGCGCCAGCGATTCGGGCTCCGGAACGTGCAGCACAGGAGCCGCAACAGCAGAAATTGCAGTAGACATCAGGACAGCGATAGAGAACAGTGCGCGCATGGGAAAACTCCTCTTGAGAACAGTTGATCATTGATTAACACTTTTACTGCCCACTGATTGAGCGGCAGCCAAAGCGCACAAAGCATCAATCGTGCCAACTGATCTCATGATCTGGTTTAAAATGAATCTCGTCTTCGGCGACAGGATCGTCCCACCGAACTGTAAGAAATTCCGACACCTGGTCGGCAGCGATGTTGACGACCAACTATTTCAGACTAAACTAAGCGGACTAGATTTACAGGCGCAGGAGCCGTTCATGCAAACGTTCAACATTCACGATGCCAAGACCCAGCTATCTCGCCTGGTCGAACAAGCCGCCAAGGGTGAGTCATTCGTGATCGCCAAAGCCGGTAAGCCTATGGTCAAGGTGATGGCGCTCAATGCACCAGAGTCCTCTCAAATGAAACGGATCGGCTTTCTGGCCGGTCAGGTCACTGTGCCGGCAGCCAGGGTATTCAATGCGTTGGGAAGCGAAGAAATCGTAGCGATGTTCGCTTGTGAGGAATGAAGCTCCTGCTCGATACTCATCTGCTGCTTTGGAGCGGGGTGTCGGGAAACGACACGGCGAGCGGATCTCTGCCGACGGAGGTGTCCGCACTGATCAAGGACGAGACGAATGCCTTGTATTTCAGCCCCGCCAGCATTTGGGAGGTCGCCATCAAGAATGCGCTCGCCAGGGCCGACTTTCGTGTTGACCCGCACCTGTTCCGGCGCGCACTCCTCGACAACGGCTATATCGAGCTGCCCATCAACAGCGAGCACACCGCAGGGTTGGCAAATTTGCCTGATCATCACAAAGATCCTTTCGACCGACTTCTGATTGCCCAGGCGACGGTCGAAGGCATCACTCTGCTGACCAATGACGTCCAGGTGGCCGCCTACCGCATGAGTCCGATTCGGCTGGTCTAAGAGCGATCGACCTCCCGTGCGGCTGCCAGTCCGCTCGCCTGCCCGCCCTCTGCCGTGCATACCCCAGACTCATGACGTTTCCTGCTTCAAGGACGACCGCAAGGTGGCACATCGGGATCACCACGAAACTCACGCAGTCGCCCCTCAAGAAGACCTCAAGCCCCCCGGCAGATCAGCACCACCGCCTCGGTGGCGATGCCCTCACCACGGCCGACAAAGCCCAGCCGTTCGGCGGTCTTGGCCTTGATGTTCACACAGCTTGCAGGCACCTGCAGGTCGGCAGCGATGTTGGCCACCATCTGCGGCAGGTGTGGTGCCATCTTCGGCTGCTCCGCGAGGATCGTCGCGTCGACATTGCCCACCCGCCAGCCGGCCTGCGCCAGCAGCGCAAACGTTGCGCGCAGCAACTGCCGACTGTCGGCACCCCGATGGCGGGCATCGGTATCGGGAAAGTGACGGCCGATGTCACCGAGCGCAGCGGCGCCGAGCAGCGCGTCGGTGATCGCGTGCAGCAACGCATCCGCATCGGAATGGCCGAGCAGGCCGCAGACATGCGGAATGTCGACACCGCCGAGGATCAGCTTGCGTCCTGGAACCAGTGCGTGAATATCGCAACCTTGTCCGATACGAACGGTCATGACTTTTCCAGACACCTTCGACCATGAAAGTCATGACCGTTTCCCTCTCCCCCGACCCCTCCCCCGCGAGGAGGTAGGGAAGATTCATGAGTCGCTGACGCGACTTCCACATTAATCATTGGCATCATTGGCCCCTCTGCATTCTCGCCAGCAGGATCAGTTCCGCCAGTCGCAGATCGACCGGATAAGTGACCTTGAGATTGCTGGCGTCACCCTGCACCAGTTTCGGCCTGAAACCGGCGGCTTCGACGGCCGACGCCTCATCGGTACTGGCGAGCGGCTCGACCAGGACCCGGGTCAACAGGCCATAACGAAACATCTGCGGTGTCTGCGCCTGCCACAGGCCGTCGCGCGGCTCAGTACCGGCCACGCGCTCGCCGGCGTCGGCGCGTTTCAGCGTGTCCGCCACCGGCACCGCGAGAAGGCCGCCGACGGGATCGTCGGCGAGTTCGTCGCAAAGGGCCGTCAACATCGCCTGCGAAAGACAGGGTCGCGCGGCATCATGCACCAGCACCCAGTCTTCGTCATCGGCAGCCGTCGCCGCAGCGTCGAGGCCATTGCGGACGCTGGCGGATCGCGTCGCACCTCCACAAAAAATGGTTTCAAGTTTATAGCCTAGACTTGTCCAATCATGCTGTCGCCACCATCTATCCTCTGGCGACAGCACCACCCAGACACGCTCGATGCGCGGATGGTGACAAAGAACCGCGAGACTGTGATAGATCAATGGTTGACCGGCAAGCATCTGATATTGTTTGGGCGTCTCGCCGCCAAAGCGCGATCCCGAACCGGCGGCAGGAACGATTGCGTAGTAGTTTGGCATGGCGTAATTTTAACCAGTTATACGCACAGGGATGGCGAAATGAATCCGCGGTGTTGCGGCCAGACGATCACTGCCACGCCCATCCCGTGGTCACGGCGGCCCTCTGGTCGAGCCGCCCTTCATCGAGGAGCAAGCACGTGACGCACTCAACCCAGCCAATCCGTCCGGCCGCAGTTGCCGGCATGTTCTACCCCGGCTCCCCTTCGGCTCTGGCGCGCGACCTCCAGCAAATGCTGAGCCACCCGCCACCGGCACCCGGCATCCGCCCGAAGGCGATCATTGCCCCGCATGCCGGCTATGTCTATTCGGGCCCGATCGCGGCCAGCATCTATGCGCCGCTCGCGAACCTGCGCGAGCGCATTCGTCGCGTGATCCTGCTCGGACCGACCCACCGGGTCGCGGTCGATGGGCTGGCGCTGCCCTCCTCCCGCGCCTTCGCCACCCCGCTCGGCGTCGTCCAGCTCGACCAGGAAGCCATGGCCAGCATCGAACCATTGCCGCAGGTCATCGTCAGCGACGCCGCGCATGCCCTCGAACACTCGCTGGAAGTGCAGCTTCCTTTCCTGCAGACGGTGCTTGCCGGGTTCACGCTGTTGCCGCTCGCGGTCGGCCGCGCTTCGGCTGCAGCGGTGGCGGAAGTGCTCGAATGCGTGTGGGGAGGAGATGAGACGCTGATCGTGATCAGCTCCGATCTTTCGCACTACCTGCCCTACGCGCTGGCCCGGGAGACCGACAGCAACACCGCGCGACACATTGTCGCGCTCGATGCGCACCTCGACCATCAACAGGCGTGTGGCGCGACACCGGTCAATGGCCTGTTGCTGGCTGCGCGTCGGCACGGATTGCAGGCCAGACTGATCGATCTGCGCAATTCCGGCGACACCGCCGGCGACCGGTCGCGAGTCGTCGGCTACGGCGCCTTCAGTTTCAGCGCGGAGCCCGCACATGCCCACTGACGCCTTGGGCAGCGCTCTGCTGTCGATCGCCCGCAACGCGATCGCCAAGCGTTTCGGACTCGCCGCGCGGGCCGTTGATCCGCTCCCGGAACTTGCCGAACCGGCAGCGACGTTCGTCACCCTCACCCAGGACGGTCGGTTGCGCGGTTGCATCGGCAGCCTCGAAGCACACCGGCCGCTCGCCACCGACGTCGCTGAAAACGCCGTTGCCGCGGCCTTTCTTGATACGCGCTTTGCGCCCTTGAGTCAGGCGGAGTTTGTACGCACGTGCGTCGAGGTTTCACTGCTGACGCCGGCCGAGCCCTTCGCCATCGTCGACGAGGCCGACGCGCTGGCGCGTCTGCGACCCGGCATCGACGGCCTGATTGTGAGTTACGGCAGGCGGCGCGCGACCTTCCTGCCGCAGGTCTGGGAGTCGCTCCCCGAGCCCCGCCAATTCCTGGCACAACTGAAACTCAAAGCCGGGCTGCCCGCCGACTTCTGGCACGAGCAGCTCGTCCTCGCGCGTTATGGAGTCCGAAAATGGAAAGAGAACTAGACCATTCACCCAAGGTGCCGGAATCGGCACATCCGGGTCGCTGGTGGCACGCCATCGAAGACGAACGCATTCAGTGCGACCTCTGTCCGCGTGACTGTAGACTGCATGAGGGTCAGCGCGGCGCCTGCTTCGTTCGCCAGAACCTCGGTGGTCAGATGGTGCTGACCACCTACGGGCGTTCGTCGGGCTTCTGCATCGATCCGATCGAGAAAAAGCCGCTCAACCACTTCTATCCCGGCTCGTCGATCCTCTCCTTCGGCACTGCCGGTTGCAATCTCGCCTGCAAATTCTGTCAGAACTGGGACATCTCGAAGTCGAAAGACATGGACCGACTGCTCGACGCCGCGACTCCCGAGGGCATCGCCGCCGCAGCGGTTGCCTACGGCGCCCAGTCGGTAGCCTTCACCTACAACGACCCGGTCATCTTCGCCGAATACGCGATCGACACTGCGCGGGCCTGCCATGAACGCGACGTCAGGACCGTGGCTGTCACTGCCGGCTACATCCATCCCGAGCCGGCGCGCGAGTTCTACGCCGTTCTGGACGCCGCCAACGTCGATCTCAAGGCCTTCACCGACGATTTCTACTTCAGGCTCTGCGGAGGCCACCTGCAACCGGTACTCGACATCCTCGCCTACATCCATCATGAAACGAAGTGCTGGCTCGAAATCACCACCCTGCTGATTCCGGGCAAGAACGATTCCGCTGACGAAATCAAGGCACTCGCCGACTGGGTGGCGCGCGAACTGGGGCCGGAAGTCCCGCTGCACTTCACCGCCTTCCATCCCGACTGGAAAATGAGCGACTTGCCTCGGACCCCGCCGTCGACACTGACACAGGCGCGGCGCATCGCCATCGACGCCGGCCTGCACTACGTGTACACCGGCAATGTGCACGACAGCGAAGGTGGAACCACCTTCTGCCCGTCTTGCCAGGCTGCCCTGATCGAGCGCGACTGGTACAGCATCCGGCATTACGACCTGCCGAGCGATGGCCGCTGCCCCCACTGCGGAACCTTGATTGCCGGCCACTTCACCCGTTTCGGCAAGCCTTTCGGACCGCGTCGCGTGCCGGTGCGGCTGGAGCGGCGGTGAACGAAGCCATCAGTTTTCCGGGTGATGCGCCAATCTCCATCCCCACCGGGCAGGCTCTACTGCAAGGCTTGCTGACCCTGCCGGCGCGCTTGTCGGCCCTGGTCGTGCTGACGCATGCCGGCGAGAATCCCGAGGCGCGCGACGACGCTCTGGCCGTGGTCCTGCAGCACGCCGGCATCGGCACGCTGACGCTCGACCTGCTGACGCACGCCGAAGAACGCTTCGCCGACATTCACCACAACGTCTCGCTGCTCGCCAGACGCCTGCTCGACACACTCACGCTGATCAAGCAACGGATGCTGCTGGGTGAATTGCCGACCCTGCCGATCGGCCTCTGCGCCGCTGGCGACTGTTCTCCGGTGGCGCTGCGCGTTGCCGCCCTGCGCGACCATGACATCTTTGCCATCGTCTGCCGCGGTGGTCTGATCGATCTGGCCGGCATGCTCTACCTGCGCTCGCTCAGCGCTCCGCTGCTGGTTCTCGTCGGCGAGGACGACGAACGTGTGACGGCCAGCAATCGACGCGCCCTGCACCAGTTGAGCTGCCACCATGAACTGAAACTGCTGCCGCCCGTGTCGCCCGATCCGGCCGCCGCTCTCGGGGCCGTCGCCCGCGAGACGGCGCTCTGGTTTGTCCAGCACCGGCCCACACTGGCCTGAGAGGTTGTGGGGAAATCGTCGCGAGCAGGCCGAGATGTTGGTCGAAGTCTCTCGTTCGATGGAGATGCGTTGACCTCGGTAATCGCCCCTCCCCCTTGCGGGGGCGAAGGCGGGGTTTCGCGGAGCACTGCTCCGCGCCGCCGCAGCCGGCCCGCGATGCAGCGTGGGCCGTGGAAGGGGTTGGGGAGAGGGGGCCATCGTTGCACACGAATTCGTCGAATTCTTGCGAAACCATATGACCAAAGCCGTCAGTCGACCCTGTTGGCCTCTGCAAGGGCATGGAGCCCCCCCTCTCCCCAACCCCTCCCCCGCGAGGGGGGAGGGGCCTATCGGTACCTCCCAACACTTTCATTCACACCCTCCGGCCCGGCGCTACCCGGAAACGAAAAAATCGTATATATTGCACCGCAACAGGCTTGCCGGAAGGGCCAGCACCGACTCGGACCCCGGCGACGGCCAGCATGCGCAAACCACAAAGCGATTGCCCCTCTTCGAAGAAGACCCGGCACAACGTTTGCTTGTCAGCCGTGACGGAGTCTTGCAGCCCCTTACCGCGCCGCTTCAGCGGCAGACCCACCAGGACCATTTTATGAAACCAGCCAATCCTTCCCTGTTGAGCAGGATCTCCCTTGCCTTTGGCACCTTCTTCTCGATCCTTTCCGATGGCCAGTTTGCCGCGCGCGTTCAGGCGCTGCGTTCCGGAGAACAGCGCGCTGAACCTTCGGCACCGGCGCCGGCCCCCAAACCGGTTGTCGTGCCGCTCCGGGAAGCCGCTCCCGACGGCGCACTGCAACTCCTTGGCCTGCTGCAGCGAGAGGCGCGCTTCATCGACTTCATCCAGGAGGATGTCGCCGCCTATGCCGACGCCGACATCGGCGCTGCGGTGCGCGTCGTGCATGAAGGCTGTCGCAAGGTGCTGCACGACAATTTCACGATCAGCCCGGTCCGCGATGAAGCCGAAGGCAGCCGGATCACGCTGCCGGCAGGCTTCGACGCTGCGGCGATTCGCGTCACCGGCAACGTCGTCGGCCAGCCGCCCTTCCACGGCAGCATCACTCACCGCGGCTGGCGGGTGGTCGACACGCGCCTGCCCAGGCTGAGCGGCAGTCATCAACTGAACATCGTTGCCCCCGCGGAGGTGGAACTATGAGCGAGCCAAAATTTTCGATCGGCATCGATCTGGGCACCACGCACTGCGCCCTCTCCTACGTCGATATCGGCGCCTGCGATGGCGAACAGGTCGTGCAGGAGGTGCTGCAGGTACCCCAGTTGACCGCACCCGGCTCGGTCGAGGCGCTTGGCCTGCTGCCGTCGTTCATCTACCTGCCGCACCCGAGCGAGCTCGCCGCCGGCGATCTGGACCTTCCGTGGACCAACGAACAGGACCATGCGGTTGGTGAAATGGCGCGCAGCCGCGGTGCAGCGACGCCGATCCGTCTGGTGTCGAGCGCCAAGAGCTGGCTCTGTCACGCTGGCGTCGATCGGCGCGCAGCGATCCTGCCCAACGACGCACCGCCGGAAGTGACGCGCCTGTCACCGCTCGAAGCCTCGCTGCGCTATCTCGGCCACCTGCGCTCCGCCTGGGATCAGGCGCAGCCGGAGATCCCTTTCGTCGAGCAGGAGATCGTCGTCACGATTCCCGCCTCCTTCGACCCTGCAGCCCGCGAACTGACTGCCGAAGCGGCGCGCGCCGCCGGCTGCGAGCGCATGACCCTGCTCGAAGAACCGCAAGCGGCGCTCTACAGCTGGATTCAGCAGAGTGCCGGCGGCTGGCGCAAACAGGTACGGCCCGGCGACATCATCCTGGTCGTCGATGTCGGCGGCGGCACCAGCGACTTTTCGCTGATCGCCGTGCTCGAACGCGAAGGTAACCTCGAACTGCATCGCGTCGCCGTCGGCGAGCACATCCTGCTCGGCGGTGACAACATGGACCTGGCGCTGGCCTATGCCGTCGCCGGCAAGCTGTCCGCCCAGGGCAGCAAGCTCGACGCCTGGCAACTGCGGGCGCTGACGCACGCCTGCCGAGGTGCCAAAGAAACGCTGCTCAGCGATCCTGAAATTGCTGTCGTGCCGCTGGTGATCGCCAGCCGTGGCGCCAAGCTGATCGGCGGATCGATCCGCACCGAACTGACGCGTGCTGAACTCTCCGCGACACTGCTCGAAGGTTTCTTCCCGCCCGCAGCCATCGCCGATCGCCCACAGGGCCGTGGGCGTGGCGGTCTGACGCAGCTCGGCCTGCCCTACGCGCAGGACGCCGCCGTCACCCGTCACCTGGCCGCTTTTCTCGCCCGCCAGGTCGCCGCGACCGCTGATCTCGCGGGTTTCATCGGCGAGTTGCCCGAAGACGCAACCTTTCTGCATCCGACCGCTGTACTCTTCAATGGTGGCGTCTTCAAGTCCGAACTGCTCGCCGAACGTACCCTGGCGACGATCAATTCCTGGCTCAGTGCCGAGGCTGCCCCGGCCGCACGCCTGCTCGAAGGCGCCGACCTTGACCTCGCCGTTGCGCGCGGGGCCGCTTATTACGGCTACGTCCGGCGCGGCCAGGGCGTGCGCATCCGTGGCGGCACGGCACAGGCATACTACGTCGCGGTCGAATCGGTGATGCCCGCGGTACCCGGCCTGCAACCGCCGGTGCAAGCACTGTGCCTGGCGCCGTTCGGCATGGAGGAAGGCAGCGAGGCCGCCTTGTCGGAGCAGGAATTCGGCCTGGTCGTCGGCGAACAGGTGCGCTTTCGCTTCTTCGGATCTTCGGTTCGCCGTCAGGACCAGGTGGGCACACTGCTTGACGATTGGGAACCCGAAGAACTGCAGGAACTCGACGAAATCCAGACCACGCTGCCGAGCGAAGGCCGTGCCGCCGGCGAAGTGGTACGCGTCAGGCTGCATGCGCGCATCACCGAAGCCGGCACCCTCGAACTCGAAGCCCTGCCGCACGACGGCCCGCAGCACTGGAAAGTCGAGTTCGACGTGCGCGCCGGCGCCAGCGACTGAGTGCTGATGAAGATCCCCCCAAACAGTGGGTGGTATACTAAAGGCGGTCACAAAATACCCTGCTATTTCTCGCTAACCGCATGTTTGTAATGTAAATTATTCGCCAAGAGAAGTGCGCTTGTGACAGCGAAAGGTATAACCCGCAAAGATCGTTCCGGTCAAGTCGTCAAAGTAGCTTCGGCAAGCCGTGCAGCGATATTTTCGGCGCGACGGCTGGGTCGTGTCATGACATTTTGGTAGTGTGATTCGATATTTTTGTCTGATTATGGAGGAGTGACAAATATGGCAAAGAGTGCCCCGGGCCTGACCCGCAGCAGCATCCTGAGCAAAACGATCGTCTTCATCGATTCGCGCGTGGAGGATCACCCGACGCTGATCCGTGGCCTGAGCGCCGATTGCGAGCCGGTCTGGCTCGATGCCACGCAGGACGGGCTGCAGCAGATGCAGGCGGCGCTTGCCGATCGGCGCGACCTGGCTTCGATCCGCATCCTGGCGCACGGTCGCCCCGGCGCGCTGTGGATCGGTGCAGGGGAACTCACGTGCGAAAACGTCGATCACCACGCCGCGGAACTCGCGGCGATCGGCCGGGCGCTGGGCATTGATGGCGATGTGCAGATCTATGGCTGCGAAGTCGGCAAAGGGAGCGACGGCCGCGCCTTTGTGCGCGCGCTGGCGGAAGCCTGCGGCGCGCATGTCGCGGCTTCTTCAAAGCCGGTCGGACATGCTGATCTGGGCGGGGAGTGGCGGCTCGATGTCGGCCAGTTCTGCACCCCGCCGATTCACAACCTGCGCTGGCACGGGCTGCTCGGCATAACGATCACGCCGGTGGCGCATTCCTATGATCGTAGCGCCGGCGAGTGGCGCAATGGTTCGGCCTTTGCCGCGCTGCGCGCCGATGGCTCGCTGGTAACCTGGGGGTATGCTGGCAATGGCGGCAACATCAGCGCCGTGGCCGCATCACTCGATGGCACGATCGACGTGACGCAGGTGTTTTCATCAGAGAACGCCTTTGCCGCGCTGCGCGCCGATGGCTCGGTGGTGACTTGGGGGAATTCTACCTATGGCGGTAACAGCAGCGGCGTGGCCACAAAACTCGATGGCACGATTGATGTGACGCAGGTGTTTTCGACGATCTTTGCCTTTGCCGCGCTGCGTGCCGATGGTTCGGTGGTGACTTGGGGGTATGCCGGCGATGGCGGCGACAGCAGCGCCGTGGCCGCAGCACTCGATGGCACGGTCGATGTAACGCAGGTATTTTCAACAGGATACGCTTTTGCCGTGCTGCGCGCCGATGGCTCGGTGGTGACTTGGGGACGTGCCACCGCTGGCGGCGACAACAGCGCCGTGGCCGCCGCACTCGATGGCTCGACCGATGTGACGCAGGTGTTTTCAACGTTAAATGCCTATGCTGCTCTGCGCGTCGATGGCTCGGTGGTGACCTGGGGTGGTAGTGGCGATGGCGGCAACAGCAGCGCCGTGGCCGCAGCACTTGATGGCACGATCGACGTGACGCGGGTGTTTTCGACGATTGTGTCCTTTGCCGCGCTGCGCGCCGATGGCTCGCTGGTGACCTGGGGGGATCCCCTCAGAGGCGGCAACAGCAGCGCCGTGGCGACGAAACTCGATGGCACGATCGATGTGACGCAGGTGTTTTCAACAGCATATGCTTTTGCCGCGCTGCGCGCCGATGGCTCGGTGGTGACCTGGGGGGATGCCGGATATGGCGGCAACAGCAGCGCCGCAGCGACAAAACTCGAAGGCACGATCGACGTGACACAGGTGTTTTCGAGCCAGAGAGCCTTTGCCGCGCTGCGCGCCGATGGCTCGCTGGTGACTTGGGGGGATGCTTCATATGGCGGCGACAGCAGCATCGTGGCGGCAAAACTCGATGGTACGATCGACGTGACGCAGGTGTTTTCGACGGGTAGTGCCTTTGCCGCGCTGCGCGCCGATGGCTCGGTGGTGACCTGGGGCCTCGCCGGCGGTGGCGGCGACAGCAGCGCCGTGGCGGCAAAACTCGATGGCTCAATCGACGTGACGCAGGTATTTTCGACAGGCTCAGCCTTTGCCGCGCTGCGCGCCGATGGCTCTGTGGTGACCTGGGGCTATGCAGCGAATGGCGGCAATAGCAGCGCCGTGGCGAGCCAGTTGCAGGATGTGGTGAGCATGGCCAATCCGTTTACCAACGACGTTTACACCTCCACGACATCAGATACCACGGCGCCAACGGTCTTGAGCTTTAACCCGGCTGACGGCGCCACCGGAGTGGCCCCCGGCAGCCATATCGTCCTCACTTTCAGCGAGTCGATCGCCCGCGGCACCGGCAGCATCGTTCTCAAGACCGCCGCCGGTGCGACGATCGAAAGCTTCGACGCCGCGACCAGCAGCCGGCTGACCCTGTCCGGTAGTACGCTGACCATCGACCCGACCAGCACGCTGGCCAACGGCACCAACTATTACCTCACCTTCGCCGCCGGAACGGTCAAGGACCTGGCGGGCAATGCCTATGCAGGCATCACGACCTACGACTTCACCACAGCAAGCGCG
>WBZL01001066.1_pt1 | contig 29703 bp, 8 predicted proteins | sample 5204291 | NCBI WGS metagenome assembly WBZL01 (sample SAMN12344345, study PRJNA552823) | activated sludge metagenome | biome: Activated sludge suspended growth; feature: Nitrification reactor; material: Wastewater; isolation source: activated sludge from nitrification reactor of wastewater treatment...
ACAAAGTAGACGCTTTTCGCTTTGACCTGATGGGCCACCACATGTTGAGCAACATGCTCAATGTGCAGAATGCACTCCACAACCTGACCGCCGAAGCCGACGGCGTAGACGGTAGCAGCATCTACCTCTACGGCGAAGGGTGGAACTTTGGCGAAGTGGCCGACAACGCACGCGGGGTCAACGCCACCCAGCTCAACGTAGATGGCACCGGCATTGGCACCTTTAGCGACCGATTGCGTGATGCCGTGCGCGGGGCTGGCCCGTTTGACGGCGGGCAGGATTTGCTGCGGCAAGGGTTTGCCAGCGGGCTGTATTATGACCCCAACGCCCTCAACCAGGGCAGTGCCGATGACCAACTGGCGCGGCTGCTGCTGCTTTCCGACCAGATTCGGGTAGGCATGGCGGGCAACCTGGCTGCTTACCAGTTTACCGACCGCAACGGCAACGTGGTGACAGGGGCAGAGGTGGATTACAACGGCCAGCCGGCCGGATACACCGCTGACCCCCAGGAAAACATCAGCTACGTCTCCAAACACGACAACCAGACCCTCTACGACATCTACGCCTATGGCTTGCCGCAGGACACGCCGATGGCAGAGCGGGTGCGGGCGCAAAGCGTTGCCCTCAGCACCGTCATGTTTGGGCAAGGGGTGCCGTTCTTCCATGCGGGCAGCGACATGCTGCGCTCCAAGTCACTGGATCGGGACAGCTATGATTCCGGCGACTGGTTCAACCAGCTCGACTTTACCTACCAGAGCAACAACTTTGGTGTGGGGCTGCCCATTGCGCGGGTGAACGAAGCCAACTGGCCGATTATGCAGCCGATTTTGGCAAACCCCGGCCTGATGCCCACGCCCGGCGACATTGAGCTATCGGCCGAACTGTTCCAGGAAATGCTGGCTATTCGCCACTCTTCGCCCCTGTTCCGGCTGCAAAGCGCTGCCGACGTGCAGGCACGGCTGGCGTTCGACAACACCGGCCCCGACCAACTGCCAGGGCTGATTGTGATGACGCTCTCTGATCAGGTTGGCTTGTCAGACATTGACCCGAACTATGAGCTGATTGTGGTATTGGTGAACGCCAACGACGAGGCGCAGAACTTTGCTTCGCCGCTGGCTGGTTTGGCGGGTCTGGTGCTGCATCCGGTGCAGGCGGATTCGATTGACACGGTGGTGCAGGGTGCATCGTTTGACAGCGCAACGGGGACGTTTAGCGTGCCGGGACGAACAACGGCCGTTTTTGTCCTCCCCCAAACCACCGCCGAACATCACACCTTCTTCCCCATCGCCGCCTATCACGGTTCCCCATTGGGTGGTGGCGAAGCCAACGACCCGCTGGCGGAAACGCTGGTACGCGCCCCCGTCAGCCACGCCGTCCAGGATGACGTGTTCTACTTTGTCATGCCCGACCGCTTTGCCAACGGCAACACCACCAACGACCTGGGCGGCGTAACCAGCGGCGACCTGGCCGAGCATGGCTATAAGGCCGACGACAAGGCGTTTTATCACGGTGGTGACTTGCAGGGGATGATTGACCATCTGGATTATCTGGAGGAGCTGGGAATAACGGCCGTTTGGATGACCCCCATCTTCCGCAACAACCCCACCCAATCCGACGGCTCCACCGAATTCGGCTTTGGCGCCGCCTACCACGGCTACTGGATCATTGACTTCGAGAACACCGACCCCCATTTAGGCAGCAACGACGACCTCACCGCCTTCATCAACGCCGCCCATACGCGGGGGATCAAGGTATTCTTCGACATCGTACTCAACCACACCGGCGACATCATAGACTACGCCGAGCAGGAATACGCCTACCGCAACAAAGAGGATTACCCCTATCTGGATGCCGACGGAAACCCGTTTGACGACACCGACTATGCCGCTGGCGACACCTTCCCCGAACTCGACCCGGCCACCAGCTTCCCCTACACCCCAACCTTCCGCGATGCGGCGGGGGCAACGGCCAAAAGCCCGGCCTGGCTCAACGACCCCACCTACTACCACAACCGGGGCGACTCCAGCTTTGTTGGCGAAAACTCCGTTTATGGCGACTTCTTTGGGCTGGATGATTTGTTCACCGAACAGCCGGCCGTCCGCGATGGCCTCATTGATCTGTACAAACAAATCATCACCGACTTCAACATTGACGGCTACCGCATTGACACCGTAAAACACGTCAACATGGAGCTGTGGCAAAAGTTTGGCCCCGAAATCATGGCCCACGCCCAGGCCGCAGGCAAAACCGACTTCTTTATGTTTGGCGAAGTGTTTGACGGCAACCCCGCCTTCATGAGCCGCTACACGACAGAAGGCAACTTGCCCTCGGTGCTGGATTTTGGGATGCAGGGGCAGGCCAACGGCTTTGCCACCGGTGCCAACCCCACCAACAACCTGCGCGACCTGTTTGCCAACGACGACTACTTCACCGATGCCGACTCCAACGCCTACATGCTGGCGAACTTTGTCAGCAACCACGACATTGGCCGCATTGGGCGCAACGTGCAGAACAGCGACCCCGACACGGCCGAATCGGAATGGGTGGCCCGCAGCACCCTCGGCCACGCCCTGATGTACCTCTCACGCGGCTTCCCGGTGGTTTACTATGGCGATGAGCAAGGGTTCACCGGCGACGGCGGCGACAAAGATGCCCGCGAAGACATGATGCCCAGCCAGGTGGCGGTCTATAACGACAACAACCTGATTGGCTCCGACGACACCCCGGCTGCCGACAACTTCAACCAAAACCACCCGCTGTACCAAACACTGGCCGACCTGGCCGCCGTGCGCGAGGAACACCCGGCCCTGCGGCGCGGGGCGCAAATCCACCGCTACAGCAGCGATGGCCCTGGCGTGTATGCGTTCTCGCGCATTGAGCGGGAGGAGCAGGTGGAGTATCTGGTCGTGCTGAACAATGCCGAGGTGCCAAAGCTGGTGACGATTCCGACCTATACGCCCAACAGCGCGTGGACGGCCGTTTATCCCGCCAACTCCCCCGCCACCCACAGCAACGCCACTGGCCACAGCAACGTTACCGGCCACATCTGGCTAACCGTGCCGCCGCTCAGCGTCACCGTCTACCAGGCCAACAGCGCCGTTCCCGGCAGCCTCGCCGCGCCATCCATCGCCTTTAGCGGCAACGTCGCCGCCGGGGAGCTGTTTGGCCGCGCCGAAATCAGCGTCAGCCTGGGGCATGACCAACTGGCCGAAGTGACGTTTGCCGTCAAGGGAGCCAACGACACCACCTACACCATCCTCGGCACCGACACCAACGCGCCGTACCGGGTCTTTTATGACGTGAGCGATCTGCCGCTGGACACGTCGCTAACGTTTGCGGCGGTGGTGAATGATTTGAATGGGCATCTAAAGGTAGTGGAGGAAACGGCCGTTACCGTTGCCGACCCCAACACCATTCCCGATGCCGGTTATGCCGTGTTGCACTACAACCGCCCCGCTGCCGACTACGATGGCTGGGGGCTGCACCTGTGGGGCAACGCCATTGACCCATCCGAAGCCACCGAATGGACAGCACCAAAGCAGCCCAACGGCGAAGACGAATACGGCGTGTTCTTCTACATCAAGCTGGCAAACCCCAACGAACCGCTCAACTTCATTGTCCACAAGGGTGACGACAAAGACACCCCCGACGACCGCAGCTTTGTCCCCGCCAACGGTGCCGAAATCTGGCTGATGCAGGGGGATGGTGCCAACCACGGCAGCCAGGCCGCCGCCCGTGGCGAAACCACCATCCACTACAACCGCCCCGGCGGTGACTATGATGGCTGGGGGCTGCACCTGTGGGGCGATGCCCTGGCTCCCGGCGAAGGCACTGACTGGGCCACCCCCAAGCTGCCCGATGGCTTTGATGAGTACGGGGCTTACTTCAACATTGCCCTGGCTGACCCCAGCCAGCCGGTCAACTTCATCATCCACAATGGCGATGCCAAAGACACCGACGCTGACCGCAGCTACGTGCCAGATGCGGCTCCGAACCTGTGGTTAGCGCAAGGCGATGCCACCAACCACGCCCAGCGCGGCACAGTGGAGAACTTTGTCACCATCCATTACCACCGTCCCGCCGGGGATTATGGCGATGCGACCAGCGACAATTACAACGACTTCTGGGGAATGCACGTCTGGACGGGGGCGGCTTCAGGCGTTGACTGGTCAAACCCGTTACGACCCACTGGCTCCGACCGCTTTGGCATCACCTTCCACGTGGATTTGGCCGACGGTGCTACCGAACTGGCCTACATCCTCCATCGCGGCGACAGCAAGGATTTGCCTGATGACCAGTTCCTCAACCTGGCCGACTTTGGCTATGAGGTCTGGATTTTGCAGGCCACGCCGGGGTATCTGCTGCCAATAGAGTAACGATAGCATAAAAAAAGGCGGGCTTTGGTGAAAAGCCCGCCTTTTTTATGCCGCCACGTCCTTAATCACAAACGGCGTTTCTGGTATTTGCTCCACGCCTTGCAATGCTGGCAAACTTCAAAAGGCTACACCCCCCGCCCACAGCAGCCCACGCCGCTGGATTTCCTGCGCTTCTGGCACATCAAAATCTTTGGCAACGTGGCCTAGCGAGGAGTAGAAAATACGCCCTGCGCCAAACATCCGCTTCCAGACAACGGGCATCACCGTGCCGGCAATCCAGGGGGCGTATTCACCACCAAAGGTTGTTGTCGCCAGTACCTCATTGGATGGGTCTACGTGCATGTAATATTGCTCAGAGTGCATGGCAAAATCAGATAGCCCGGCGGTGATGGGGTCGTCGTGGTTGCAAATGTTGACCCGGTAATCAATGATGTTGCCGGGGTGCGCCACCCACTGACCGCCAATCATCCACTGGTAATTGACGTTGTTGCGGAACGCATCGGCCGTGCCGCCGTGCCAGCCACCGAGGTTGACACCGTTGCAAACGGCCGTTAACAGACCCTCCTCCTGCTCATCCGTAATTGTCCCCATCGTCCAAATTGGCACCACCAGATCCAGTGTCGCCATCCTGGCCGCATCCAGATACACGTCCAGCGTATCGGCAATTGCCACATCAAAGCCAGCGTCGCGCAGCAGCGGCGCAAAAATGTTGACACACGCCTCTGGCTCATGACCCGACCAGCCCCCCCAGACCATTAGGGCTTTTTTCATCGTAACTTCTCCTTGTTTTTTGCAGGGGAGCGGAGGAGCAGGGGAGCAGGGGAAAACAATCATCCCTACCCCTCTGCCCCCAGCTCCCCCTCATTCCTCAACCGCCTCTTCCACCAGTGCTGTCCCCAGAGCCACAATGCGGTCAATGGTTTCCCAGTTGCGGTCGAAACGGCCGTTAATCAACAGCCTCGTCTGATTCCACTGCACATCTTCCAGCGCCCCCACCTGCGGCCACAGCGGCCACATGTGCAAAAAATGGCGCACCGCCACACCGACATATCGCTCACCCAACCGTTGATGGGTTGCCAGCAGCAAGAAACGCGCCTGCCAGGATACATCCTCTAGCTGTACCGGCTGTAGATCACGCTGCTTGGGTTCGGCCAACGCCCGCGCCTGCGGCAGCAGCAGCAGCGAACCATAGGGCAAGGGTTTGTCATAAGTAACCCAGCGAAACAAAAACACCCCACCCCGCTGCACCCGGCGCAGCTCCCACACCGCCCCCTGCGGCGTTGTCCCCGCCAACCGATACTGCCGCCGCCAGCGACGCCACCACGGCTGCGGCTGAAAACGCCAGCCTCGCTTCCGGGCTTCTGCCAACCAGGCAGCATAATGCTGCTGGCTGGCGAACCCAATCACTGCCTGAACCAGCAGCAGCAGCACAATCAACAGGACAAAAATTTGTTTAAGACCAGCCATCCCAACTATGCCTCTTGTGGGGGAGAATTATAGGATGCAGGCATGGGTCTGCCAAAATTGTGAAATCAGCTACAGATGGTGGCTAGTAACTGGTAGAAGTTCAACTTCTCAGAAGAAGTTGAACTTCTAAGAAGAAGTTGAACTTCTTGCGCACCTTATTTAGTCCTCGTTCCTAGCTGTCAAACGCAGGCATACATTCCAGAAAGCCGTTGCCCTGTGCGACAAGTTGGTCGCCGCCGGGTTTGAGGGCGGTAATTTTTAGCTCGACAGCTTGCTGGAGATCGCATTGTTCGGCGGTGTTGCCAAATTGCCGGGCAATGGCAGGTAGAAGCAGGTGGGTTCAAGCAGGTAGCCAGCCGAAAAATAACGGCCGTTTGCCAACCCCACCACCCGGCCACTCGCCAAACCCAGATAGACCACATCCGGCGGCAGCACAAACTGCGGCCCGCTGCCCAAGGGCGCACTGCTGATGTCCAACTGCTGCATGGCGGTGTAGGCGACGGCAGGGGCGGTGGCCCAGCCCAACCGTTGCCCAACGTTTTCCGAAAGGGGAAGCTGGCCGCGCCAAACGGCCGTTAATGGCTCACCCGGCGCAAAAAGCCCTTCTGGTGGTGCCAAAGTCGCGCCTCCATTCCCTGTCACCAGATCCGGCGGCAGGGAAAAGAGCGCATAATCCCCCTCATCAAACAGCACCGTCACCAGCAGCGATGCCTCCTGCCACACCATCTGCCCATGTTCAAACCGCTGCGCCAATGCCGGTGAGGTTGCGGGGGCGTCCATGGGGCAGGTGGCGGGAGCAGGGGCAAAAAACCAGCCAATCCCGTCCCGGTCGGCGCACAAACTGTCTACCCGCTCGGTAGACGATTTTTCCCCCGTGGCAATGTCCACCAACCAGCTATCGCCGTTGTCATTGCCCAGGCGCACGCGGGGCGGGCTGGGCCACGCCTGCACATGCGTTGGCGCTGGCTCCTGGCTTGCCAGGGGGGTCAAAACGTGAGTCGTGGGGTCAAAATGGAGCAGGCTGTAGCTGGTTTGCTGGCTGCACGGCGCATGAACCACGCTCACCAAAATCCCCTGGCCGTCGGGCGACCAAACCAGATTGCCCGCCTGGGCATCGGGGGCGGCATCCAGCAGCACTGACTGTTCAGTACCACTTACCACGTCACGCACCACAAGCAGCTCCCCGTCGGAGCCGTTGTTGGTAAAGGCCAGCCATGCTTCATCGGGCGAAAGGGCAAGGTTCAGCGTGCGGTTGCGCGGCAGCAGCTCGGTGAGTTCGCCCGTGACCAAATCCACCTTGTCCAGATGCGTGCCGTTGCTAAACACGCCGCAGCCGTCTAGGGCGGCGCTGTCGGTGACGTAGAGGGATTGGCCGTCGGCCGACCAGCGGTAGGGAACGGGCCACTCCTGACCCAGGCCAGCCCCGCGCCATTCGTCCACAACGATGTGGTGCAGGCTGCCATCCAGGGTGGCAACCTCCAGAAAAACGGCGTATTTGGCACCGCCGGGGAAGGTTTCCAGCTCGTCGCTGCTGGCGGCCACGGCGATGGATTCGCCATAGCGGAGTTGCCAACGGCCGTTTGGCGAAAGCTCCGTGTGGCTGGTCATGGGAACCGTCAACGGGGCAAGGGTGGCAAGGGGTTGCCCCGGCGGCAGCGGTGTCACTGTGCCATCGGCCAGCGTGAGCAGGGCGTAACCAGCCTGCCCCGACTCGCCGCGCCAGCCGGTGACGAGATGGGCATCTCCCAGCCATTGCAGCGGCGGCAGCAGCCCGGTGGCGGCGGCAACAGGCTGGGCGGGTTGGTCATAGGGGAAGGGGACGCGGTAAATGGCGGCGGGGTTCAATTCGGGTGCGGCGTAGAAAAAGAGGTCGCCAGTCAGATTGAAGGTGGGGTAGCCAACAAAGGCTTCGGGGGCGGGAGTGGTGGCGCGGGTTACGCCGTCGGCATCGGCGACGATGAGGCTGTTGTCGCTGGTGTAGACCACTTGCTGCCCGTCGGGGCTGAGGTCACCAATGCAGAAGGAGAGGGCGAGGTCGGCGCAGTCGAGCATTTTTTGCGGGAAGGCGCCACAGCAGGTGGTGTAGAGGCTGTCATAACGGCCGTTTTTCCCCTCCAACTCGGTCATAGCGGCGGGTTGGTAGGCCAAAAAGAGCTGGTGGTTGTCGTAGCCAATTCGCACCAGCTCCACAAAACGGCCGTTGGGCAGCACAATTTCGGGAAACGCCATTCTGTCCTGGCCGTTGGTGTTGGCAATGGTTAGCTGGCTGTGGGTGCTGCCGTCGGCTTTGCCACGAACGACCGTCCAGGCAATGCGGCTGCCGTCGGGGCTAACGACAAAGCTGTTGATGAAGCTGCCGTCGGGCGGCTTGGTGAAGGGCAAGGGGGTGGTCTTTCCGTCGGGGGTGTGGCGAATAACGGCCGTTTCTGGTTCCAACACATACAGCCCGCTCTCACGTATTTGCACTGCCCCATTTGCCGCACCGCCCGGCAATGAACAGCTTACGCCCGTTTGCGGGTTGGTCAGGGTCAGGCCGTTGGCCATGGCAACCAGCAGGGCAGGGCGAGAAATATCGGGGCAGAAGGTAGCGGGGATGGGGGCGGCGGTAGGTTGCGGGATGGCGGTGGGGGCTGGTGGAGGAACGGCCGTTTTGGTCGGTAATGGTGTTGTCAATACGGCTGCTTTAGTCACGGTGGGGACAGTTGGCGAAGCAGGCAGGGTGGGGGATGGCTGCGGGTCATTGGGCGCATCGCAGCCTATGAGTAAGAAAAGCAGGAAAACCAGAGGCAAATGTTTCATGACGCCAGTGTAAAACAGAATCACCGTTGGCTGCTCAACGACAAGCCATTGCTTCACATATGCTTCTGCATAGGAAGATGGTACTAGCCATTACAAAATCATCTTGAATAGTATGGTGTAGCAATATAAATCATAATACGATACCTTTACCGTATAGGGAAATGATTGCCATCGTAACAGATTGGGCATCTAGCAATATAACCATGCACACAACATCTTTACATCAACTGATTAACGGCCGTTACCAACTCAACCAAAAACTAGGCCAGGGCGGCATGGGCATCGTCCACCTTGCCACCGACCGGCTAACGGGCGAAATCGTCGCCCTCAAGCAAGTTTTTATGCCTATTGAACAACTGCTGTTCAATTCCCGCCCCACCTCCCAAACCAACCGCGCCCTGCGGCTGGCACTGGCGCATGAATTCCAGACGCTGGCCGGGCTGCGCCACCCCAACATTATCAGCGTGCTGGATTATGGCTTTGATGAGAAGCAGCAGCCGTTTTTTACCATGTCGTATCTGGAGAATGCCCAGACGATTGTGGCGGCGGCAAACGGCCGTTCTGTCCCCGAAAAAGTTGACCTCCTCATCCAAACCCTCGAAGCCTTGGCCTATTTGCACCGGCGCGGCATTTTGCACCGCGACCTGAAGCCCGACAATGTGCTGGTGGTGGGCGATACGGTGCGCGTGCTGGATTTTGGGTTGGCGGCGGCCAAGGAACAGGCCACCGAATCCGTCGGTAGTTGGCTCTACATGGCTCCCGAAGTGCTGCTGGGGCAGCCGGCCACAGAGGCCAGTGACTTGTATGCTGTTGGCGTACTGGCATACCGGCTGCTGGCTGGCACGCACCCGTTTGACATGTATGCCGAGGATACGATAGACGAAATTTTGACGGGGGAACCGGATTGGGGGAAGGTGGCAATTGAGGGGGAATTAACGGCCGTTATCCGCACCCTGCTCGCTAAAAAGCCTAGGGAGCGATACGCCACGGCGAATGGCACTATTGCAGCTTTCTATCAGGCGTTGGGGCAAGCGATGCCAGAAGAAACGGCCGTTATCCGTGAAAGCTACCTCCAAGCCGCCACCTTTGTTGGTCGTGAGGCAGAGATGGCACAACTCACTGAAGCAGTACACAAGGCCAAAGCCAGTCAAGGCTCATCATGGCTCATTGGTGGCGAAAGCGGTGTCGGCAAATCGCGCCTTATCAACGAACTACGCACCCACGCCCTAGTCAATGGCTTCCTAGTGCTAAACAGCCAAAGTGTGACCGACAAGGGTGGCATGCCCTACCAACTATGGCAAGAACCATTGCGCCATCTTTTGTTAACCACCCCCTCATTAGAAGCTGTCAGCATCGGCATACTGGCACCCTTGGTTCCCGACATCGCCCAACTAACCCAGCAGCCAATCCCTCCCGTTGCCGAGCTAACCGGGCAGGCGGCACAACAGCGCCTTTACCAGACCATTGCCCGCCTTTTCCAGAAACAAACGCAGCCCGTGCTGCTTCTTTTGGAAGACATGCAGTGGGCAGAAGAAAGCCTGGGCATCCTTGCCGCCCTGACCCAGGTTGTTAGTGGGCAAAGATTGGTCATTATTGGCACCTATCGTGACGATGAACGGCCTAATTTACCGCTGCTGCTACCCCAAATGACCCTGCTGCCCTTGCGCCGGTTATCTGCTAACGCCATGAAAGAACTGAGTTGGTCTATGTTAGGTGAAACAGGCAATCAGCCAGAGGTTCTGGCTCTGCTGCAGCAGGAAACAGAGGGGAATGCTTTTTTTGCGGTAGAGGTCATCCGCACTTTGGCACACCGTGCAGGGCGTTTGGCTGAGATTGGGCGGCACGCTTTGCCGCAGAAAGTTTGGCCGCAGGGCATTCAGACGCTTGTCCAACAGCGGCTAAACCGCCTGCCAGCCACTGACCATGCGCTGCTACGGTTAGTCAGTGTCGCCGGGCGTGTTTTAGACAGGCAGCTTGTGGAGGCGTTGGCACACGGGGCAACGCCTGATTGGGTGGATGCGTGGATTCTCCGCTGTCATGAGGCGACTATTTTAGATGTGCAAAACGGCCGTTGGCAGTTTAATCATGATAAAATTCGGGACGGTATCATGTCTCTATTGTCACCCGCCCAGCTTGTGGATGCCCATCGCCACATCGCCCAAACTCTGGAAACAGTGTACACCCCCGAAACCAGGCCATCTGCACGCCTGGCTTACCATTGGGGAGAGGCGGGCGTGCGCGAAGCCCAAGCTCGTTATGCGCTTTTGGCCGGCAAAGAAGCAGCGCAACAATTTGCGAACCAAGAAGCAATTCATTTTTACACGCTGGCTCTGGAGATGTCTGGTTCGGCAGAGCAACAAATAGATAGTTTGTTTGCCAGGGAGATGGTCTATGATCGGGTGGGGCAACGTGTGGAGCAAGCAGCAGATTTAGCGGCTTTGGAGGGGTTGATAACGGCCGTTAACCAACCCGACCTACAGCGCCAACTCTTACTGCGCCACGTCATCTACAGCTATACCATCAGCGATTTTGCCAAAGCCATAGAGCTTGAACAAAAACTCATTCAGGAAGCTGAAGCCGCCCATGACCTACCCAAACTCATGGCTGCCCACACCTATTATGGGCTAACCCTGCGCGACACAAGCAACAACAAAGCCGCGTCCGATCATCTCAATCTTGCCCTAACACTCAGCCGCCAGCTCCAAGACCAACATGCTGAAAACGATATTTTGATCCGTCTGGGATTGCAAAGCCTCATTTCCGGCAACTATGCCCTGGCTCAACAATATTATGAAGAGAGCCTGGCTCTGGCATTAGCACGGCAAGATATCAATGCCCAAGCCAAGTCACTGAACAACCTTGGTCTGCTGGCATACGAAATGGGCGATTTTGCGAAAGCACGCCAATATTACCAAGAGAGCTTACACTTAACGCAAAAGGTAGGCGACCGCTTTATGGAGGGACGCATTCGCAACAATCTAGGGCTGATTGCCTATGAGCTAGGGCAATATTCTCAGGCATTAGCTGCTATTGAAGAAAGCATCCGCATTAATCATGAAGTAGGAGATCGCTTTATGGAGGCTGGAGGACTGAGTAATCTGGGGCTGCTCTACACTCAGGTTGGCTTATATACCCAGGCCATTGAGGCATATCATCGCAGTCTGGCAATTGCCCAGACAACAGGAGACAGGATTTCAGAGGCGGGGGGGTTGTCCAGTTTGGGAATTGCTATGCTGGGGCAGGGGGACATTGAACAGGCAGAAATATATTGCCAGGCGGGGTTAACGATTGGGCGGGAGCTGGAATACCCGCAATTAGAGGCTTCTGTTTGGGTTGAGCGAGCGCGTGTGGCACAGGCCAGGCAATCGTGGGAGGAAGCATTAGCGTTTTATACTCAGGGGTATACGATCTGGCAATCGCTTAATAATGTGGGTCAAGCGTTAGGTCCCAAAGCTGGAATAGCACTTTGTCTGTGGCATTTAGAGCAGGGTGAGTTGGCTCAGACATATGCTTTGCCAGTTGCAGAGTATATTTTGCAACATTCTTTGACGGGTTACTGGAACCCAATGGCTGCAGCATTGGCTGTGTATTATGTTTTGAAGGAGGTTGATGCAGATAAGGCGCAAGCGGTTGTTTACAGGGCATATGATAGTTTGCAGAACCAGGCAGCACAAATTGCTGACCCCCACATGCGTGATGCTTTTCTCAATTGTGTTGAGGAGCATCGAGTGTTTGGACAGTTATATGAGATGTTAAAGATGGCGGAGGTAAGTTAAGTGATTAACGGCCGTTACCACCTCCACCAAAAACTAGGCCAAGGCGGCATGGGCATCGTCCACCGCGCCACCGACCGGCTGACGGGTGAGATTGTAGCCCTAAAGCAGGTCTTTCTGCCGCTTGAACAACTTATGTTCAACTCTCGCCCTGCCTCACAAACCAACCGCGAGCTGCGGCTGGCGTTAGCACACGAGTTCCAGGTTTTGGCCGGGCTGCGCCACCCGAATATCATCAGCGTGCTGGATTATGGCTTTGATGAAAAGCAGCAGCCGTTTTTTACGATGTCATATTTGGAAGGGGCAGAAACGATTGTGGCGGCGGCAAACGGCCGTTCTCCCAGCGAAAAAGTTACCCTACTCATCCAAATGCTCGAAGCCCTGGCCTATTTGCACCGGCGCGGCATTTTGCACCGCGATTTGAAGCCCGACAATGTGCTGGTGGTGGGCGACACGGTGCGCGTGCTGGATTTTGGCTTGGCGGCGGCCAAGGAGCAGGCCACCGATTCCGTTGGCAGTTGGCTCTACATGGCCCCGGAGGTGCTGCTGGGCCAGCCGGCCACCGAAGCCAGCGATCTCTATACCGTTGGCGTGCTGGCGTACCGGCTGCTGGCCGACACGCACCCGTTTGATATTTACGCCGAGGACACGATTGGCGAAATTCTGGAGGGGGAGCCGGATTGGACAAAGATTGAGGGTGGGGAGGGAGTAACGGCCGTTGTCCGCACCCTGCTCGCCAAAAAGCCAGAGAACCGCTATCCCACAGCCAACCACGCCATTGCCGCTTTTTATGGTGCGTTGGGGCAGATGGTGCCGGGGGAAACCCAGGCGATCCGCGAAAGCTATCTGCAAGCCGCCAAATTTGTCGGCCGCGATGCCGAACTTGCCCAGCTAACAGCAGAACTTCGCCGCATTCAACACGAACAAACGGCCGTTTGGCTCATCGGCGGCGAAAGCGGCGTTGGCAAAAGCCGCCTCATCGAAGAACTACGAACCTATGCCCTGATAAACGGCTGGCAAGTCTTACGCGGCCAAGCCATAGCCGAAGGCGGTGCCTATTTCCAATTGTGGCGCGACATAGTACCTCGATTAATTTTATCTACCCCCATAACAGCATTTGAAGCTGGCATCCTGCGTCAAATAACCCCCCAGATTCCCCAACTCCTGGGCCGAGACGTGCCGGCACTGCCAGAATATGCCGGTGCCGATGGACAACACAAATTAATCAGCACCTTGCTCGCGCTGCTCCAAAAACAGACTCAGCCCACCTTACTTTTGCTGGAAGATCTGCATTGGTCTATCGAAAGCCTGCTCCCGTTACAGGAAATCCTGAGCGACCTGAGCGCCACCCAACGCCTGATGATTGTTGCCACTTACCGGGACGACGAAAAACCAACGCTCCCGCAAGCATTGGATGGTGCAAAAACACTTAAGCTGGAGCGGTTTGATCAGGAAAAAGTTGCTGAATTATGCCAGGCAATGCTTGGAACACAAGCCAACACAGACAAACTCATTTCCCGGCTTATTCAAGAAACAGAAGGGAACACATACTTTTTAGTGGAGGTTATGAGAGCCTTGGCCGAGGAAGCCGGACAATTGGCCGATATTAACCAGGAAACATTACCGACAAGCATTCTTACCCAGGGTATGGCACAAATACTCCAACGTCGAATTCACAAAATGCTGGATTCTGATCAAGAAATGCTCAAGTTAGCCGCAGTAGCAGGGCGGCAGCTAGATATGAGGATGCTAAAAACCCTGGCACCAGACAACGCCTTTTTTGAAGGGTGGCTCCAGCGTGCCACTGATGCCGCAATTTTGATTGTACGTGACAATCAATGGCTGTTTGCCCATGACAAACTGCGTGAAGCCATCCTACTCAATCTAGATCAGACTGAACAGCAATGGCTTCATAAGCAGATTGCGTTGGCTATTGAAGCACTTTATCCCAATAACCGCGATTATTACCGGAAACTGGTTGAACTTTGGCACATTGCCCAAAATATAGACAAAGAATTGCACTATTTACCTGTCGTGGCCGAACATCTCATCATCGAACTCGATGCTTACCCGGAGGCAATCCAACTTTTGGAACGTGGTGTGCAAGCTGTGCCAGGAACAGACAGCCGCATTGTGGCCTTGCTTAACTGGTTAGCCCATGCCAACATCGCTTTAAGCCAGGTAGATGAGGCACGACGGTACGCAGAACAAGCCCAAACCCTGGCCAAAGCCGCTAACAATTGGGCTGAACTAGGTATGAGTTTGATGCATCTGGGCGGGGTTTCTTGGTACATGGATGATATTCCCCAGGCACAAGGCTATTATGAACAATGTTTGGCAATCTTTGAAAGGTTAAACAATCAGCGTTATGCCGCCAGAAGCCACCGCTATTTAGCAAGCATGCACATGTATCAAAATCGTATTTTGATAGCCCAGGGCCATTTTGAGAAAGCATTGGCACTTTTTGAAGTCATCCATGATCAATCGGGAATCATGATGGTTGTCAGTGATTTAGCAGATCTGGCAGCGGAGCAGGGTGAGTATGAAAAATCAATACAGTACTGTCAATACACTTGTGATTTAGCTGCCGAACTTGGCAATCCGCTTTATCAGGCTGTTGGCATGATGAAATTGGGAATGGGTTATTTTTATCAGGATGACCCGGCAAAGGCTAAAGCGTTGTTGCTAGAGGCGTTGGCAATGTCTGAGAAAATAGGCCATCGTCGTGCCACCGCTGATCTCCAACGCTATCTTGGTATTGTGACTTATGCCATGCACTCTTATGCAGAATCCCAAACGTATTTGCAGGCAAGTATGGATTATGGGGAATCAGTGACCGGGCAACAGATGGATTCTCATTTTCTGAAGCTGCTCATTCGAACTTATCTGCATGTGGATATGAAGAAAGCTAGGGAATGTTTGCAGCAAGCCATTTCTCTTTCTCACCTGGCTGCGGAGGATGAGCCTGATTGTGATTTTGTTTTGGTGTGGGTGAAATATTATTTGATGACGGGGCAATCGTGGCAAGCCGCCGCTTTGTTGGGGCGTTGCCCTGAAGCTCAGGGGCCTTATGAAAAATTCTTCTTTCATGAGGTGCGCTGTGAGTTGGCAAATCAGTTAACAAAGGATGAACTTAAGGAGGCTCTGTCTGTGGAAGGTGAGTGGGACTGGGCGCATGAGCGTGACCAGCTTGTGTCTGTTTTGAGGGTAGCATTGGATGATTAACGGCCGTTACCAACTCCACCAAAAAATAGGCCAGGGCGGCATGGGCATCGTCCACCTTGCTACCGACCGACTAAGCGGGGAAACGGTGGCGTTAAAGCAAGTCTTTCTGCCGCTTGAACAACTTATGTTCAACTCTCGCCCTGCCTCACAAACCAAGCGCGAACTGCGGCTGGCCCTGGCGCGGGAATTTCAAATTTTAGCTGGGCTGCGTCACCCCAACATCATCAGCGTGCTGGATTATGGCTTTGATGAAAATGGGCAGCCGTTTTTTGCCATGTCGTCTTTGGAAAACGCCCAGACGATTGTGGCAGCGGCAAACGGCCGTTCTCTCCCCGAAAAAATTAACCTCCTCATCCAAATGCTCCAGGCTCTGGCCTACCTGCACCGGCGCGGCATTTTGCACCGCGATCTCAAGCCAGACAATGTACTGGTGGTAGGCGATACCGTGCGCGTGCTGGATTTTGGGCTGGCGGCCGCCAAGGAACAAGCCACCGATTCAGTGGGAAGCTGGCTCTACATGGCACCCGAACTACTGCTGGGGCAACCAGCCAGTGAGGCCAGCGACCTCTATGCCGTCGGTGTATTGGCCTATCAACTCTTCACCAACGAGCATCCGTTCAACATCTATGCCGAAGACAGCGTGGGCGAAATTCTGGAACAGGAGCCAGACTGGCAAAAGATACAAACAGACGACAATACTACAGGCACATCCCCCACTGTCTTGCCTACTGTTGTACGCACGCTGCTTGCCAAAAAACCGGCTCAACGTTACCCATCAGCGCAGGCAGCGATTGCCGCCTTGAGCCAGGTGTTGGGGCAAAACCGGCCGGCCGAAAGCCAGTCCATCCGGGAAAGTTACCTGCAAGCCGCCGCCTTTGTCGGGCGCGAAGCCGAACTGGCTCAGTTGACAGAGGCACTTAAACAGGCCAAGGCCGGCAACGGCTCGGCGTGGCTGGTGGAGGGCGAAAGCGGGGTGGGCAAATCGCGGCTGCTGCACGAACTGCGTACCCAGGCATTAGTGGATGGCTTTGTGGTGCTGCGCGGCCAGGGTGTTGAAGACAGCGGGGGTCTGCCCTATCAGCTATGGCGGGAGCCACTGCGCCACCTGCTGCTGGCCCTGCCTGACGTGTCCGATTTTGAGGCGGCGGTACTACAGCCGCTGGTACCAGATGTGGCACATCTGCTGGGGCGCAGGGTGGCACCGGCTCCCTACTTGCAGGGGGAAGCGGCACAAATTCGGCTTGTTGCCACCATTGCCCAATTGGTGGGGCGGGTAAAACGGCCGTTATTGCTCCTGCTCGAAGATTTGCACTGGACACAAGCCAGCCTGCTCCCCATCCCCCATATTACCCAACACATTGAGACCATGCCCCTGCTGCTGGTTGGCACCCACCGCGACGACGAACGAACGGAAATGAACAAGCGGCTGCCCGATATGCAGCCACTGCCTTTGGCGCGACTGACCGCCCAGGAAATGGGTGCGCTCAGCATCGCCATACTGGGCGAAGCAGGGCAGCGGGACGACATTGTGGAGCTATTGCAGCGAGAAACAGAAGGTAACGCCTTTTTTGCCGTGGAGGTGGTACGCGCCCTGGCTGAAGAAATTGGCAGCCTGAGCCAAATCGCCACCATGTCGCTGCCGCCAACGCTACTGCCCAACGGCATTCAATCCGTTGTGGAGCGCTTTCTGGCGCGAATACCCCGCGCAGACCAACCATTGCTGCAACTGGCGGCGGTGGCCGGGCGGAAACTGGATACGGTGCTGTTGCAACGGCTCAATGGCAATCGGTCGCTGACGCGCTGGTTAAGCCTGTGTGCCGAAGCAGCCGTTCTGGAAATCGTAGACGATGGCTGGCAGTTCCGCCACGCCAAAATTCGGGATGGGCTACTGGCACACTTGTCACCCGCCACGGTGCAGGCACATCACCAGGAAGTGGCGCAAACGATTGAAGATTTGTACCCCAATGACCCGCAGCACGCCGCTTCGTTGATGGTTCATTGGCGCGAGGCTGGCAGCACTGGTAAGGAGCGGTATTATGCGCTGGCGGCAGGCAGACATGCGGCCGAGCAATATGACAACAGTGATGCGCTGATTTTTTTTACGCGGGCGTATGAATTGGCATCAACGGCCGTTCAGATCTCTGAAGCACTGCTGGCACGGGAAAAACTTTATGCCCTGGTTGGTGATTCAGCCGCCCGCAAGGCAGATCTGGATCGGTTGGCGGCATTGATGACAGTTCTGGATGACCACCAGCAAATTGAGGTTTGGCTGCGCCGGGGAAGTTATGCCATGACGGTGAGCCAGTTTGCTGAGGCGGCGACATTTGCGGAAACGGCCGTTCAACAAGCCCAGGCCAGCAACGCCGAACCACTGCTGGTCAGAGCATATTACCAGCACGGCCAGGCATTGGCTGTCCAGGGTCAGGTTGAGCCAGCCCAAACCGCCTTGATGCAGGCACTAATACTGGCACAGTGTTTGGAAGACAGCCGCGAAATTGCCAATCTGCTCACACAGCTCGGCAGCATCGCCAGCCGTAAAGGGGCATATGAAAAAGCCAGCGATTATTTGCACCAAAGTTTGCAAATTTACCAGGACAACCAGGACAAACAAGGTGAAGCCAATGCGCGTCGCTTGTTGGGCCATGTGGCTCTTGATCTAACCCATTATCAGGAGGCAGAGGAGTTTTTTCGCCATAGCCTAAAGATTGGGCAGTTGATTGGCGACAAACAGGGTGAGAGCTGGGCTTCTAACGCGCTGGCATTGCTATACGATGAAACAGGCCGCTATTCCGATGCAAAATTTTATCTGGAGCAGGCGTTGGCATTGGAAAAAAGTATTGGCAACAAGGCTGGTATCGGCACCATGTATAATAACCTGGGGGTGTTTTTCTATGCCCAACAGGCGTATGACAAAGCGTATGATTATTTTGCCGAAAGTCTGACGATTGCTGAAGAAACGGGCGAGCTGATGGGAACGGCCGTTGCGCTGTTAAATTTGGGTAGCACCTTCCGCGAACGGCACGGCGTCTATGAGATGGGTGAACGCCATTTGCAGCGTGGGTGGCAGCTTTTACGTAATGTTGAAGCTAACGATTTGGAAGCCAGCTTGCTCATGCACCTTGGTGGGCTGTACAAGCGGGTCGGCCAATACATTATTGCCAAGCCCCGCCTGGATCAGGCCTTGGCAGCGTTCAGGCAAATTGGCAGGCGGTGGTGGGAAGCATGGACCATGCTTTACCTGAGCGAGTGGTTTGTTGCCCAAGGCGATTATGCGGCCGCACAGGAACATTTTGTGGCGACGATGGCGATTGACCAGGAGCTAAACAACGATGAACGAATTGGGGCAGCAGCGAATGGACTGGGTTGGGTTGCTTATCTTCTAAATGACTATACGCAAATGGAGCGTTATTTTGCAATGGGGCTAACCCATGGGCAGAAGGGGAGAGCGCAACATGAAACGGCCGTTTCCCAGGCTGGTCTTGCCGTAGCCAGCCTGCTGCTGGGGCGGCCAGACACACATGCGTCTCACGTGGAAACTTGTTTGTCCTACCTCACTGACAAGCCCAAGCTCATGGCCTCAGAAACGCCATTTCGTCTTTATTTGCTTTGTTGTCAATGGCTACAGGAAAACAGGGATACGCGGGCGCAGGAACTATTAGCTGCGGCTTATGAAAAACTACAGCTATTGGCTGACCATATTGAAACACCAATTTGGCGACAATCTTATTTGCAGTCAGTCCCAGAGAACAAGGAGATTGTGCGGCTCTATCGGGCAGGAAAGGCACAATGACAGCAACGATTAACGGCCGTTACCACCTCCAAGAAAAACTAGGCCAGGGCGGCATGGGCATCGTCCACCGCGCCACCGACCGACTCACCGGTGAAATAGTTGCGCTAAAGCAAGTCTTTTTGCCCGTTGAGCAGATCATGTTTGCCTCACGCCCCATTGCTCAGACCAACCACGAACTGCGTCTGGCACTGGCGCATGAGTTCCAGACGCTGGCCGGGTTGCGTCACCCCAACATTATTAGCGTGCTAGATTATGGCTTTGATGAAAACAAGCAGCCGTTTTTCACCATGACCTACCTGGAAAACGCCCAAACGATTCTGGCAGCAGCAAACGGCCGTTCTGTCTCCCAAAAAGCCGACCTCCTCATCCAAATACTCCAGGCTTTGGCCTATTTGCACCGACGCGGCATTTTGCACCGCGACCTGAAGCCTGACAATGTGCTGGTGGTGGGCAACACCGTGCGCGTGCTGGACTTTGGGTTGGCTGTCACCAAAGAACAAGCAACTGAATCAGTAGGCAGTTGGCTCTACATGGCGCCAGAGGTGCTGCTGGGGCAGCCAGCCAGCGAAGCCAGCGACCTGTACGCGGCGGGTGTTTTGGCCTATCGGCTCTTTGCCAATGACCATCCATTTAATATTTATGCCGAGGATGTCACGGGAGAAATTTTGACAGGCGAGCCTAAGTGGGAAAAGATGGGTGACAATGCGGCATTAACGGCCGTTATTCGCGCCCTGCTCGCCAAAACACCGGCTGCCCGCCCGCCCACGGCCAGCCACGTCATCTCCACCCTCAATACAGCCGTAGGGCGAGCCATGCCACCAGAAACGGCCGTTATCCGCGAGAGCTACCTCCAGGCCGCCACCTTCGTTGGGCGCGAAGGCGAAATGCAGCAGCTAACAGCCGCCCTCAACCAAACCAAACAAGGCTATGGCTCGGCCTGGCTCATTGGTGGCGAAAGCGGCGTTGGCAAAACACGGTTGTTACGCGAACTGGAAACCCTGGCCCTTGTTGACGGCTTCCTCGTCCTGCGCGGCCAGGCCATACGCGATGGCGGTGGCCTGACCTACCACATCTGGCGCGAGGCTGTGCGACACCTCCTGATTGTCTCACCCGCCATTGACAGGCTCACAGCCAGCGTCCTGCTGCCGCTTGTGCCAGACATGGAGCAGCTTCTTGGGCAAGCCGTGCCACCTGCGCCCGCCATTGAAGAAGGCTCTGCACAAGTGCGGCTCTTCACCACCATTGCCCGCCTATTTCGCCAGCAAACACAGCCCATTTTGTTGCTTTTAGAGGATTTACAGTGGGCAGAAGAAAGTCTTCTCCCCTTGCCCTATCTGACACGCCTCGTCACCGAACAGCCACTGCTGATCATAGGCACCTACCGTGACGATGAGCGGCCTGAACTGCCCCAAGCCTTGCCCACGATGGAACAGCTTGCTTTGCCGCGCTTGACTGAGCAAAATGTGGCGGAACTCACGGCCGCTATGCTGGGTGAAATAGGCCAACAAGCAGAGCTTCTCGCTCTTTTGCAAAAGGAAACCGAAGGCAACACCTTTTTCCTGGTAGAAATTGTGCGGGCTTTGGCGGAAGAGGCGGGGCAGTTGGCAGCCATCGGCCGTACCCAACTGCCCCACAGCCTGATGCCGGAAGGCATTCAGACGATCATCAATCGCCGTTTAGGGCGGGTACCTGAAATTGCCCGGCCGCTTTTGCTGCAAGCGGCTGTCGCCGGGCGACAACTGGATTTGGCTTTGCTACGAAACCTGGCACCAAAGATGGATGTGGATCATTGGTGGTTGTCTGTTTGTGCAGAAACGGCCGTTTTGGAAGTGCAAGGCAATCAATGGCAGTTCAGTCATGACAAGCTAAGGGAAGGTTTGTTAGCCAAGGCGCAACCAGCAAAACTCAAGCAGTCTCACCAGCAAATCGCACTTACCTTAGAAAAGCTATACGGTGAAGACGCCAATCATGCCGCTCAACTCGCTTACCATTGGGGGCAGGCGGAAGCATTGGCCCAAGAGCGGCACTATAGCTTTTTGGCTGGTCGTCATGCTGCTGCCCAATATGCGAATGAGGAAGCACTTAATTATTTCACCCGTGCCTTAACGCTCACCCCAGCCACTGATTTAGAAGGGCGATATGCACTCTATTTAGCCCGTGAACAAATCTACAATTTACTAGCCAGACGTGAAGAACAGGCAGCCGATTTGGCGCAGCTCACCCAGTTGGCAGCCCATCTAGCTGACCCCAACCGCCAGATCGATATCCTCTTGCGCCAGGCCAATTACGCTTTTGAAGCAAGCCAGCTTGAGCAAGCCAAGGAGATAGCCCAAGAGGCCATTTCCCTCTTTGAAAACTTGGGAGTGGATAGCCGTACTGTAACCGGCTATCTAACCTGGGGTAAAGCATTACATTGGCAAGGGCAATACGAGGTGGCTCAATCTGTTTTGGAGCAAGGTCTAGCTGTTTGTCGTCAGGTCGGGGATCTACGACTTGAAGCATCGGCTTTAAGAGAATTGGCTTATTTGAGAGCGGAAATGGACGCTTTTGAGCAATCGCGTCGCGATTGTGAAGCGAGTTTAGCTATCGCTTGTCAAATTGGAGACCGATGGGAAGAAAGCAAAATCCTGAATATTTTGGGTATATGGGCCGGTCTTCAGCAACTGTATGCAGAGGCAAATGCACAGTTTACTGCGAATTTACTCATCAGAAGAGAGATTGGGGACAGACAGGGTGAAGCGGAAGCCCTCAGTAATTTAGGCAACCTTGCTGTCATGCGGAGGCTCTACGATCTTGCTCGACAGTATTGTGAAGATAGTTTCAATATATATTATGAGATTGGATATGAGATAGGGTTTACTTATACATCGTACAATTTGGGCAATGCGATGGCTCACTATGGAGCTTATGAAGAAGCCGTTGGCTCATTAAAGCGAGGGCTTGCTCTCTTGCGTGAACTGGGTCTTAAAAAGTCATGGTGGTGCATGGCTCTTGGCACTTTAGGTTATGCGCTGCTCTGCCAGGGTGAGGATGAGCAGGCGCAGGCTTGTTTTGACGAAGGAATTGCACTAGCTCAAGAGATAAAAATGCCTGTCAGCAGTTGGGAACATCTGAATTATCTGGGGTACTTGCGGGAACGCCAGGGTGATCTTGTAAGTGCACAGGCTTATTATCAGGAGGCATTTCTTGTTACTCAAAGTGAGCGATCGTATTGGGCTGTGCAAAGCCAAGCTGGCCTTGCTTATATGGCAGTGATGCTAGGCCAAGACCCTGAGCCTCATTTGGGAGCTGTCTTGCATTACCTTGCACAAAACCCTGAGCTGGGGCTAACAGAGCAACCAGGACGGGTCTATCTTCATCTTTATTTGGCGTTAGATAGCTTGGGAGATGCTCGCGCTAAGAATATCTTGACGCAAGCGTACAATTTTTTGCAGGAGATGGCTGCCCAGATAAAGGATACATCAATTCAACAAAGCTTGCTGGAGAATGTGATGGAGTATCGAGAGATTATGCGCCTTTATGAGGAGAGGGTGACAGGATGAGTGGGATGATTAACGGCCGTTACCACCTCCACGAAAAACTAGGCCAGGGCGGCATGGGCATCGTCCACCGCGCCACCGACCGATTGACCGGCGAAATAGTCGCGCTAAAGCAGGTCTTTTTGCCCGTCGAGCAGCTGATGTTCCACTCCCGCCCCGCCACACACACCAACGCTGCCCTGCGGCTGGCACTGGCGCATGAGTTCCAGACGCTGGCCGGGCTGCGCCACCCCAACATCATCAGCGTGCTGGATTATGGCTTTGACGAAGACAGACAACCGTTTTTCACCATGACCTACCTGGAAAATGCCCAAACGATTCTGGCAGCGAGAAACTGCCGTTCTGTCCCCGAAAAAGTCACGCTCCTTATTCAAATGCTCGAAGCCCTCGCCTATCTGCACCGGCGCGGCATTTTGCACCGCGACTTGAAGCCCGATAACGTGCTGGTGGTGGGCGACACGGTGCGCGTGCTGGACTTTGGGCTGGCGGCCGCCAAGGAGCAGGCGACCGACTCTGTTGGCAGTTGGCTCTACATAGCCCCGGAAGTGCTGCTGGGGCAGCCGGCCACGGAAGCCAGCGACCTCTACACCGTTGGGGTGTTGGCCTATCAGCTCTTTGCGGGAGAGCATCCAATTGACAGGTATGCAGCGGATGTGATTGGAGAGATTTTGGAAGGAGAGCCGGATTGGCGAAAGCTGGGCGTTGGAGAGGGATTAACGGCCGTTGTTCGCACCCTCCTCGCCAAAGAGCCTGATGAACGGTATCCCACGGCGAACCATGCTATCATCGCCTTTTACGATGCTTTGGGGCAATCTGTGCCGCAGGAAACGGCCGTTATCCGCGAAAGCTACCTGCAAGCTGCCACCTTTGTCGGGCGGGATGAAGAGATGACCCAGCTCAACCAAGCCCTGACACAAGGTCAAGCTGGGCAAGGGGGCGTATGGCTTGTCGGTGGCGAAAGTGGTGTGGGCAAAAGCCGCCTCATTGAAGAGTTCCGTACCCAAGCCCTCGTAGAAGGGTGGGACGTAATTCGAGGCCAGGCTATCACAGGTGGTATGCCCTTCCAACTGTGGCAAAACATCATTTACCGTTTGGCTTTGACGGTAGAACTAACACCTTTAGAGGCTGGCGTGTTACACATCATTGCTCCCCAACTTGACTCGTTGCTAGGGCAAGAAATTCAGCCGCCGCCCACACTCGAGGACAAAGCCACTCAACAGCGCCTCATTTCGACCCTCGTGGATATCCTCTGCCGTCAGGAGCAACCCACCCTCCTCATCCTCGAAGATTTGCATTGGGCGCATGACAGCTTATCACCGCTGGTGACCTTGTTGCGTGTCATTCAGAAGCATCGGCTTATCGTCGTTGGCACTTATCGTGACGATGAGCAGCCTCATCTGGCTGAAAAACTGTCCGGCGCACAACTCATTAAGCTCAATCGGCTCGACTCAGAAGCGATTACGGAACTGAGCCAATCTATCTTGGGTAGCCAAATAGGTGACCATGCCGACATGGTGAAGCGTCTAGCTGACGAGACGGAAGGCAACGCCTTCTTCCTCGTGGAAATCATCCGCGCCTTGGCCGAAGAGGCCGGGCAGTTAGCCGATGTGGGTAGCATAGTCTGGCCTGAGCAATTGCTGACCGGTGGTATTCAGCAAATTGTTCAACGCCGCTTAGATAAGGTGCCCGCTGTTTATCTGCCTTTACTAAAAGCAGCGGCCATATTGGGTCGATCTCTCAATCTACAGTTTTTGCAATATTTTATTGATAGCCGACAGCTTGAAGCAGAGATTGATGGGTTGCTTTTGGCAGGACAAGATGCCTCGGTCTTGGTTGTTTTTGAAGATAAGTGGCGCTTTGCCCACGACAAATTACGGGAGACGCTTTTAGCCACTCTCACGGCAGACGAGCGTCCCCAACTCTTCCGGCGGGTGGCGGAGGCGATTGAGCACCTTTATCCAGAGGATCCCAATTGGGCGGAGGCATTGACCAGCTATTGGGGAGAAGTGGGCGACCAAGAGAAGCAGCAACGGTACGCTTGGCAAGCTGGCAAGTATCTTGCCGAACGGTATGTCAATGAGGAGGCACTTCGTTTCTTGACGCTGGCTTACCAATCCACCCCAGAGACAGCCTATCAGCAGCAGTTTGACATTTTGCTGACCCGTTTGCGTACCAACAGTGTTCTGGGAAATATGGTGGCACAACGAGAAGATATCGCTTTATTACAAGCATTGGCCGATCAGGATCATTTGTCGTTGAGACAACAAGTTGAACTGCGATTACAAATTGCCGACTTTAACACGCACAGAGCCAATGATTTTGCAAAGGCGATTGAGACGTTGCAAGAGGCACTAGCCTATGCCAACGAGCTTGAAGATGCTAGTTTGCAAGGGGAACTTCATGAACTATGGGGCGATGCTTTGCATAAACAAGGGAATGTGCCTTTGGCATTAGCCCAATACGAAAAGGCGTTTGCCTACCTCGATGGTAAACAGCATCTGGTTCAACGAGCCCGTCTTTTAGGTAATCTGATCTTCATACTCTCTGTTGAAGGGCTATATGAAGATTGTGTACCTTACTACCAAGAGGCGATCCAGCTCTATAACCAAATTTCAGATAAACGGATGCAAGCCTCTCTCTCCAATATCATCGCTATCCATTTGAGCATACGCGGCGATCATGGTAAGGCATTAGCTCATTTCTTGGACTATTCCAAGTTGTGCGAAAGGACGGGAGACCGATACGGAAAGGCGACGGCTTTGGGCAATATTGGATTGATCTATCATAAATTGGGTGATTTCCAAGCTGCCGAACAGATGACGGCGCAAGATTTAGAAATACAGCGAGAGATGTCCGTTGCTTATGGTATCAGCAATACCTTAAGCAATTTAAGCAGTATCCGCTGTTGGCTCGGTGAGTATGAGAAGGCTCTTGCAAATGTTCAGGAAGCTATAGAGATAACACGTCGCATCGGGTCTCATTACTTGGTTGAGCAATTGGTTGTTTTGGGGTTTGTGCAAGCCCAATTGAAGCATTTTGCCGAGGCCAATCAAGCCTTTGCCGAAGGGCTGGAAATGGCTCAAGCCTCAGATAATTTCGGCTTGATTTGCGACTATCAGGCACATTGGGCGGCTTGCCAGCAGCAACAAGGGAATTCGGTCGAAGCGATGAAGCTGGTCGAAGCAACGTTGCCCCATCTGGAAAAGTCAATCTTTACCGCCGATCAGCCCTTTTTGATTTATTGGCACTGTTATCAAATTTTGCTGGCTCAGGCTGATGAGCGAGCCAACTCTGTCTTAGAAGCAGCGTATCATAGGCTGTTGAAAGTAGCGGACAAAATCAGTGAATCTAATTTCCGTCGCTCATTCTTGGAAAACGTACCGCATCACCGTCAGATCGTTGAGGCGTATGAAACAACAAACAATAAATCCTGCTTCCAGTTCATAGGGCAAAGAAAGAGATGATTAACGGCCGTTACCAACTCCACAACAAACTAGGCCAAGGTGGCATGGGCATCGTCCACCGCGCCACCGACCGGCTGACGGGCGAGATTGTTGCCCTGAAACAGGTCTTTTTGCCCGTTGAACAGATCATGTTCACCTCCCACCCCATTTCACAAACCAACCAGGAACTGCGGCTGGCGCTGGCACATGAGTTCCAGACGCTGGCCGGGCTGCGCCATCCCCACATCATCAGCGTCCTGGATTATGGCTTTGACGAGGAAAAGCAGCCGTTTTTCACCATGTCCTATCTGGAAGGATCCCAGACGATTGTGGCGGCGGCAAACGGCCGTTCTGTTCCCGAAAAAATCACCCTCCTCATCCAAATGCTCGAAGCCCTGGCCTATTTGCACCGGCGCGGCATTCTGCACCGCGACCTCAAGCCCGACAACGTGCTGGTGGTGGGCGACACCGTGCGTGTGCTGGATTTTGGGCTGTCGTCGGCCAAAGAGCAGGCTACTGAATCCGTTGGCAGTTGGCTTTACATGGCCCCCGAAGTGCTGCTGGGCCAGCCAGCCAGCGAAGCCAGTGACCTCTACACCGTCGGCGTGCTGGCATACCGGATGCTTACCGACCACCACCCCTTTAGCCTGTATTCAGACGACATCATTGGGGCAATTTTGGAGCAGGAACCAAATTGGGAACCATTAGCCGGAGAGCCAGCGTTAACGGCCGTTTTGCAACGCCTCCTTGCCAAAACACCCACCACGCGTCTTGGCTCGGCCAAAGAAACCGCCGCCGCCCTGCGCCAAATCTTACCGACCACCCCACAAACGACCGTTTCCAGCGCGGGTGAAAGCCAGGCTATCCGCGAAAGTTACCTCCAGGCCGCCACCTTTGTTGGGCGCGACGGTGAGATGCTGCTGCTGACCACCGCCATGAACCAGGCCAAGGCCGGCCAGGGCGCAGCCTGGCTTTTGGGTGGGGAGAGCGGTGTGGGCAAGTCCAGATTGCTACGCGAATTACAAACCCGGGCATTGGTTGCCGGATTCATAGTACTGCGTGGACAATCGGTGGCCGACAACAGCGGCTTGCCGTACCAGATGTGGCGTGAGCCACTGCGCCATCTGCTGCTGACGGCCAATGGCGTAGACGATGCCACGGCCAGCACGTTGCTGCCGCTGGTGCCAGATATTGCCCAACTGCTGGGGCGCAGCGTGGCACCTGCCCCCAGGCTGGAAGAGCAGGCCACGCAGCAGCGTCTGTTTGCCGCCGTGGTGCGTTTGTTTGGGCAGCAAAAACGGCCGTTGTTGCTTCTGGCTGAAGATTTGCATTGGGCCAACGAAAGTTTGGCAATCTTCCCCCACCTCACCAGCCACATTGCCAGCCAGCCGCTGCTTATTATTGGCACCTATCGCAGCGATGAGCGCCCCAACTTGCCCCAACTGCTGCCCAACATGCAAACACTTCCCCTCAGGCGGCTCCCGGCGGCAGCCGTCGCCACCCTCAGCCAATCTATGCTGGGGGAAGTGGGTAAACGGCCGGATTTGCTGGCACTGCTGCAAAAGGAAACCGAGGGCAATGCGTTCTTTCTGGTGGAGTTGGTGCGGGCTCTGGCCGAGGAAGCGGGGCAACTGGATGCGGTGGGGCAGATGACGTTGCCGCCAACGCTGCTGCCTGATGGTATTCAAACGATTGTTTGGCGACGGCTGTCGCGCATTCCACAAACGGGGCATTGGCTGCTGCAATTAACGGCCGTTGCCGGCCGCGAGCTGGATCTCAACGTGGTGCGCCTGCTCAACCACGATCAGCCGTTTGATAGCTGGCTGGCGGCTTGTGCCGAGGCGATGGTGCTGGAAGTGCAAAACGGCCGTTGGATCTTTTCCCACGACAAAATCCGCGAAGGCATTTTGGCCGCCATGTCATCGTCCGTGCGCCAAACAAGCCACGAGCGCGTGGCGCACGCACTGGAAACCCTCTACGCCAACCGCAGGGACTACGCCGCCCAGTTAGCCTATCATTGGCAGCAAGCCAGCAACCCGGCCAAAGAACGCACTTACGCTGCTATTGCTGGCGCACTCGCCACCGAACAATATCGCAATCAGGAAGCACTCGCCTTTTTAGAGCGGGTCTATGCCCTAACCCCGGACCAGGCGTTGGCAGAACGGGTGCAATGCTTATTGACCCAGGAAAAGATTTATTATTTTCTTGGCGACCGTGCCATTCAGGATACAAAGCTGACCGAGATGCTGGCTTTAGCCGAGCAGTTGGGCGATGCCAACCTGCTGGCCGAAGTGTTGTTCCGTCGCAGCATATACAGCTTTGCTACCGGCAACATCCCCCAGGCGTTAAACAGCACCCATCTCGCTTTGGAGCAAGCACAAATTGCCAATAATATTAGCGTACAGGGGTTAGCCAACCGCTCATTGGGCAATGTGTTTACGGCACGCGGCATTGTGGACAAGGCAGCCCATTATTTTGAGTTGAGCCTGGCGCTCCATAAGCAAGAAGGCAACCTTTTGCGTATTGCCGTTAGCAGCATCAATGCTGGTGCCATCAACACCCACATGGGCAACCATGTGCGGGCGCGAGAACTGCTTAACCAGGCGGCAAATCTTCTGGAACAGCTTGATGACCGCCAATATCTTAGCTCTTGTCTCTCATTCCGCTCCTACGACAATAGCCGGCGCGGTGATTTGGCAGGGGCGCAAGCTGATGCGGAACGGGCGGTGGCGTTGGCGCAGGCCACCAATTACAAGGCGGGTTTGGGCATGGGGTATTTAGGGTGGGGAATGATGGCGTTTGCCAACGATGCGCTGGCAGAGGCTGCGCCGCTTCTGGACCAGGCGATTACCTGGCTGGGGGAAAGCAACGACCATTTTTATCGAGGGATTACGCTGCGGATGGCGGGGCTGCTTGCCTTGCAAACAGGGCGTATGGATATGGCGAGGCAGTATTATGGGGCATCGCTGCAACTGTTCACGGCAATGGGCAATGCGGGTGAGGTTGCCATGAATGAGATGGGGCTGGCGATGGTGGCGTTGGCAGCGGGCGAGCCGGTTTGGGATCATTTAACGGCCGTTTTTGCCTACCGCCACGACCATCCCTACTTTGTTGCCACCGCCAACCCGCTAACTGTCTATTTACAGGCCTGGCACTGTCTTCGCGCCCTAGGCGACAGCCGCGCCCCGCAAATGGTTATCGAGGGTTACACGCTGCTGCAAAACCGGGCGCAACAATTTGTTGACCCACAGGAAAGAAACATCTATTTGACGGCTTTGGCGGAGCATCGGG
>WBZL01001006.1_pt2 | contig 29686 bp, 23 predicted proteins | sample 5204291 | NCBI WGS metagenome assembly WBZL01 (sample SAMN12344345, study PRJNA552823) | activated sludge metagenome | biome: Activated sludge suspended growth; feature: Nitrification reactor; material: Wastewater; isolation source: activated sludge from nitrification reactor of wastewater...
GAAGAAGAGGCCCGCAAGCTGGGCATCATCCTGGACTCCAACGCCGGCCGCAGTGCCGAGGCCCTCAACGACGCGCTCGACGTGGTGCGTGGCGCCGGGCTGCGGTCGCTGCTGGCCCAGCCGCCGACGTTGGAGGAGCTGTTCCTGCGCCACTACGGCGACGAGCTCGACGGGGCGGGCGTGCCCTCGAACGGCACGTGAGCGCGTGAGCTCGTGACCCCGTGAGCTCGTTCACCGGTACCGCCCGGATCGTGCGCCTCGTCCTGCGGCGCGACCGGCTCCGGCTGGCGCTGTGGATGGGCGGCGTCACGTCCATGGTGGTGATCTCGGCGGCGTCGCTGCTGGCCACCTACCCCGACCAGGCCACCATCGACGCCTACGGATCCGTGTTCAGCGGCAACCCGGCGCTGGTGGCGTTCGCCGGCCCGGGCTACGGCATGGACGACCCCAACATCGGGGTGATCCTGGTGAACGAGGTGCAGCTGTGGGGCCTCATCACGTTGGGGCTCATGAGCGTCTTCCTGGTGAACCGCCACACCCGGGCGGAGGAGGACGTCGAGCGGGCCGACCTGTTGCGCTCGAGCGTGCTCGGTCGTCACGCCGTCGCCGCCGCCACCGTCGCCGTGGTCACCGCGGCCCACGTCGTCGTCGCGGCCGTGTGCGCCGCGGGGTTCGTGGCCCTGGGCTACGCGCCGGTGGGGTCGGTGGCCCTGGCCCTCTCGTACCTGGCGATGGGGTGGATGTTCGTGGGGGTCACGCTCGTAGCCGCCCAGGTGGCGGGCAGCGGCCGGGGCACGCTGGGGCTGGCGTCGATCGTGCTCGGGGTGTCGTTCGTGGTGCGGGCCGTGGGCGACGTGGCCGACAGCGCTATCCGGTGGGCGTCGCCCATGGCCTGGCCCCAGAGCGTGCGGGCGTTCGCCGGGGAGCAGTGGTGGGTGCTCGGCCTGTGCGTCGCGGTCGGCGCGGTGCTGGTGGTCTCGGGCTTCTGGCTCTCCACGCGACGTGACCTGGGGTCGGGGTTCCTCACCCCCGCGGCCGGCCGGGCCCGGGCCGGTCGGATGCTGCGGCACCCGGTGGGCTTCGCAGTGCACCTGCACCGCTGGGCGCTCCTGTCGTGGACGCTGGCCATGTTCGTGCTGGGCCTGGTGTACGCCTCGGTGGCCGACGACATCGAGGAGATGATGGTGGACAACCCGGTGTACGCCGACCTGCTGGCCCAGCTCCAGGGTGCCGATCCCACGGAGTCCTACCTGGCCACCGTGCTGGTGATGCAGGCGTTGATGGTGGCGGGCTACGCCATCGCCACCGTGTTGCACCTCCACACCGAGGAGGCGTCGTCGCGGGTGGAGCAGGTGCTGGCCACCGCCACCAGCCGCACCCGGTGGATGGCCTCCTACCTCACGCTCGCCGCCGCCGGCACCGTCGTCATCACCGTGGCGTCGAGTCTGGGCACGGGCCTGTCGTACGCCTGGGTCACCGACGACGGCGCCCAGGTCGGTCGACTCGTCGTGGCCGGCCTGGTCACCCTGCCCGCGGTGGCGGTGCTGGCCGGGGTGACCGTGGCGCTCTTCGGGTGGTGGCCGCGCGGCGTGGCGGGCGCGTGGGGCGTGCTGGCGGCCACCACGGTGGTGGCGATCCTCGCCGAGGTGCTCCGTCTGCCCACCTGGGTGCGCCAGCTCTCCCCGTTCACCCACCTGCCCAAGGTGCCCGCCGAAGCGGTGCACTGGCCGCCCGTGCTGATCCTGTCGGCCGTCGCGGTGGCGCTCACCGCCGCCGGGGTGTGGGGCTTCAACCGCCGGGACATCCAGGCCCACTGACTCGCGCGGACCGGCGGGTCTAGCGTTGCGGCCATGCGACGAGGCGCGTGCGTGAAGTGCGGCTCGGCCACGGTGCGGGCCGCCCGGAACGGGGTCGACCTCAGCGGCGGTCAGGGCGGCGTGAAGGCGCGTCTGCGCCCCGACCTGCCGGTGGACTTCCGGGGGATGGTCCGCACCCACGACACCGACGTGTGGGCCTTCGCCTGCACCACCTGCGGGTACCTGGAGCTCCAGCTGTTCGATCCGGCGGCCCTCGCCTTCGTCACCGAGCGGTGGCAGCCGGTACCCCCACCCGACGCCACCGCGCCGCCGTGAGGCCGGGAACCTGCTGATGCGACCGGTCGGAGACCCCCGCGTGGCCGCCGCCTTCGCCGCCGTGCCCCGCATCGGGTTCCTGCCCGCCCACCAGCGTCGGTTCGCCGCCGACGACCGACCGCTCGGGATCGGTCACGGCCAGACCAACTCGCAACCGACCACGGTGGCCAACATGTTGGAGCTGCTCGACGTGCACCCCGGCCAGCGGGTGCTCGACGTGGGAGCCGGTTCGGGGTGGACCACCGCCCTGCTCGGTGAGCTGGTGGGGCCCACCGGTCGGGTGGTCGGCCTCGAACTGGTCCCGGAGCTGGCCCACTGGGGAGCCGTCAACGTGAGCCGCCACCACCTGCCGTGGGCCACCGAGGCCGAACCGGCGCCCGGCGTGCTGGGCGCCCCCGACCAGGGCCCGTTCGACCGGATCCTGGTGTCGGCCGAGGCCGACGAGCTCCCCACCGACCTGGTGGAGCAGCTCGCGCCCGAGGGGATCCTGGTGGTCCCAGTCCGGGGCCGCATGCTGCGGGTGCGGCGCCACGCCGACGGCTCGACCACCACCGACCACCACGGCTGGTACTCGTTCGTGCCCCTGCTGCGGCACCGCTGAACCCCCGCCACCGCCGCCCGCCACCACCGCTGCCCGCCTGCACCGCCCACCCCCGAGGAGCGACCCGTGACCGAGAGCCAGCACGCCTGGACCCACCTGTTGGCCACCCTCGCCGAGGTGGGCGAGCGCTTCGCCGGACCCGAGTGGGGGCTCACCGACCGGGACGACGTGGCCGAGGGCCTGCGGGTGGTCCTGCACCACCTGGCCACCGGCTTCGAGACCCAGTTCGACGACGACCCCGCCCACCCCCGGTTCCGCCCCATCGTCACCCCGTGGCGCAAGGCGCTGGGCGACAACGCCGACGCCCGCTACCACGACGCCCCCGTCCACCCCGACGGCACCTACCGGATCACCGGGCGCACCGGCGGCGCCGTCTACGTGTCGTTCACGGTGGAGGCCGGCGCCACCGGCGGCCGGTTCCCCACCGGCACGGTGGGGGTCATCAACGACACCGCCTTCGACATCGACGCCGCCGGGCGCTTCGAGCTGGTGCTGGGCGGACCGCCCCGCGACCGGGGCTGGCTGGCGCTGCCGTCCGACGCCTCCCGGGTCACGGTGCGGCACTACTGGGAACAGCCCACCTCCCCGTGGGTGGCGCCGGTCGCCGACCTCGCCCTCACCATCGATCTGATCGACGGTGCGGTCCCCGCGCCGCCACCGGCGCCCACCGATGCCCACGTGGCGGCGGCCATCCGCCGCATGGCCACCTACGTGCGGGCCCGCACCGTCGACCTGCTGCCCCGCCCCGGGGAGCAGGCGCCGCCCGCCTTCGTGTCGCAGGTGCCGCACGTGTTCCCGCCGCCGGTGCCGCCCGGCGACCACGCCCTGGCGGCGGGCGACGCCGCCTACTCGATGTCGCCCTACCTGCTCGGTCCCGACGACGCCCTGGTGATCCGGGCCCGGTGGCCCGAGTGCCGCTTCGCCAACGTCTCGCTCTGGAACCGCCAGATGCAGACGTTCGACTACCTGCGGGGCCCGGTGAGCCTCAACCGGGCCCAGACCGTCCACCGCGACGGCGAGCAGGACGGCTCGTTCACGGTGGTGGTGGCCCACCGGGATCCCGGTGTCCCGAACTGGCTCACCACCGAGGGCCGCCCGTTCGGCCTGGTGTTCTGGCGCTACTTCCTGCCCACCGGTCCCATCGCCACCCCCGAGGCCGAGGTGGTCCCGGTCGACTCCCTGGCCCGCTGATCCGCGGCGGGCGCCAGCACGTTTGCGACGTTCGCCGACCCCCGGGCTCCGGTTGCGGCCACCGATGCCAACGGCGCAAACGCCGCTCGGGCTCCGCAGCGCAGCGAGGAACGGCCCGATCGGAACCGACGGACGAGCGCCGAAGGCGCACCACGAGGACGACAGCGAATGGGCTCGTGGTGCTGCGGCCCACCCATCAAGCGATCCCCGTAGGGGTTCAGCCCTCGAGCGGCACCTGGTGGCGGGCGAGGTAGTCGGCCAGGTCGGCGCGCAGCCGGTCGGGGTCGAAGCCCCAGTCCGACGCGCTGTAGCGGTGCTCACCGTGCTTGCCGCGGGGCTTGGCGGCCAGGTAGGCGACCACGGCCTCGCGGTGCTCGGCGGTGACCTCGCGGCCGATGTCGGCGTAGGCGCCCTCGATGGCGGCGACCGGGTCGGCCATGAGGTCGGCGAAGCGCACATCGCCGTACACGCCGGGGAGGTCGCCTTCGGCCCGACGCCGTGACGCCGCTTCGAGGGCGTCGGTGAACAGGGCCGCCAGGAGCGGGGCCAAGACGTCGAGGTCCACGTGGTCGGTGCGCAGCCACTGGATCATGGCGGTGGTGTTCACGGTGGACGGCATGGTCCGGGCCGGGTCCCGGTGGGTGAGGATCACCGAAGCATCCGGGTAGGCGGCGAGCAGGTCGTCGAGCTGGAACACCCAGCCCGGTGTCTTGAGCAACCAGCGGCGCCGGGGGCGGCCGTGCTGCACCGTCTGCAGGACGGCGCGGTGGAAGGCCAGATCGGCCTGCACGTCCGGCGCCCAGCCGCCGGCGGTGGGATCGGCGAGGAGCATCATCCAGTGGCTGCCGGCGAAGGAGGGGGTGGTGAACGTGATGCACTCCACCGGCAGGTCCGACCGCAGCTCGTGGATGGCGGAGAACTCGGGTTGGACATCGGCCCACAGCTCCTGCTCGGCCTCGGTCATGGCGGTGACCTCGTGATCGGCGGTGCCGGGCGGGCGGACGGGGTGCAAGACGTCGGTGGCCACCGGGGTGCGCAGCCCGGGGTCGAGGCCGAGCAGCTCGAACAAGATGGTGGTGCCGGAGCGGGCCGGACCGGTGACCACGATCGGCGCCTCCACCGCCTCATCCGCGATGGCGGGGTCCCGGCGCCACGCGTCGCCCATCAAGAAGCGGGTGCGAAGCGAACGCAGCAGCTCCTGGCGGGTCATCATCCGGCCGACCACGTGGAGGTCGGCCGCGTTGACCGACTCGACCAGGGCCCGGAGCCGACCCTCCCAGTCACCGTCGCCCAGATCGCCGGGGTCGGCGACTCCCGTGGACTCCCGGGCGTGGTCGAGCAGATGACCCGCCACCAACGGCACCACCCGGTGGGCGCCACCCGACGCCGGCCCCATGGCGTTGAGCCGGCGCACCCAGTCCGGCCGCCGGTAGCGCTCCCCCATCGTGGTGATCCCCATGGACCGCGAGTCAACCACCGAGTGCCCGGCCGCGCCGGGCGGCCCGGACGGGAATACTGGCGGGCGTGGAGATCGGCCTGGCCCTGCCCCAGATGACCGCGGGCCTCGACCGCGACCGGATCCGGGCGTGGTGCCGGGCGATCGACGACGGCCCGTTCTCGTCGGTCTCGGCCGGTGAGCGCATCACCTTCGACAACCTCGACGGGCGCACCCTGCTGGCGGCGGCCGCCGCCCTCACCGACCGGGTCCGGATCTTCTTCAACCTGGTGGTGGCGCCGTGGCACCCGCCGGCGTTGCTGGCCAAGGAGCTCGCGAGCCTCGACGTGCTGTCCCAGGGCCGGGTCGATGTGGCCCTGGGCGTGGGTGGCCGCCAGCAGGACTACGACGCCCTGGGCGCACCGTTCACCGGTCGCTTCGGTCGCCTCGACCGCACCGCCGCAGAACTGCGCCGGCTGTGGGCGGGGGGCCTGATCGACGACACCGGCGGAGGGGGCGACGGAGCCGACGGGGGCCACCCGGTGGGCCCGACGCCGGTGCAGCCGGGCGGTCCGCGTCTGCTGTGCAGCGGCACGGGGCCCCAGTCGCTGGCCCGGGCGGCGCGGTGGGCCGACGGGCTCTCGAGCTTCGCCCTGGAGGCGGCCCCGGCCGAGGTCACCTCCGTGTACGGCCTGGCCGACGCGGCGTGGGCCGACGCCGGCCGGGCCGAGCGTCCCCGACGGGTCACCGGCACCTTCGCGGCACTGGGCCCCGGAGCCGAGGCCACCCTGCACGCCTACGCCCGCCGCTACCTCGACGTGTTCGGCACCGACCTCGCCGCCGTGCTCGCCGCCGCCATGCCCGTGCACACCGACGAGGCGCTGCACACCTTCCTGACGGGCCTGGCCGCCGCGGGGTGCGACGAGGTGATCCTGGTGGCCGCCGACAACGACCCCGACCAGGTCAGGCGGTTCGCGGCCGCGGTCGAGGCCTTCCGCGCCGAGCCCGCCACCGCGGCGATCACCGGGCCCACCGCCTGATCCTGCCCAACAGCCGCGCGACTATCGTCGCCCGTTCCAGCGAGCGAACCGGAGCCGGGTGGAGATGCGACGACGACTGGTTGTGGCCATGGTGGGCGCAGCGGCCCTCGTGGGCGTGCTGACGGGGTGCAACCCCCTCACCGGGATCCAACAGGTCGCCACGGGAGGCGCCCATGCGTGTGCGCTCCACACCGACGGCACCGTGACGTGCTGGGGCGACAACAGCGAGGGACAACTCGGCGACGGCACCTTCGTGTCCAGCACCAGGCCGGTGACGGTCAGCGGGCTCAGCGACGCCGTGTCGCTCCGGGCCGGCAGCGCCCACACCTGCGCCGCCCTGGCCGACGGCACCGCCCGCTGCTGGGGTGACAACCTCGAGGGCTCGCTCGGCGACGGCACCACCGTCGACCGACCGCTCCCCGTGCCGGTGTCGGGCCTCTCCGACGTGGCCGTGATCGACCCGGGCGGCAACCACACGTGTGCCCTGCTCACCACCGGCACGGTGCGGTGCTGGGGCATGAACGTCTTCGGCCAGGTGGGCGACGGCACCACCACCCCCCGCCTCACGCCGGTGGCCGTGCCCGGTCTCACCGACGTCACCGACATCTCGGTGGGCAACTACACCACCTGCGCCCGCCGCAGCGACGCCACCGCCCGGTGCTGGGGCAACAACGAGCTGGGCCTGGTCGGCGACGGCACCCAGGTGAACCGCAACCAACCCACCCAGGTCCTGCTCTCGAGCGTCGCGGCCATCGAGCTCGGCAGCCTGCAGACCTGCGCCCGAACCACCGTCGGCGGGGTGCACTGCTGGGGCTGGAACCAGCGGGGCGGTCTCGGCGACCCCGACACCATCGACCTCATCGAAGCCACCCCGACACCGGTGCCCGGCGTGGCGGGCGCGGTCGACCTCCAGACCGGTGGCGGCCACGTCTGCGTCGAACTGACCGATGGCACGCTGCGGTGCTGGGGCGACAACACCGTCGGCCAGCTCGGCGACGGCACCGTGAGCCCCTTCAGCGCCACACCGGTCACCGTGACCGGGGTGACGGCGCCCGAGCAGCTCGCCGTGGGGAGCGGGCGCACCTGCGTCCTGCCCGGTGACGGAACCGTGCAGTGCTGGGGCGTGGGATCGACCGCACCGGCCACCGTCCAGGCACCCGACGCCATCGGCTCGGTGACCGACCTGGCCACCGGTCCGGACCAGTCGTGCGCCGTCACCGCCAGCGGAGCCCTCGGCTGTTGGGGGGCGACCGACCCGGTGGCCACCCTGGTCCCGGGCGTCACCGCGGCCACCGCCGTGGCCATGGGACCGGTCCACGGCTGCGTGGTGGCCGGGGGGTCGGTGCGGTGCTGGGGCGCCAACGGTTCGGGCCAGTTGGGCGATGGAACCACGGTCTCGGCTCCCCTCACCGCCCTGGTGACCGTGGCCGGGGTCAGCGGCGCCGTCGACGTGGCGGTGGGCACCCAGCACTCGTGCGCGGTGCTGGCCGACGGCTCGGTGCGGTGCTGGGGCCAGGGCGTGGAGGGCCAGCTCGGCCACGGCGCCTTCGCCGACGCATCAGCGCCGGTCACCGTGTCCGGTCTCACCGACGCCGTGGCCGTCAGCAGCCGGGGGTTCCACACCTGCGCCCTGCGCAGCACCGGCGGCGTGCGGTGCTGGGGCTGGTCCGACGAAGGCCAGCTCGGCGACGGCACCGTGGATCCCAGCGCCACGCCCGTCGACGTGGTCGGGCTCACCGACGCCACGTCGCTCGCCGTCGGGGTGAACCACAGCTGCGTCGCCACCGCCGGCGGGGAGGTCTGGTGCTGGGGGGTCAACCTGAAGGGCGGCCTGGGCGACGGCTCCACCACCGCCAGCGCCGTCCCGGTCGCGGCCAGCGGGGTCAGCGGGGCCACCTCCGTGGCCGCCGGCACCTGGCACACGTGCGCGGTGCTCGGCGACGGGTCGGCCCGCTGCTGGGGTGACAACAGCGAGAGCCAGGCCGGGCAGCCGGCCGGCCCCAACCAGCTCCTGCCCGTGACCGTCGACGGGCTCTCCGGCGCGGTCCAGGCCTCGGCCGACCTGCGCAACTCGTGCGCGGTGCGCACCGACGCCACCGTCCGCTGCTGGGGCGACAACAGCCAGGGTCAGCTCGGCACCGGCACCACCGCGGACCGCCACCGCGCCGACCAGCCGGTGGTGACCGTCCGCTGACCCAGGGGCGACGGCTCCGGGACGGGTGCCGGCCCCGGCGATCCGATGCACGCCGTCCCGGTGCTGTGCGACGATGCCGACCATGGAGCCCATCGGTCGTCGTTCGTTGATCCTGGGGGCCGCCGCCACGGTGGCCACCCTCCGCCTGCAGAGCACCGGTCTCGCCCTGCCGTCCCCCGCCCGGACGGCCCGCCTCGACGCCGACCCGTTCGCGCTGGGAACCGCCACCGGTGACCCCACGGCGACGGGGTTCGTGGCCTGGACCCGGCTCGCTCCCGATCCCACCAACGGTGGTGGCATGGCGCCCGATCCGGTGGCGGTGGCGTGGGAGGTCGCCTCCGATCCTGGCTTCGCGTCGGTGGTGCAGAGCGGCACGGTGAACGCGATCGCGGACCTGGCCCACACCGTGCACGTCGACGTCGACGGCCTGGACCCCGATGCGGAGTGGTGGGTGCGCTTCAGCGCCGACGGCTTCGACAGCCCGGTGGCCCGCGGCCGCACCCTGCCCGCCTCGGGCACCACGCCCCTGCGGTTCGGATTCGTGTCGTGCCAGAACTACCCGTCGGGCTACTACACCGCCCTGCGGGCCCTGGCCGGTGAGGGCGTCGACCTGTGGCTGCACCTGGGCGACTACATCTACGAGAACGGGGGCACCGGTCCGGTGCGCTCGCAGGGTCCCGACGAGATCTTCACCCTGGCCGACTACCGGAACCGCTACGGCGTGTACAAGAGCGACCCCGACCTGCAGGCCGCCCACCACGCCGCCCCCATGGTGGCGGTGTGGGACGACCACGAGGTCGACAACAACTACGCCGACGAGGACGGTCAGAACGACCAGACGGCCGAGCAGATCCTCGCCCGGCGCACCGCGGGGTACCGGGCCTGGTTCGAGCACCTGCCGGTGCGCCTCACCGCCCCCACCGGCCCCGACCTGAAGATCTACCGCCGCTTCGAGTGGGGCGACCTGGCCACGTTCCACATGCTCGACGGCCGTCAATACCGCGACCCGGCCCCGTGTGGCGGCGCCATCGTGGAGTGCCCCGAACGGGTGGGTACGGGCCGCACGATGCTGGGCGCCGAACAGCGGCAGTGGCTGGCCGACGGGCTGGCCGCCTCCGACGCCGTCTGGGACGTGGTGGGCCAACAGACGGTGTTCGCCCCCATGCCCCTCGGACCGTTCTTCAACCTCGACCAGTGGGACGGCTACCCCGAGGACCGCCAGGCCGTGTGGGAGCTGCTGCGCCGCCGCCCCAACCCGGTGGTGTGCACGGGCGACATCCACGCCGCCGGCGTGGCCCGCCTCCACCACGACCTCGAGGACATCGCCAGCGAGCGGATCGGCACCGAACTCGTGGGCACGTCGGTCTCGTCCACCTTCCCGGCCGACCTGGTCGACGCGGCCGAAGGGCTGATCGCCCCGCTCCCCTGGATCGACTACGTCAACCCCCGCCAGCGGGGCTACACGGTGGTCGACGTCACCGCCGGGAAGCTGGTGGCCACCTACAAGGTGGTGAGCGACACGAGCGTGCCCGACGGCACCATCTCGGTGGCCCACGTGGTGGAGGTCGACGCCCGCACCGGCACCAACCCGCCACCCACCACCTCGACCACCACCCCGGCGCCACCGTCGAGCCGACCCCCGGCGGCGCACCCCGCGGCCCCGCTCACCGGGGGCCCGCGCTACACGGGCTGACGACACGCACCGAGGTCGGTCCGCTACGTTCGGCGCAACCGGGGACCGAGGGGGACGGCCTGCCGTCCGGCCCCGAACGCAGCACCACAGGGGACAACCGCATGCACCGAACCGCCCGTCCACTTCGTCGTACCCGCGCCGCCGCCATCGGGTTGCTGGCCGCCGGCCTCCTCGCCGCCGGCTGCGGTGGCACCTCGTCGGAGGAGGGTGAGACCGGCACCACCGGTGGGGGCCAGACCCGTGAGGACCTGGGGCTCACGGTGGAGGCGGGCGAGTCGGGCCTGGCCGAGGCCGGCGAGCCCCAGCGCGGCGGCACGCTGGTCTACGGATTGGAAGCGGAGTCCAGCGCCGGCTTCTGCCTGTCGGAGTCGCAGCTCGCCATCTCCGGCATGGTGGTGGTGCGGGCGTTCTACGACACGCTGACCGTACCCAACGGCGAGGGCGGGTTCTCGCCCTACCTGGCCAAGTCGGTGACGCCCAACGAGGACCACACCGAGTGGACCATCACCCTGCGCGAGGGGATCACCTTCCACGACGGCTCGCCGCTCGACGCCACCGTGGTGAAGAACAACCTCGACGCCTACCGGGGTACGTACCCGGGGCGGCCGTCGCTGCTGTTCATGTTCATCCTCCAGGACATCGCCGACACGCGGGTCGATGATCCCCTCACCGTCACCGTCACCACCAAGCGTCCCTGGGTGAGCTTCCCGGCCTTCTTGTTCTCGTCGTCTCGGCTCGGGATCATGGCCCAGGCCCAGCTCGATGCACCGAGCGACGCCTGTGCCAGCAAGCCCATCGGCACCGGTCCGTTCCGGTTCGTGAGCTGGACCAAGAACCAGAAGCTGGTGGGCGAGCGCAACGAGGACTACTGGCAGATCGCCCCCGACGGCGAGCCCTACCCCTACGTCGACGGGATCGAGCTCCGGCCGCTGCCCGACGGCAACGTGCGGGCCAACGCCATCGAGGCCGGCGACGTGAACATCATCCACAACGGCGAGGGCGAGAAGATCAAGAACACGTTCCGCCAGCTCCGCGATGCGGGCAAGGTGAACCTGCTGGTCTCCGACGAGCAGACCGAGGTGGCCTTCGTGCAGCTCAACACCAGCATCCCGCCGTTCGACGACGTGCGCATGCGCCGGGCGCTGGCTCACGGTGCCGACCGGGAGGACGCCAACCGCCGCATCAGCGCCGGGCTGCCCCAGGTGGCGTCGGGACCCTTCAGCCCCGGGTCCATCGGCTTCCTGGAAGACGCCGGGTTCCCCGAGTTCGACCCCGAGAAGGCCAAGGCCCTGATCGCCGAGTACCGGGCCGACACCGGCAACGACGGCTCCTTCGCCATATCGGCCACCACCGACCCGATCGCCAAGCGCAGCGCCGAGGCGGTGCAGCAGCGGGCCAAGGAGCTGGGCCTCGACGTGGAGATCCAGATCGTCGACCAGGCCAGCCTGATCGACCGGGCCATCGCCGGCGACTTCGAGGCGATGACGTTCCGCAACTACCCCGGCGGCGATCCCGACCAGAACTACGTGTGGTGGTACGGCGACGGCAACCCGGTGAACTTCGGTCGCTGGGACGACCCCGAGCTGAACGCCCTGCTCGACGAGGGGCGCCAGACCCCCGACCCCGACGAGCGGAAGCGGATCTACCAGGACGTGAACCGCATCATGGCCAGCGAGGTCTACGGCTACTGGTCCACCTACGTGGTGTGGGCGGTGGTGACCGCGCCCGAGGTCCACGACATCTTCGGTCCCCCGCTCCCCGGCGACGATCCGTCGCAGCCCGGCGAGGCCACCACCGACGACCCGGCCCGACAGCCCGGGAGGGGCCTGGCCACCGCCCACTCCCTGATCGGGCTCTGGATCGAGCAGTGACGGCCGGCGGCGCGCTCCCCTACCACGAGCGGCCCATCGACGACCGTCCCGTCCACACCACGGACCTGCCGCCGACGCCCCAGCGCGACCGATCGATCCCGGCCGGTGCGTGGGTGGAGGCCCCCGAGTCCCTGCGCCACCTGGGCCACGACCTGCCGGGTTCCCCCGAGGCGCAGTACAAGCGCCGCATCGGGCCGTGGCTGCTGTGGCGGGCCGGACCCGCCACCAAGGCCGACGCGCGGTACTGGGCGGCCCGGGTCGATGCGCTCGACGAGCCGGTCACCTTCCGCCTCCACCCCGACGGCACCGGGTCGGGCGCCGGCCCGAGCGGCACGGTCCACGACCGCTTCCGGGCCTGGAAGGAAGACCTGCGCGACCACCCGGGCGGGTGACCGGGCGGCGACCTGAGCAGGAGACCTGAGCCAGCGGCCGGCGGGGTCCCTGGTCGGGGCGACCCCATCCGCCACGATGTCGGCCATGTCTGGTGTCGAGCTCGCCGTGGCCGCGGCCATGGGCTACTTCGTGGTCTTCGGGTTCGGGTTCCTGGTGCGCCCCGAGCTGGCCGACCGTTTCGGTCTGCGCTGGGTCCGGCCCGCCGGCCGCACCGAGGTCCGCTGCTACTACGGCGCGGTGTCGTGGGGCCTGGCGGGGTTCCTCGGGTACCTGTGGAACCGCGGCCTGGAGGTCGAGGCCCTCACCGGGGTGTTGATCCTGGCCGGCGCCGTGCTCGCAACCCGCGTGGTGGGCACCGTGGTCGACGGCGCCGGTGACGACCCCTACACCCGGGTCGCCCTCCCCACCGAGACGGCCTTCGTGGTGGCCCTGGCCCTGGTGCTGGCCACGGCCTGACCACTCGCCGAAGACCGACCTGGCTAGGCCCCGGGTCGCAGGATCACCTTGCCGACCTTGTGGCCGGTGTCGACGGACCAGACTGCCCCGATGCACGGCACCATCCGCGAGGCCACCGAAGCCGACGTCGGGGAGATCCTGGCCCTCATCGGCGAGCTGGCCGACTATGAGGAGCTCCGCCACGAGGCCGTGGCCACCACCGATCTCCTGCACGAGCACCTGTTCGGCCCGACGCCGGCCGCCCACGTGCTGCTGGTGGAGGCACCCGACGGGACCGTGGCCGGCATGGCCCTGTGGTTCCGCACCTTCTCCACCTTCCTGGGCGTGCCCGGCATCTGGCTCGAGGACCTGTTCGTACGGCCCGAGCACCGCGGCTCGGGGTACGGCAAAGCCCTGCTCGAACGGTTGCGCACCCTCACCGATGGCCGGGTCGAGTGGGCGGTGCTGGACTGGAACCAGCCCTCGATCGACTTCTACCGATCTCTCGGCGCCGGTCCGGTGGAGGGCTGGACCCGCTACCGCTGGCTGCCCCACTGACCACCGGACCGACCGACACGCGCACCCCCAGTCCCCCGGCAGGCCCCGCGCCACCGACGGGCTAGGTTCGGCGGGCTCTCACAGGGAGGTTGGTGATGGTCGCCGAGGAGTTCGAACCGGTCGGTTTCATCGGGTTGGGGGACATCGGCGGACCGATGTGTCGCAACCTCGTCGACTGGCCCGGAGGCCTGACGGTCTGCGACGTCCGCGAGGAGTCCACGGCCCGGTTCGCGGCCAAGGGCGCGTCGGTGGCGGCCAATCCGGCCGAGGTGGCCACCGCGGCCACGTGCATCATGATCATGGTCAACACCGAGGCCCAGGTGCGCGACGTGCTCGCCGGTCCCGAGGGCATCTTGTCCGCCGCCCGGCCGGGCACGGTGGTCGCCATCCACTCCACCATCGGCCCCGATGCGGCGGTGGAGCTGGCGGCCCTGGCCGCCGGGTCCGGGGTCGACCTGGTCGATGCGCCGGTCTCCGGCGGGGCCGGCGGGGCCCGTTCCGGGCAGCTCGCGGTGATGGTCGGCGGCACCGAGGAGGCAGCCGAGCGGTGCCGACCGGTGTTCGAGCGCTTCGCCGCCAAGGTCGTCCACATGGGTGGTACCGGCGCCGGCATCAAGACCAAGGTCGCCCGGAACCTCATCACGTTCGCGTCGTACGCGCTGGTGGGCGAGGCCCAACGCCTCGCCGAGGCCTCCGGTCTCGACCTGGTCAAGCTGGGTGACGTCGTGCGCCACTCCGATCAGATCACCGGGGGCCCGGGGGCGATCATGATCCGTCCCACCGCAGGTCCGCTGGCCGACGACGACGGGCTCCGGCCCATCTTCCAGCACTCCAGCAACCTGGGATCCAAGGACCTGGAGCTGGCGATCGCCATGGGCCGGGCGACGGGCGTCGACGTCCCCTTCGCCGAGTTGGCGCTCGAGCTGCTCCCGCGGGCACTGGGGCTCGAAGCAGACCACTGACCGGTCGGCCGCGGCCGGCCGGATCGGTGGCCATCGACGACCGGGCCCGGGAGACGAGGGTCAGGCGTCGGGTTGGAGGTGGCGCAGCCGACCGTCGTCGTCCACCACCACCCGGGCGAAGCCGGGGCAGGCGGCCACCACCTCGTCGCCGATGCGGTCGAGCGAATCCACCGCCGGGTTGAACGTCTCGTAGGTGAACGGCTCCCGGCTGAGCGTCACGAACAGGGCCCACGTGGGCGCGTGCCCGGTGGGGCTCGATGCCACCACCCGGTCCAGCAGCCGGTCGTACGTCGCCACCGAGCCACCCTCGTCCAGCACGCTCGCGGCGGCCAGCAGGTCGTCGCACCAGGCCGGCGGCGACGACTCGGACGGTGACGGCTCCGGCGTTGGCTCCGACGACGACGACCCGGACGACGACCCGGACTCGGACGCTGACACGGACGACGATGACCCGGAAGACCGCTCGGACGAGGAGCCGCAGGCCGTCGGGGCCAGGACCGCCGCCACCGTCCACCCCACCGCCAGGACCGCCGACCGGGTTCGTCGCCTCACACCGCGCACGGCGCGCAGCCTGGCACAACCTCAGCGGAAGTCGCGGGAGGCGACGGTGGCGCCGAGCGGGAGCAGGGAGATGGTCTCGGCCACCACGTTCACCACCCCCTCGGCGGTCTCCAACCGGCCCCGGATCAACAGGGCCGGCGCCGTCTGCACGAGCCGCCGGTACCGGACCCAGCACCCCTTGGACACCACCACGTTGATCAGGCCGGTCTCGTCCTCCAGGTTCACGAACGTGGTGCCCCCGGCGGTGGCCGGCCGCTGGCGGTGGGTGACCACCCCACCCACCAGCACCCGGCTGGCGTGGGGCCGGCCGCCCAACTCGACCGCGGGCACCACCCCCAGGCGCGCCAGCTCGGCCCGCACGAACCGGGTGGGGTGGCCGTCGGGCGCGATGCCGGTGGACCACAGGTTCGCCTGGGCCGTCTCGCGCTCGTCCATCCCCGGCAGGGCGGGCGCCCGGACCCCGGTGACGATCCCCTCCAGGTGGTCGGCCCCACCCTGGGCCACCGCCCCCGCCGCCCAGATGGCACCCCGCCGCCCTCCGGTCAGACCGGTGAACGCTCCCGCGGTGGCCAGTGCCTCCAGCAGGGGCAGGGTGAGCCCCGGGTTGCGGCGGGCCACGTCCTCCATGGAGGTGTAGGGCCGACCGGCGGCGAGCTGTTCGGCCAGGTCGTCGCCGACCCCCCGCACCGATCCGATGCCCAGCCGCACCGCCGGCCCCCCGTACCCCCACGTCCGGCTGTCGGCCGGGTCCCGGCTCAGCGAGGGCGCACCGGATCCCGCCTCCTCGAGGATGGCCCCCGCCGCCGAGGCGTTCACGCACGGGGTGGTCACCGCCACCCCGTGCCGGGTGGCGTCGGTGACCAGCGAGTGCGGCGAGTAGAAGCCCATGGGTTGGGCGTTGAGCAACCCGGCGCAGAACGCGGCGGGGTGGTGGTACTTGAACCAGGCCGACGCGTACACCAGGTAGGCGAAGCTCACCGAGTGGCTCTCGGGGAAGCCGTAGTTGGCGAACGCCGCCAGCTTCACGTAGATCTCATCGGCCACCGCCCCAGTGATGCCCCGCTCGGCCATGCCCTCGTACAGCCGGCGACGCAGCCGCTCCATGCGCTCGGTGGACCGCTTGGACCCCATGGCCTGGCGGAGCTGGTCGGCCTCGGCCGGGCTGAACCCGGCCACGTCGATGGCCATCTGCATGAGCTGCTCCTGGAACAGCGGCACCCCCAGGGTCTTGGCCAGCGACCGCTCCAGCAGGGGGTGCAGGTAGGTGACCGGCTCCTTGCCGTTGCGGCGCCGGATGTAGGGGTGCACCGACCCGCCCTGGATCGGACCCGGTCGGATCAACGCCACCTCCACCACCAGGTCGTAGAACGTGCGGGGCCGCAGCCGGGGCAGGGTGGCCATCTGGGCCCGGGACTCCACCTGGAACACCCCCACCGAATCGGCCCGGCACAACATCTCGTAGACCGCGGGGTCCTGGGGCAGGGTGGCCAGGTCGATGTGCTCGCCGCTCCACCCCGCCACCAGGTCGACCATGTGGTGCAGGGCGCTCAACATGCCCAGTCCCAACAGGTCGAACTTCACCAGCCCCACGACCGCGCAGTCGTCCTTGTCCCACTGGAGCACGCTGCGATCGGCCATGCGGGCCCACTCCACCGGGCACACCTCGACCACCGGCCGGTCGCACACCACCATCCCCCCGGAGTGGATGCCCAGGTGCCGGGGGAAGTGCTCCACCTCCCGGGCCAGCTCCAGCACCTCGGCGGGGATCTCGTTGTCGGCCCCCTCGCCGGTCTGGGCCTCGAGCCGCTTCCACGGGTCGAGCTGCTTGGACCAGGCGTCCTGCTGGCCCGGGTCGGCCCCCAGGGCCTTGGCCATGTCGCGCACCGCGGAGCGGGACCGGTAGGTGATCACGTTGGCCACCTGGGCCGCGTTGTGACGGCCGTAGCGCCCGTAGACGTACTGGATGACCTCTTCCCGCCGGCCGCTCTCGATGTCGAGGTCGATGTCTGGTGGCCCGTCCCGCTCGGGCGACAGGAACCGCTCGAACAGCAGGCCCAGGCCCACGGCGTCGACCTTGGTGATGCCCAACGCCCAGCACGCCGCACTGTTGGCGGCCGACCCCCGACCCTGGCAGTAGATGTCGTGGGTCACGCAGAACCGGACGATGTCCCACACGATCAGGAAGTAGCCGGGGAACCCGAGCTGGTCGATCATCGCCAGCTCGTGGTCGATCTGGGCCCACGCCTGGTGGTTCCCGCCCTGGTGGTTCCCGCCGGGGCGGGGGCCGTAGCGGTCGGGCCGGGACGCCCCCTCCTCCACCAGACGGTGCAGGAACGCCATCTCGGTCAACCCGTCGGGACACGGGTACGGCGGCAGGTTCGGGGCCACCAGGCGCAGGTCGAACGCGCACGACCGGCCCAGCTCGGCGGCCGCGGCCACCACCCCCGGGTAGCGGGCGAACCGGCGGGCCTGCTCGGCCCCCGACCGCAGGTGGGCCCCCGACCCGCCCGGCAGCCACCCGTCGGCCTCCTCCAGGCTGCGCCGCGCCCCCACCGCGGCCAGGGCCATGGCCAGCCGCCGCCGGGCCGGGGTGGCGTAGTGCACGTGGTTGGTGGCCACCAGCCCCACGCCCCGCCGCACCGCCAGGTCGGCCAGGGCGTCGTTGCGGGGCGAGTCGAGCGGGTCGCCGTGGTCCCACAGCTCCACGTGCACCGCCCCCGCCCCGAACGCCTCCACCAGACGATCCAGCTCCCGGGCCGCGGCCGCCGGACCCCGGGCGTGCAGGGCGGCGGCCACCGGCCCCTGTCCCCCACCGGTGAGCACGGCCCAACCGCCCGACGACCCGGCCGACGACCCACCTGCCGATCCACCTGCCGATCCAGCCGATGACGGGGCCAGCGCCGCCAGCTCCTCCAGGGTGAGGCGCGGCGCCCCCTTCTCCCCCGCCAGCTGCGCCGTGCTCAACGCCCGGGCCAGCCGGGCGTAGCCCTCGGGCCCCCGGGCCAGCACCACCAGCGGCGCCCCCTCGGGCGCTCCCCCGGGACCATCGGCTCCCCCTACCCCCTCACGAAGCAGCGACACCTCGGCCCCGAACACCGTGGGCAGGCCCACCGCCCGGGCGGCCTCGGCGAAGCGCACCACCCCGTAGAAGCCGTTGCGGTCGGTGACCGCCAGCGCCTCCAACCCCAACCGCACCGCCTCCTCCACCAACTCCTCGGGGTGCGACGCCCCCTGCAGGAAGCTGAAGTTGGTGTGGCAGTGGAGCTCGGCGTAGGGCACGGCGGAGGCCGGTGCCGCCAACCGGGCCGGCGGCTCGTAGGCCTCGCGCCGGCGGGACCAGGCCGGACCGTCGCCCCCGTTCGCCCACTCGGGCCGGTCGCCCGGCCCATCGGACCCTGCCGTCGGTGCGGCCGCGCCGGAGAGGCGACGTTCCAGCTCCGACCACGGCATCGACGGGTTGTTGAAGCCCACCCCGCCACCCTCGCGCCCGAACACCTGTTCGGTCAACCGGCCCACCCTCCCCTACGCCGGGGCTCGCCCAGGCGGCGCTCCGTGCGGCCCGGTACCCTCCCGCCACTGTGAGCACCACCACTGGACCGATCCGCTTCGACCCGTTCGACCCGGCGTTCACCACCTCGCCCTACGAGCAGTACGCCCGGCTACGCGACGAGGACCCGGTCCACTGGTCCGAGCTGTTGTGGGGTTGGGTGATCACCCGCTACGACGACGTGGCCACGGTGCTGCGCGAGCCCACCATGTCCAGCGACGTGGCCCGGGCCACCCCCACCCCCATCACCGAGCTCGAGCTGCAGGCCCTGGCCGACCACGTGCGGGCCGCCCGCACCATCGTCCACCTCGACGACCCCGACCACGGTCGGGTCCGCCGCCTCATGGCCGAACCGTTCCGGGTGCGCGAGGTGGACCGCCTCCGCACCCTCATCGACGAACGGGTCGCCGCCGCCGCCGACCGCCTCGCCGCCCAGCAGCGGGACTCCCACGTGGGCCGGATCGACCTGGTGGCCGACTTCGCCTACCCACTGCCGGTGGAGATCTTCTCGAGCTGGCTCGGCGTCCCCGAGGAGGACGCCCCCCAGTTCCGCACCTGGACCAGCTGGGTGGCCCGCAGTCGCGACCCCCTCCCCGCCGAGGAGCGCGCCGAGTTCTTCGCCGCCCTCGACGCCATGTACGACCACCTCGACGCCCAGGTCGCCCTCCGCCGCCAGCACCCCCGCGGCGACCTGCTCACCCACCTGGTCACCGCCGAGATCGACGGCCAGCGCCTGGCCCACGACGAGCTGATGGCCCAGCTCATCACCCTCTACATGGCCGGCCACGAACCCACCGCCGGCCTGGTGGGCAACGGCGTGCTCGCCCTGCTCCGCCACCCCGACCAGCTCCGACGCCTGCGCGACGAACCCACCCTCCTCCGGGGAGCGGTGTCCGAACTGCTCCGCTACGACGGTCCCAACCAGTTCGTGCGACGCATCACCACGCAGCCCATGGTGCTCCAGGACACCGAGATCCCCGCGGGCGCCGTGCTCTACGTGGGCCTGGCCGCCGCCAACCGGGACCCGCGCCGCTGGGGTGACACCGCCGATGCGGTGGTGGTCGACCGCCCCGACGCCGCCGACCACCTCCAGTTCGGCAGCGGCGCCCACGCCTGCCTCGGTGCCCACCTGGCCCGCCTCCAGGCCGAGCGCATGCTCGACACCGTGCTCACCCGCATCCCCCACCTGGCCCTCGACGGCGAGCCCGTCTGGAGCAACCGCATGTTCATCCGCGGCCTCCAGTCCCTCCCCGTCAGCGGCACGGTCCACGCCTGACGACAGGAGCGTGAGAACAGGAGCGTGAGGAGGGCGGTTCGTCAGTGGGGGTGGTCGGAGCCGCAGGCACCGTCGGCGGCACAGGAGTCGCCACAGCCCGGCGGCACCGAGCCCGGCTCGCGCAGCTCGGCCAGGGCCGCCCACAGGTCGGTGGCGGTGGGCTCGCCCACGAACGACCGGTGGACCTGCCCCAGGGCGTCGGCCACCAGCACCATGGGCACGGCATCCACCTGGTAGCGCTGGTGCAACGCCCGGTCGGCCACCGAGTCGACCGACTGCACCGCCACCGCGGGTGCCTCGAGCACCAGGGCCTTGTCCACCGCGCCCTGGCAGGCCAGGCAGGTGGTGGACGAGAACACCACCACCAGCCACGGCGCCTCGGGACGTTCGAAGTCGGCCCGGTCGAGCTGGGTGGGCACCACCCAGCTCGCACCCTGTTCGGGGGCATCGGTGTCGCGCCGGCGCAACACCAGCGAGACGGCGACCGCCACCGCCACCAACACCGCCACGATCAGGACCTGGAGCACCGCCCCAGTCTGCTCAACCAGCGGGGAGGGGCACCACCTGGTCGGGGAACGGGGTGGCCAGGTCGGTGGAGATCCCCCGGCCGGTGGTGGCCCACTGGGTGCGGCCCACCACGATCGGGCCGTCGGCGTCGACGACCAACGCGGAGCCCGGCTCGGCCTCGTCGAGGTGGAGGGTGGCCCGGCCACCCGCCGGCACCGCCACCGTGGCCCCGGCCAGCGGCTTGCGGGAGCCCCCCACCAACTCGTCGACCGTCACCCGCACCGGCGAGCCCGACGGGTTGGCCACCACCACCTGGGCGGTGACGGCGTCGTTGGCCCCGCGCCCGGCCACGAACCAGGACCGGGCCGCCACCGGCGCACCGGCGGTGACCGCGAAGCCGGGGGCGTACACCGTGAAGCTCAGCTCCTCCTGTTGGTCCTGGTCGGGGTCCTCCTCGTCGGGGTCGGCCTCCGGCACGCGGTCGTCGGCGGCGGCCTCCGTGGTCCCGGTGGTCGCAGTGGTCCCGGTGGTCGCCGTGGTCCCGGTGGTCGCCGTGGTGGCCGGGGCCGTGGTGGTCGTGGTGGCGTCCGGGTCGGCCTCGGCGTCGGGATCCGTCTCGCCCACCGCGTCCGGGTCGCCTTCGGAGGGTTCGGGCTGGGTGTCGCGCTCACCGGTGAACCACACCAGCTCGGCCACCACGTCGACGTCGTCCACCGAGCGCACCCGGAGCGTGAGCTCCATGCCGGGTGTGAACTCGAGGCGGTCGGTGAGGTCGAGCACCGTCTGCTCGCCGGCCCCCACCGTGACCTCGATGGGGGCCAGCGGCGTGTAGCGGGCGGGGTCGTCGAAGCCGGCGGTGACCTCCAGCTCGGCCCGCTCGGTGCTCGGGTTGAGCAGTGCCAGCTGGGTGCGGCCACCCTGCACGATGCGCACGTCGGGGAAGAACCAGGCCGGCGCGGCCGTGGCCAGGCCCGGCGAGGAGACGATGCCCCGGGGCGCTTCGGTCTCGATGGCATCGGGACCCTCACCGGTCACGGGGTCGCCGCTGCCGTCGAAGGTCTGGAGCCGGTCGACCACGATCCGCCCGGTGCGGGTGGTGATGGTGGCCGCCACCTCGGCCCGGCGCGACGGGTTCTCGACGGTGACCACCCGCAGCGACCGGGCCGGGATGGCCAGACCGGTGAGGGCCTGGGGGGCGATGGGCCCTTCGTCGGTGGCGAACTCGACGTCGACCGAGGTGGGGTCGGGGAACGGATTGAACAAGAAGAGCTGCAGCACCGCGCCCCGCAGGGTGGAACCCGACGGCAGGTACCAGGTGCTCGATGCCGCCGAGGCACAGGGGCTGGCCTCGAACCCGTCGGGTCCGTCGACCTGGCGCTCCACCGTGGCCCGGCCCCCGAACACCTCCACCGTGGCCGCCGCCCACTCGCCGGGCCGGACGTCTCGGGCCCGCACCCGCACCCGGCCGTTCACCGGCACGTCGACGGTGGTGGAGCGGGGTGCCGCCTCGCCCCCGAACACGGTGACCGTGGCGGAGGCGCCCTCGTCGGCCGCGTTGGCGATCACGAACGACAGGTCGGCCCGCTCACCGGCGCCCACCGCGGTGCCGCCGCCGCAGAACCAGGTGGCCGAGATCGGATCCGGGACGGCCGCCACCGGCAGCAGGGTCTCGGGCGCGGACACCGTGACCTCGCGGGTGTCGGTGGGGCTGACGCGCTCGCTCACGTACACCGCGGCGCCGACCACGCCCACCAGCAACACGAAGGGCAACCACCGACGCGGGGTGAACCGGCGGGTGACGCGGGCGTGGCGCCCCGGGCGACGTCGGGCGGCCATCACGCCTCCCCTCCCAGGGCGAACCGCTCCCGGCGCCGCAGCCGGCGGCGGACCACCAGCACCGCCACCCAGAGCGCGACCTGACCCATCGACGCCAACCGGTGGAGCACGGGCGTCTGATAGGTGAGCGTGGCCGAACCGGCCCGGCTGGTGGTGAACAGGTTCGTCCAGCCGTAGTCGGTGCGGCGGGCCACCGGCACGCCGTCGATGCGGAGCTGCCAGTCGTCGTCGGCCGTCTGCGACACGAGCACGTCGCCCGCCGCCGGCACCTCGCCCACGGCCCCGACCGCCCCGCTGTCCTCGGTGAGCGCCGGCTCCGCTCCCGCGAGCTCATCGGCCACCGCATCGGTGAACTCGGTGCGGTCGCCCTCGCGGGCCGGTAGCACCGACCGGGCGCTCGGGGCCGCGGTGTTGCGGTACACGAGCAGGCCGTCGGCCACCGGGATCTCCTCCAGGTCGAGCTGCTGGGCGAGCATGGCGGTGAGCGACCGCGGCGGGGTGCGCTGACCGGTGATGGTGGTGCTCGACGGGGCGAGGCGGCTGATCACCACCACGTAGCGCACGCCCATGGGGGCGAGCAGGTGGCCGAGGCGATCGGTGCGGCCGTCCTCGGCGAGCCGGAGCGAATCGGCCAGCAGCGGGGTGGCGCCCGGCGGGGCGCCCGGCAGCCGGTCGAGCACCGTGGGCACGCCGCGGTCGGTGGCGGCGTAGGCCATGTCGTCGTCGTAGCGCCAGCCCGATGCCGGCAACAGCTCGGGGTCGCCGATCCACAGCACGCGGGCGGCGGGTCGACCCTCGGTGGACACCAGCGGGTCCAGCGAGGCGGCGAACCCGCGTGCCGGCATGCGCCAACGCCCGTCGATCAGCCCGGCGGCGAGCGGCACGGCACCGAGCACCACGCCCAGGGCCGCCACCACCGACAGCAGCTGGCGCCACCCGAACTTGTAGGCCCGCAGGTCGGTGTCGAAGCTGGCGATGCCCAGGGCGGCGGTGAGCGCCAGCGCCGCGGCCGCCGGAGCCAGCACCACCTCGGCCGGCGGCAGTCCGAACGGCAGGTGGCCGGCCTGACCGGCCCACAGCAGGCCCCAACCGGCCAGCGCCACGAACCAGGCCCGCACCGCCCACTCGAGCCGCCACGACCGACCGATGACCACGGGCAGCGCGCCGGCGAGGAGGAACGCCCAGCCGAGCGGCGGTGCGCCCCACGGCCCGCTCTCGAAGCGGATGACCCGGCCGAGCGTGAGCGGCCCACCGTTGGTGGAGCCCACCCCGGCCACCGCCTCCCACCACGACGGCGCTGTGATCAGCTCCAGGCTCCACGGCAGGTGCAGGGCCACGGCCACCACCACCGCACCGACGGTGACGGCCAGGATGCGCACCACGCCGGCCAGCCGGAAGCAGAACACCGAGCCGAGGGCCACGGCCCCGCCCATCACCGCGGCCATCACCACGAACGAGGGCACCACGGCGGCCACCAGCGCGAGCAGCAGACCCAGGCCCAACACCAACCCACCCAGCCGGCGGCGCGGGGCGGGCGCGGTGGCGCCGGGCGTGCCGCTGTCGTCGGGGTCGTCGGTGTCCAGTCGCACCGGGCCGAAGGGCGCCACACCCGACGCCCGGCCCAGCACCAGCAGCACCCACGGCGCCGCGGCGTAGGCGAGCAGGCCGCTCCACGACCCACGGGCCAACGCGTTGTAGGGGACCGGGATGGCCAGGTAGACGGCGAAGGCGGCCACGCTGGCCCGGGCGGACCCGATGGGCCGGGCCAGGCGCCAGGCCCCGGCCGCTCCGAGGGGCACCATGCCCACGATGAGCAGGGTGCGCAGCAGGTCCATGGCCCCGAGGACGGCGTAGCCGAGCAGCCCCAGCAGGGCGTAGGCGGTGGGCTGGCCGGCGGCCCCGCCCAGACCCTCGCGGCTCCACCCGCTCCACCAGGCGTCGAGCAGCGAGCCGGGCGAGTCGGGGAATCGGGCCAGTTCACCGATGGCGGGGATGTCCTGGAACAGCAGCTCCCGGGAGCTGACGACCAGGAGCACCCCGAGGGCGATGGCGAACGCCCCCGTGAACTGGCGCGACCCGGCCTGGAAGGCACCGAAGAGATCCCGGGACGACCGGGTGAACGTGGTGACGCGGTCGTCCCGCCGGCCGAGCTGGCCTCGCAGCAGGGCGTTGAGCCGGGCGTTGCCGCTCACCTGGAACTCGCGCACACCGGCGTCGCTCACGCCGCGCACGGCCTTGAGGGCCTTGCGCCGGGCCCGGATCGACCGCATCCGGCGCAGGTTCCACGGCCACGCCGACAGCACGTCGCGCGCCTGGTCGGGGTGGCCCGACAAGACGCCGTAGAGGGCTTCGACCAGCGCGAACAGCAAGGCCTGGGGCAGCACCCGGATGCGGTGCCACGGGCCGTAGGCCACCAGCGCGGTGCGGAGGCGGTGCCGGGCGAAGCGGCGGCGGCGGTCGTCGACGGGGATGCGCTCCCCCAGGGCTTCGAGGTGGCGGACCCGCGCCGCGGGAGCCACCAGCACCCGGGCCCCCAGCGCGTGGGCGCGCCAACAGAGGTCGAGGTCGTCGCCGAGGTAGTCGATGCCGGCGTCGTACCCGCCGAGGGCGGCGAACAGGTCGGCGCGCACCAGGGTGCAGGCGCCGGGCACCACGAACACGTCGCGCACCGCGTCGTGCTGCTCCTGGTCCAGCTCGCCCACCTCCACGTAGGGGGCGAACACACCGGTCTTGTCGGCGCCCATGCCCACCTGGAGCAGGCGGGTGGGGTCGTGCCAGTCGACCAGCTTGGGACCGATGACGCCGGCGTTGGAGCGGAACGCCTCCTCCACCAGGCTGCGCACGGTGTCGGGTTCCAGGGCGACGTCGTCGTGCACGAACAGGTAGAAGGCGGCGCCCTCCACCAGGTCGGTCACGTGGTTGGCGGCCCCGCCGTACCCGGGGTCGTGGTCCAGTCGGTGGACGTGGGCCTCGGGCAGCACGGCGTGCACCCGCTCGGTGGGATCGGCCTCGCCGGCGGTGTCGACCACCAGCACGCCCAGGTCGGCGTAGGTCTGGGCGGCCAGGCTCTCCAGGGTCTCCTCGAACCAGGGCCCGGCATCGTGGGTGACCAGCACCACGACCACCGGGGGGACCACGGCGGGCAGCGGGGTGACGTCGGGGCCGGCCTGGTCGACTGGGGTGCCGGACTCGGTTGGTCTGAGGCGCACGATGGTCCGAGGCTACCGTTGGACCCGGCCCGCTTCGGGTACCCCCCCGGGGCCCGACCAGCGGTGTGCGAGGGGTCACAGTGCTTGCAACTGTTACACAACATGCATATCGTAGTGAGCGAACCAGCAACCCCCCCGCAGCAACAGGAGCACCCCCGAGATGGCCGATCTGAGCCTCGAAACCGTCACCAACGTCGCACGCGACGCCTTCTACGTGGGCGTCGGCGCCGGCGTCATCGCCTTCCAGAAGCTCCAGGTCCAGCGGGTGGAGCTCACCAAGACCCTCACCACCCAGTTCGACGACGCCAAGGACCGCCTCGACGAGGCCAAGGACAGCGCCGAGAAGTCCTTCGAATCGGTGTCCGAGCTGGTCGAAGACCGCGTGAAGCTCCTCGAGGAGCGCCTCACCGCCATGGAGACCCGCCTCGAGACCGCCCTCTCCCAGCTCGAGGACAAGCTCCCCGAGCAGGCCCGCGACCTGGTCAAGCAGGCCCGCGAGCTCGTCGGCCTGGCCGCCTGAGCCTCCCCGCCGGCCCGCCGCCACGGCGGGCCACCCAGATCCCCCTTGCCTGAAGGGCCGGCCCCCGGGTCGGCCCTTCAGTGCGTCGTGGGGTCGGGCCCGACGCCGACCGCGGGTGCGGCTGCGGGCGCACCCCGCCGAGCGACGAACCAGGTGGTCCACGCCGCCAGGAACGCCAGATCCACCAGCGAACGACGAGCCACGGACCCGAGACGAGCGCCGACCAGGTCCACCGCCTGGGCCCAGCCGTCGGCCACCGAGGCGTCGACCTGGCTCGCCACCGCCAGCACCACCCCCATCGCCAGCGGCACGAACTGCACCAGCCGCAGCACCGGGAACGCCGGGCCCACCGCCAGCCCGACCCGACGAGGCGACGCGAGGGCGTGCCGGCGCAACCCCATCGGCGGGTGGGTGGCCACGCGCAGCAGCGACACCGGGAGCCGACGTCGTGCGGGCTGGCTCGGCGACCCGGCCACGGCCCGCGCCAGACCCGAGGACCCACCACCGCACACCACGGCCCGATCGGCATCCAGTTCGCTCAGCCACATCGCGCCCACCGGCAGCACCAGGCGCGCCGCCAGGGCGAAGGGGTCGAACCACACGAACCCCCGGATCAGCCCGAGCGGATCGGGAACCAGCAGCGGCAGGAGCGCCAGACCCAGCACCACCGGCGCCGACCACCGGACCAGGACCGGCACCGGGCTCCCCGCCCCGCCCGCCAGGTGATCACCGCGCACCAGGTGGGCGAGCTCGTGGCGCAGCACGGCCTCAGCGGCGGCCCGGTCAGACCGCCACAGCTTCACCAGCCCGGCGAACACCGCCAACCGGGGCGACCGGAACCCGCCGGGATAGGCGAAGGCCAGCTGGTCGGCGCGGCGCAGGTTCCACCGCAGCACCACCGCGGCACCCTCTTGCTGCACGAACGCGGTGATCTCCGCCACCGCGCCGGCCCCGGGGGACGACGGGCCGAGCCGCCACCGGTGCTCCACCCACCGGCCCCGCAACGCCGGGACCAGCAGCACGGCCAACGAACCCACCAGTGCCACCTCGACGGCCAGCCGCGTGCCTTGCACCAACTGGATGGTCCACGCCCAGGGCTGGCCGGCGACCGCAGGGTCCACCGCCCCGGTGGTCACCGCCCACATGGCCCGCCAGCTGTCCACGAAGCGCGGCAGGTCCCAGACCGTCCACCCCACCCACACCACCAGCCACGGCGGCGCAGGCAGCCAGCGGCTGACGCCGTCAGGACTACTGGTCAGCGGCCACCGCACCCACCAGCTCCGTCATCTCCGCCGGCCGGGCGAGGAAGGCCTTCACGCAACCCAGCGCCACCCGCCCCCGCAACTCCTCGGCGAACCCCTCGGCGGCGAGGGTGGACTCCACGGCGTCGATGAGCCGGAGGAGATCGTCGGCCTCGCCGGGAGCGGCCGCCCGCACCAGGCCCTCGGTCTCGACCACGTCCATGCGTCGCTGACGCCGGAGCTCGAGCACCTTGTTGGTGCAGTCGATGGCGTTGGCCGAGGGCGTGAGGAGACGTCCGAGCACGGGGAGCACCGTGGCGGCCGCAGCCGCGAGCGCTGCGAACACCGATGGCATCATCAGACCCACCTCCCCACCGAAGGCCGCCACCGGGCTGCCGCGGGGTCGCCGGAAGAGATCGGCCCGGTCCCGGCCGCCGGCTACGTACGCATCGAGCAGACCGGCGGCCAGGTCGACCTCGTCGGGCGCCACCTCCGCGGTGACGAGCTCGGCCGCCGCGTGCAGCGCGGGTCGGTTCGCCTGGGACATCCCACCACCCCCTCGATCGCCGCCGCATCGTACTTCGACACCCTGCCCGACGCCGCTGCACCCGAGTAGGCGGGCAACCAGCCGGCGGCGGGGCGGTCACTACGCTGGGCGGACCATGACAGACCGGGACCTGGTTCGCAGCTACATCGAACGGGCGGCGGTGCGGGCCGACGGCGACCTCGGCCAGTACGTGCGCGACCGCGTGGCCGAGGCCCGGCCCCACGCCCACGCCGGCTCCGAGGTGCCCGAGGGCGCCCGCCTCCGGGGCGTCAAGCAGGCGGTGGTGGCGGCTTCCCGGCCGGTCACCTCCCACCAGTCGGCGGTCAACCACCAGGTGCTCGACGCACTCGAACGGGTGGCCGACGACCTCCGCGAGCTGGCCGCCCGCATCACCACCGCAGACCAGTACGTGTCCCGGGTGCGCGCCACCGCCGCCACCCTCGAGGGCCTGGTCGACGAACTGGTCACCGGCTTCGAGGCCGAGCGGGCGGCGCGGGAGGACCTGGGTGGGCAGCTCGCCGCGGAACAGGAGCGCTTCGCCGCCTTCCGGGCCGAGGTGCTGGCCGAGCTGGCCACCATGCGGGCCCGTCAGGACAGCCTGCTCCGCGCCGCCCGCGAAGCCCTGCCCGACGGCCCGGCGCCGCTGGAGCTGCTCAGCCGCGCGCTCACCGAGCACGACGACGCCCTCTACGAAGACATCGAGGACGCCTTCCGGGGCACGCGAGACGCCGTCACCGCCATGCTCGCCGGCTACCTCGACGACCTGGCCTCCGTGCCCGGCACCAACCCGGTGGTCGACGTGGGCTGCGGCCGGGGCGAATGGCTGGAGCTGCTGGCCGCCAACGACATCGCCGCCTACGGCTGCGACATCAACCAGGTGGTGGTCGACCGCTGCCAGGCCCTGGGCCTCGACGTCCGCCTCGCCGACGCCGTCGACCACCTCACCGGCATCGAACCCGGGTCGGTGCGCGCCGTCACCAGCTTCCACGTGGCCGAGCACCTGTCGCTCGACACGCTCGTGGCCCTCATCGACGCCGCCCTGCTGGCCCTGGAACCCGGCGGGCTGCTCATCCTGGAGACCCCCAACCCCAACAACCACCAGGTGGGGGCGGCCAACTTCTACCTCGACCCCACCCACCTCAAGCCCCTGCACCCGTTGTTCCTGGAGTTCCTGGTGCGCTCCCGCGGCTTCGACCCCATCGAGGTGCGCGAGCTGCACGGCCCCGGCATCGAGCCGCTGCGCCCCACCGACCTGGCCGGAGACCCCGGGCGCACCGCACCGTTCGTCGACGCCCTCAACCGGGCCTTCGCCTCGCCGCTCGACTACGCGGTGGTGGCACGCAAGCCCGGCTCCGGCTCGGTCCCCGCCGGCGCGTCCACCCCGGCGTAAGGGCAGGCAGCCCCCGGTGCGCCGACCCCGCGTCGCCATCCTCAAGCCCGACTACTACGGCATCGTCGGCGGCTTCGAGCGCGTGGTCGACATCCTCGACGACGCCCTCACCGACGACGGCTACGTGGTGTCGCGCCGGGTGGTGAAGGTGGTCGACCTGCCCCTGGAGGTGGGTGGGCTGGCCATCCCGCCCGAGGTGTTCGAGGCCCACCCCGAGTACTTCCGCTACCTCATGGTGCGCCAGGCCTTCGACCGCCTCGACACCGGCGACGCCGACCTGGTGATCTCCACCCAGCCGCCCTCGTTCAGCCACGTGCACCCCCGGCACCTGGCCCTGTTCTTCCACCACCACCGCGTCTACTACGACCTCGAAGACGTGTACGTGGAGGCCGGCTTCGTCGACGACCCGGACCTGCACCGCCGCGCCGGCGAGATCATCCGCGAGATCGACCAGCCCCGCCTCGACGCCGTGGGCTGGTTCCTGGCCGGCTCCCAGACGGTGGCCGACCGCCTGGCCCACTTCGGCGGCCAGACCAACGTGAGCCTG
>WBZL01001067.1_pt1 | contig 29674 bp, 34 predicted proteins | sample 5204291 | NCBI WGS metagenome assembly WBZL01 (sample SAMN12344345, study PRJNA552823) | activated sludge metagenome | biome: Activated sludge suspended growth; feature: Nitrification reactor; material: Wastewater; isolation source: activated sludge from nitrification reactor of wastewater...
GTCCAGAAACTCATCTGATCGTGCCGAAGATAGACGTTGTTTTCTGGACTGTGTTTCTGGACAGCAGCACGCCACGCCAGACGTTGAGCGGGTTGCGACGGGTATAGCGTCCAACAAACGTTCGGTTTCTGGACCGGTCCAGGTCCGGATTTTCAGTTGCAGATAATGTCGGTTCGAACCCGTCGATTGCAGGTTCGGCGCGTTCGATTGCAGGTTCAGTTGCAGATAATTCCGGTTTGGACGTGTTTCAGTTGCAGATAATCCCGGTCGGAAAGTGGCGATGATTGCAGGTTGAGACGTTTTCGATTGCAGGTCGCTACAGTTAGACGGCGAACGGCCAGAACCCACCTACTCTCTCTAACCTACTCCCCCTAACTGTAAGTGGCCCATGGGGAAGTTGTTTAAGGCGCGACTAACGGCAGAGCGTCTCACACGGTACGCCGTCGTGGTTTCCATCCAGTGAACTGACGCCGCACTGCGTGAGATAGAACTTCGCCTCCTCGCAGCTCGTCATCTCCCGGCAATACCGCTTGCCGGCGCAGGTGAAACCGCTGCTGGTGGCGGCTGAGGTTGGGGCAGCAGTCGGGGCAGTTGGCGCACGGGTCGCCGTGGCCGAGGCAGTGGCGCAAGTCCCCTTGCGCCAGTCCCAGGGCGGGCAGCGTTCCGCTTCCGGCAGTCCCCACAAGCCGCGTTTGGCGGCCTTGGCCTGTTCTTCCAGCCGGTACAGTGACGGGTCTTTCGCATATTGCCGGTACACCCAGGCGGCCCCCTGCTTCACCATTTCGGCGTTCACATCGGTCCCGCCGACATAGACCCGGCCCACAGTGCGCCCGTAGCGGTCGGTGTCCTGCACCACCACCCGGGCCTGCTGGTTGAAAGCCAGATCAGACAGCGCCTGTCGGGCACGATTGCCGTAAGGCTGACGGCTCTCCGGCGTGTCGATTTCCCCCAGCCGCACCTTGATTTGTCGGTAGCTGGTCCCGTCCGGCACCAGCAGCGTGAGGGTGTCGCCGTCGCTGATCGCAACGACTCTCCCGGTGTATTCGGCGGCCCACAACGGCGCGGCCAGGAGGGCAAGGAACCCGTACAACCACAAGGTACGGCGGAAGAGATTCATGGGCGCGCTCCGGCAGCTCGATCAAGCCGCGAAGGATAGCACTCCCCACGGGTTGACCAGCGCCAGCAGGCCGGCCAGGGCGAACCAGGCCAGGTCTGGATCGAGTTCCTCCCAAAAATGACAAACCCCGCTTGGCGGGGTTTTTTTATTGCTGGCCATATCCCTTTTTAATCAGGGCTACGCTTCAGAGGAAACGCTCTTTGGGGGCTGTATTGGCAACTTCAGTCTTAATCCCTTTTTAATCAGGGCTACGTTTCAGAGAAAATACTAAATACTATGATAGTCACCGCCAAACCAGTCTTAATCCCTTTTTAATCAGGGCTACGTTTCAGAGGGCAACTTGCCAATCAACTTACAAGTCTGACCGCCCGTCTTAATCCCTTTTTAATCAGGGCTACGTTTCAGAGCCACTTGTTCAGTTCCATTTTTGCGTGAGCAAGGGTCTTAATCCCTTTTTAATCAGGGCTACGTTTCAGAGGTACGCGCAAGATCAACAACTAGATACTGGGTTATCTTGTCTTAATCCCTTTTTAATCAGGGCTACGTTTCAGAGAAACCCGCTTGCCTTTTATCTGGTTCCACTAATGGGGTCTTAATCCCTTTTTAATCAGGGCTACGTTTCAGAGCTATTAAAACGATAGAAACGGTAGAAAACCGTTTCGTCTTAATCCCTTTTTAATCAGGGCTACGTTTCAGAGCTTCTTCCGTCCATCGCATATCTATTTGCGGTGGTGTCTTAATCCCTTTTTAATCAGGGCTACGTTTCAGAGTGTAATGCAGGTGTAGTTTCGTTTTTCTACTTCCTGTCTTAATCCCTTTTTAATCAGGGCTACGTTTCAGAGCTACCTAACTTTACACATTACCAGACCGTCACTTGTCTTAATCCCTTTTTAATCAGGGCTACGTTTCAGAGAGCGATTGGTCTTCCAACCTTGGCGCCGGCACTTGGTCTTAATCCCTTTTTAATCAGGGCTACGTTTCAGAGACAGTCTACTACTCGCACAAATCTAAACGACTTAAAGTCTTAATCCCTTTTTAATCAGGGCTACGTTTCAGAGGTTTTTCGTCAACGTCGCCCCGACCTGCAAGCGGTCGGTCTTAATCCCTTTTTAATCAGGGCTACGTTTCAGAGAGACTGGCGCATTACGTATCGGGCGCGGGACCACGTCTTAATCCCTTTTTAATCAGGGCTACGTTTCAGAGTCCGCAAATGCCGGCGCTGCGTGCGTTTTGAAACGTCTTAATCCCTTTTTAATCAGGGCTACGTTTCAGAGAAGTCGCCGAGCGCATGGATGTTCCGACTCCAGATGTCTTAATCCCTTTTTAATCAGGGCTACGTTTCAGAGCGAACTGCCATGCGACATCACGCTGAAACTACGCGGTCTTAATCCCTTTTTAATCAGGGCTACGTTTCAGAGAACGTCAACAAGCGCGTGGTCGAAAACCCCGACCATGGTCTTAATCCCTTTTTAATCAGGGCTACGTTTCAGAGACCGAGGGTAGGGGAAACCCTCCTAGCCATGAGTCAGTCTTAATCCCTTTTTAATCAGGGCTACGTTTCAGAGGCTTTGCACAATTACTGATCCCCATGCTAACACCAGTCTTAATCCCTTTTTAATCAGGGCTACGTTTCAGAGGCCATCCAAGGCCGCTGGTATGAGGCTGAAGATGTGTCTTAATCCCTTTTTAATCAGGGCTACGTTTCAGAGCAAGCGCAACTAGGAGACCTTAAAATGTTCACCCCGTCTTAATCCCTTTTTAATCAGGGCTACGTTTCAGAGCTATCCCAAGCATCCAAGGCATTCTGATGAACCCGTCTTAATCCCTTTTTAATCAGGGCTACGTTTCAGAGGCTAAATCAGACGGTAATAGCTTGGTCAGTAGAAAGTCTTAATCCCTTTTTAATCAGGGCTACGTTTCAGAGACACAAACCAACACTCAACCAGGAGTAAAAAAATGTCTTAATCCCTTTTTAATCAGGGCTACGTTTCAGAGGCCTCGACGCCAGAAACCCTTTTCAAACAACCACTTGCAAGGGGGGTTGCCAGAATTTTTGTTGTTTGAAAAGTTATCTTTTTTGCCATCCCACAACACCGTTGCGGCAGCGCCAAAATCTGAAATGGTCGGATGTACTTTAGCACTCTCGGGTGGAAACGCCAATCTGACGGGGCCACTGGCTTGCAGCCTGCCCGCTTTGTTTCACAGTCGCCGTTTCAGCGTCATTTTGACGTAGCCCCTCGCCGGGTTTGTGAGCGATTCTGGCGCTTGCGGTTCCGGCGCGAGCGGGGCCGTTGGGGATGCAGGCAGCTTCGGGCGGGGCGTTTTAGCTTCGGCCTGCTGCTCGGGCGTGACCTCACCGGCCGGTTGCCCGTCCAGGCCGTAGCGCGGGCCGCCCCGCGCCAGCGCCTTGCGGTAAGCCGGCCTTCCTGTGTAGACCTTCAGCGCCCGGCGCAGTTGGGTGCGGCTCAGGTCGGTCAGGGCCGGATGGACGCCGGCCAAGGCCAGCAGCTCCTCGCCCAGGCCGATCTTCAACGGCTTGGGGGCCGTCCGGCTGAAACAGGCCGGGAACGCGGCGCACAGCCGGTCGAGCAGGGAGTTCGCATCCTGGGGCATCCGCGCCTCGCGCGCTGGAATGGGGCGGTTAGTGTTCCACAGTTACCGGTGCTTTTCATCGCCCCGCCGCTCGTCCACTGGGACGGTGGATAACTCGGGCATCCTCCGACCCGAACGCCTGTTCCCACGTCCACTTAACCGCCGAGTCCGTGTTGCCTAAAAAGACAGCGGTTGCTTCATATTGATGGATTCACGCCATCAAAAAACTATAATTGATGGATGCAAGTTCCGAAAATGAAAGTTCTGATTGTCATGATTACCGCTCGATCAAACCTCGCGGCGTGATTGCAGAAAAACCGATTACGATCTATCTTTTTACTTATTTGAATCATCGAAATAACAAAAACGATTCATGCAAGTTCCCAAGCTGAAGGTGCTGGTCGAGGCGGGCGCGGTGCGTCAGGTGGAAGCGATCCCGGAATCCGCAGGCGGCTGGACGGTGCAGGTCACCTACGCCAGCCGGCACGGCGAACGGCGGGAGGTGCTGGAGCGCCAGCGCGGCGGGGTGCGGGTCTTCGCCACGCTGGACGCCGTGGCGCGAAGTCTGGCCGGGCTGGGCCTGAGCGCGTTCCAGGTCCACGTCGCCGGCCTGGCCGGCACGGGGGACGAGCCGCCGTGAACCGGGGCCTGTGTCTGGCGCTGCTGTGGCCGGCGCTGGCGGCGGCCTGGGAGGAGGAACAAGCCCTGGCCTTCATCCTGGCCTACCATCCGGTGGTCCAGGCCCAGCGCCAGGCGACGGCCAGCTACCAGCCGCCCAGCCTCACGCGGCGGGTGCTGGAACACACCTCGGTCTACGTCCGGGCGGCGTCGGGCACGAGCAGCACCGTGTCGGACAGCGGCGACACCACCACCAGCGATCCCATGACGGTGGGGATACAGGTCAACATTCCCCTCGCCTCCCCCAGGGAGCAACGGGAGTATGCCCAGCAGGCCCTCGCGGAAGCGACCCGGATCGACGAAGTGCGGAGCCGGGCCTTGACCGACCTGGCCAAGCTGCGCGAGCTGGAAGCCGAACGGGCCGCCGTGCGGGAGCGGCTGGCCTTCCAGAAGTCGAAAGCGGATTGGATTCAGGAGCGCATCAAGAAAGGCTACGAGGGCGACGTGGAGAAGCTGTGGGAATCGGCCCAAAAGCAGAACGCCGAAGCCGCCGCCGCCAAGCGGCTGGATTGGCTCCTGGATGCCCAGCGCCGCCAGGTGGCGCATTATGCCGGGGAGCAGTGGCGACCACTGCTGGATTACCTGAGCGGCAAATTAAAGCGATTGCCGGAGGGCTGAACCATGAAACACGTCACTGGCCTGATCGGACGGGACGACCTGATCGAGCAGGTCGCGCGGGAAGCCCGCAAGGGCCGCCACCTGCTGCTGACCGGCCGGCCCGGCATCGGCAAGTCCAGCGTGCTCGAAGCGGTGCTCGACCGGCTGATCGTGCGCCGCGACCTGATCGTCCTCCACGTCAACGAACACCAGGCCAAGGGCCAGTTTCTGGAAATCGCCCGGGGCCTGCTGGAAAGCGGCCTGTTGAAACCCTCGGCGCTGGAGCTGGACGCGGGCCTCGACGATCTCGACCCCGCCGCGCTGGAATGGGCCAAGCTCAAGCGCCAGGTCAACCGGCTCAGCATCCGCGACCTGACCGCCGCCATCGTCCCGGCTCTGCACGCCCATAAAGGCCGGGTGCTGGTCGCGGTGGACGACCTGACCGCCGTCACCCCCACGCTGGTCGCGTTCTGGCTGGCGGTGCTGGACGCTGCCCAACTGCTGGCCTGCGCCAACGAGAAGCGCAAGAACGTCGCCCGGCTGTGGTGGAAGCTGGCCGAGATCGAGGTGCCGCCCTTGCCCACCGAGCGAGCGCGGGAGATCGCCCAGACCTATTTGCAGCAGACCGGCACCCTGGTGGAATCGCCGGCGCTGTTCGTGGCCCACGTGGTGCAGCAGGCCAACGGCAACCCGCAGGCCCTCGCGGATTTGTTGGCCGACAGCGCCAAAGAGCGGGTGGTGGACAAGCAGCGGATTCGGGAGATGAAGCACGCGGCGGGGGTGCGCTATCTGGATTTCACCCCGGTGATGGTCGTGGCGCTGGCGTCCGTGGTCGGGGCGCGCTATCTGGCCATCGGCACCGGCGATACCGAGCTGTACGTGTTCGCCGGGATGCTGGCGGCGGTGGTCATCAGCATTCGGGTGTTTCTGTTTAGGGGGGCGGGGAAGGCCAATTAGCGGCCCAAGGTACGCCCCCGAATCCGCCGACCGTTTTTGATCGCGATCCGCTACCCCTCACGGGCTACTGAGAAACAGGGGCGATGACGCTATGGATTGGAAACAGGGATTACGCCAACCGGGCGTGATGGCGGCCTTGGGGGCCGCCCTGCTGTTCGGGGGTGGCACGCCCCTGGCCAAAGGGCTGCTGGCGAGTATCCACCCGTGGCTGTTGGCGGGCCTGCTCTACCTCGGGTCTGGAGCGGGGCTGGCGCTGTACCGCCTCGTGCGACCTTCGCCGGCGGAGAAGCTACCGCTGAATGCATGGGGTTGGCTGGCGGGGGCGATTTTCGCCGGCGGCGTGGTGGGTCCGGTGCTGCTGATGTTCGGACTGACCGGGATGCCGGCGTCGGGCGCGTCGCTTTTGCTCAACGCCGAAGGGGTGTTGACGGCGTTGCTGGCGTGGTTCGTCTTCCGCGAGAATTTCGACCGGCGCATCGCGCTGGGAATGGCCGCCATCGTGGCCGGGGCGCTGGTGATCGGCTGGCCCGGCGAGGCCCGCTTCTCGACCCTCTGGCCGGCCTTGGCCGTGGGGGGGGCTTGCTTGGCGTGGGGGATCGACAACAACCTCACGCGCCAGGTGTCGCTGGCCGACGCGACCTGGATCGCCATGCTCAAAGGCTGGGCGGCGGGGAGCGTGAATCTGGCGCTCGCGTGCTGGTTAGGCGCGGTTTGGCCGCCCCTTCCCATGCTCGGTAGCGCGTTGCTCGTCGGGGGACTCGCCTACGGGGCGAGCCTCGCCCTGTTCGTGGTCGGCCTGCGTCATCTCGGGACCGCCCGCACCGGGGCCTATTTCTCCGTGGCGCCCTTTTTCGGCGCGGTCCTGGCGGTTCCCCTGTTGGGTGAACCCGTCACCGCCCGGTTGCTGATCGCCGCCAGCCTGATGGCGCTGGGCATCTGGCTGCACCTGACCGAGCAGCATGGGCATCCGCACGCCCACGCGCCGATGGAACACGCCCACGCGCACGTCCATGATGCCCATCACCAACATCCGCACGACGAGCGGGCACCGACCGGTAGCCCTCATCGTCATTGGCACCGCCACGCGCCGCTGACGCACAGCCATGCGCACTTCCCGGACGCGCATCATCGGCATCGCCATTAGGCTGGGCGTGCGATTCGTTCCGTTTCGCGAACACATCCCTTCATGACTCTCGGCACCCACGTCACCTTCGCATCCGTCCTCTACCTGGGCGGGGCTACCCTGTTCGGCTACCGGCCCGACTGGATCGGCTGGCTGCTGGCGGCGGCCGCCAGCCTGCTGCCGGACGTGGACTTGCCCCCTGCCAAAATCGGACGGCTATTCTGGTGGCTCTCCGTGCCTCTGGAGCGTCGCTTCGGCCACCGCACCCTCACCCATAGCCTCGTCGCACTGAGCGCCTTGGCGGCCCTTACAGGGCCTTTAATGGCCATCGACGCGACCTACTTCTGGGCGGTGGTCGGCGGCTACTGGTCGCACCTGTGGATCGACATGCTCAACATCCGGGGCGTCGATCTGTTTTGGCCCGCGCCGGTGCGGCTGGTGACGCCGGGCAACCGGAACTGGCGGCTGCAAGTGGGCAGCAAGGCCGAGATGATTTTGCTCTCCGGCTTGCTGGTCGCGGCGGCGGCGCTCTATCCGCTCAGTCACGTCGGCTTTCGGGACGCGCTGCAAGCCCTGCTCAAGAGCTTCGACATTGCGGTCGAACAGTACGCCCGCGTGTCCGGGACGCACTGGTACGACCTGGAACTGACCGCGACCGACAACCTGACGTTGGAACGGATCGCGTGCCGCTGCCCGGTGGTGGGGACGTGGAAGAACGGGTTTATCGTCCTGCACCAGGGCCAGCCCCGCGCGGTGGGCAAGAGCGAAGCGCAGCACAACCTGCTCCCGGTCGCGGCCCGGCTGATCCAGGGCGAGCCGCTGCGGGTGATGGCGGAACGGGTGGCGATGAGCGGGCACACCTTGCGCTGGCTGGTCAGCCGCATCGATCAGAGCCGGCCGTACTACCTGCTGGGCGAGGTGGAGATCGCGGACGGCAAGGGGCCAGCCCTGGCCGGGCGGCTCGACAGCGTGGAGACCTACAACCCGGCCAGCTACCGGGGCGGGGTTCTCCGGCTGCACTACGCCCGTGCTGCGGAACTGGGGCCGTGGCTCGATCTCGTGGCGGTCCGGGGCGAGGTGGTTGTGCAGTTCTGGCTCAAGCCGGGCGAGGCGGCGGTGACGCTGGGGCTGGGGGAGGAGCGGGAGGTGGAACGGATACCGGAGCAGTTGAGAAGGTTTTTGTGAGCTAGCGTTCAATGGCGCGACTGTCCCGCGTTACTGCCGGGCGGCGCGCTTCACGATGGGAGAGCCTCAGTGCGGACCAGGTAACAGCCGCGTCCGCTGCAACGCTGTTAGGCGGCGACCGTCATGGTCGACGGCGATGGTCGACCTACTCGGCGAATGGCGCAGATTCTATGCAAGCACGCCCCCGCACGAGGTCCACCTCGTCGCCAACGGCAATTTCGCCGCCTTCAATCACGAAACAGTCGAGCGCGAGTTTACCGTCGAAGCGTCGGTAGATGCCGCGCGTGATCTCCTTGTCCTGGGCCAGGGTGTCGGGGTCGTATGAAGTCATGATGCAGCGCAGACGAAGGCCCTGAACACCGATGAGCACGCTGCCGATCCGCAGGCACGCGCCCGGCCACTCGCGTTCGGTCAGCCCTTCGACCCCGCCAATGACGAGGTTGGGGCGCAAGCGGCGATGGTCGTGGCCGAACGCCGCGATCGCGCCGTCGGTGACCACCAGCAACGGTAGCACGTCGAAGCGCTCGGCACCGTCGTAGCGCACCAGCTTTGCGCCTGGCCCGGCAATGGCCACGACCTCGGTGGCCACCTCCGCGCTGTCCCACGGCCGACCGTCCACCCTGATCTCGCCCTGCGTGCCCAGCGAGCCCTTATGGCCCAGAAAGCGCGGATGCGAACGAGAGGTGATCACCCGGCCTTTGGCGTCCTCGACATGCACGACCCGATCCCCTTCGAGACCGAGAGACCCGACGTCGGCCCGTTCCAGTTTCTCTCCAGCCATCGTCTTGACCGGATATCGCCAGATTTCCGTGATCTTCATCGCCACCTCTCGGTTCGGGCCGGTACACGAGCCGCCTAACGAATCCCTGGCCGGATGTGATGTCACCACCACCCCGCTACCCGACCAGGTAGGCGTCGTGCTCATGGGTCCCAACCTCCCCAGTTGAGTTGCGGCGGCGACGGTGCCATTGGGTCGACCGGGTAGTGCACGAGCCCAGGATAGAGCCGGCTCCAGACGACAACGACCAGAACAAGCGCCCCCACGCCAAGAAGCACCGGCTGCCAGAGCACCAGCCAGCCTGCGTGGACATAGACCATGAGGATCGGGTTTGCTCCTGCCGGGGGATGAACCGTGCGAGTCAGAAGCATCCATACGAGAGTGAGCCCCAGAGCCAGGGCGTAAACAGGCAGCGACTCGCCGAACGCCTGGTAGCAAGCTATGCCCACGAGAGCGCCTCCGAGATGACCGCCCAACAATGCCCGAGGCTGGGCGGCGGGTGCTCTCGTAAGACCGAACAGAAAGACGGCCGTGCCTCCAAGGGAGGCAAGCAGAAAGGGCGTAACTGGGGGGCCAGAAAGGAAAAGCGCCAAGCCGATGCCGCACGTGGCGCCGACGAGACACCAGAGAAGTCGAACTGCTGGATGCGAGAGCATTTTGTTCGGCGCCTATCGCTGCAAATCACCGGCAGGCAAACCGAAGCGGAGTGACGCTTTGGCCGTCCGGGTGAGTTTGTCTAGTACGGCAGCTACCTTGTTTTGCATGGCGCGTCAGTCTTGCCATGCTTCTTTGGGGACAGTTTAAGGACCGCCGAATGGGGCGGTTAGTCCGCAATCCACTCCTCGGCTTCGGTTCGGTCTTTGCTGGAAAAGACCTTGACCGGACACGGCATGGCAAACCCGAACATCCTTACCGCGTTCGCAACCCAGTTGACGTCAGTCACGACCGCGACTCTTTCCCATGCCCTGAGATGACCGATACCCAATTTCATGTCATCCCACATGGCGCCAGGCGTGAAGCCAGTGAAGTCGCTACCTAACTCGTAGAGGAATCTCACCTTCTCGTGCTGCTTTAGCGCCGCCTCGACGGCAGGGATGAGGACGGTCTCGTAGTCGTTGGCATCGACCTGACCGGAGGCGGCGATACCCACGGCATTGTTAGGAAGATTGGGCAAGAGCTCGAGCATCATCAGTCTCCTATCCGTAAGTCGCGGGTTGGTGAATCGGTGAGTTCACAACTGGCGAAGGTAAAGGATGAGTTGCCAGATCTGGCGTTCGGCCAAGACCCCCTTGAAGGAAGGCATGGCGGTTTGCAGCGGTGCGCCGCCTTCGGTGATGGTCCAGTCGAGATAACCGTCCGTGGCCAGGGGCCGCTTCGTGGACCAGGCCAGATTGGCGGGTGGCGGGTTGAGGGCTTTGCCCGCGTCGCCATCGCCCAAACCCTCGCTGCCGTGACAGCTCGCGCAGTATTGGCGGTACAGCGCCCGACCGGTGGCAAGATTCGCGGCATCGGGCCGCAGGGGGTCGGTTTTGCCCGCATAACGAGGGTCTAGCCCCTGCTGCATGACATATCGATGGCGCACTATGGAACCAGATCCCATGCCCATGCCCATGCCCATGCCCCTACCCATGCCCATGCCCATGCCGTGGCGCCCTCCCGGCATCATGTCCGCATCCAGGGGTTGGCCATGCGTCAAGGTTGGGAGAGCGAGCACTAAGCCCAGACAGATGGTATTGACACTTTTCATGCGGCAATCCTCGGATGATAGAACGCCGTCCGGCGGCCACTGATCGAGGAGGGCGCGAACGCAGACCAGTGAAATCCACCCCTTCGAAACGGCTCACCGATCCGTTTCGTTTCCCGTGTCAAGACTTGGACGGATGGGTGCAAGTCGCGTTCGCAGCCCGGATGAATTTCCTCTGGGCATGGGCTGGACAGGGATGAGATCGCTTGATGGTTGAGGGTAGTTGGTCCTCCTCCGCTCACAACCTTGCCACCACCTGCTCCATCCGCTCCTGGCCGACGTTGGTGTAAATCTGGGTGGTGGCGACGCTCTCGTGGCCGAGCAGGGCCTTGATGTCCACCAGTTCCGCCCCGGCGTTGAGGAGGTTGGTGGCGTAAGTATGGCGCAATTTGTGCGGGCTGATCTTCTTGTCGATGCCGGCCTTCTGCAACATCCCCCGCAGGTAGGCGCGGGCCGCCTGGGCGGACACCGGCTTCTGGCCGGGCGCGCGGGCGAAGAGGTACTCCCCGCGCGGCTGGTCTTTCAGCCAGAACCCGAAGACCTGGCCGAACGCCTGCGGCAACGGCACCAGCCGCTCCTTGTCGCCCTTGCCGATCACCCGCACCGACTTGGCCGTGCCGTCCACCAGCCGCACGTCGGCCCCTTTCAGACCGAGGGCCTCCGAGATGCGGAGCCCGGAGTTCAGCAACAGGCCGAACAGCAGCTCGTAGCGGCGGCGGGTTTCGGTCATCCGCTCCTGGTTGTTCCCGAAGATGTTGATCGGGATGTTGCGCCGATCCTTGATGGTCGCTTCCAGCCGGGCCTGCTCCTCCTTCTCCAGCCAGACCGGAATCCGCAGCGGGCGCTTGGGCTTCTCCGCCAGCGCCACCGGGTCGTGATCGACGATGCCGCCGCGTTGCAGCCACTTGTAGAACGTCGAGAGGGCGCTCAGGCGACGGTTGACGATATGCGCCTTCACCCCGCGCGCCCGCATCAGCCACGCCGCGAACTGCTCCACGTCCCGGTACTGGGCGGCTTGCCAGTCCTTGCCGGCCTCGATCAGCCAGTCGCGCCAGATCCCCAGGTCCGAGTTGTAGACGTAACAGGTCGTCTTGCTGTGGCCCTTGGCGTACAGCAGATGCGAAAGGAACTCGCGTCGAGCGTCGTCGAATAATTCCCGGTCGAACATGGCGGCCATCCTCCACCCGCTTCTCGGTACCCTGCTGCGTCAAAAAGCGGTTTTTGATATTTCTAAAATTAGAATTTTATTGATTGGAATCTATAAGCCGATTTCGTAAGTATAGGCCAACTCCGCGAAAAATGGGCTATTGATGGGGTGAAAAACCCCGGACGAAGGCGATTTTTCATCGTTAAGTTTCGGAAATTTTTATTTCGATCAATGCCCCCGCAGCGTCCGCAACATCGAGGCGATGGAGTGGCGTCGGACCTCCGATGCGCCCGGCGTCACACGCGGCACTTCCCGCTCCCTGGCCCGTTGTTCGGCTTCGGCCCGGAGCCGCGCGTCCGTTTCAACGCGACGGCGGCGGGCCTCGGCGACGTGGAAGCCGGAGGACGGATCGAAGCTGCGGGCATCGGCGTGGTACTTGCGAAGGATACCCCGGAGCACGGCAGCGGGGTTGGTGCGGATCGGCGGCCCGCTTTGGATGCGCGCCTGAATCACATCCAGCATCTGCTGGGCGACCTCAGCCGGAAGGGGGTAGACCTGAGCGGCGATGTCCTCGTGTTCCCGCTCGGTCAGCTTGGTCGGAAAGGCGAGTTCTGGCCGCTGGTCGTTCGTAGCCTCCTTGCTGGCGACCGCAGGTTGGGTTTCCTGTGGGATGCTGCTGCTCTCTTCCGTGGCTGGTGCGGTTTGGGCCTCTTCCCTGCCGACCGGGTTTTCCTCGTTCGATTCCAGCGCGGCGGTCTTGGGGTCGCCGTCCGGGTCTTTGGGGTTTTGGTCTTGAACACCACCACCACCACGTGCGGGTTCGGGTTCCGCCGCGCGCTCGTCCGTGGAGGAGGGGTTTGGGGTGGTGGTGGTAGTAGTCTCTGTAGAAATCTCAGTAGTAATCTCGATTCCTTTAAAGATGTCGCCTACAGGCGAGAGGGTGTCGCCTACAGGCGAGAGGGTGTCGCCTACAGGCGAGAGGGTGTCGCCTACAGGCGAGAGGGTGTCGCCTACAGGCGAGAGGGGGGTAGCCTGTTGAGAGATCGATTCGATGGCGCCAGCGGGATGCGTGATCGCCAGGATCGCCAGCGGTACCGGCTCGATGAACATGATGTTGTTCCGCAGGATTCCCTGCTGGACGATGCTCCGGTACTCCCTGCGGATATAGCCGGCGTCTTCCAGACGCTTGAGCGCCTTCCGGGCCTGATCCTTCGTCAATCCGAACTTCGTCTCGAAGTAAGCGGCGGTGCATTGGAACATGTCACCGTCGAAGTGCTTCCGCAGTAGTGGTTTGCCGCCCTTGGTCAGCGTTTGGTAGGGCCGATACCAGTAGATGATCTCGGCCAAGATGACGATGGCTGGCAAGTCCGGCTTGCCGGACTCCAGTGTGATCCGCTGATACCACTGGTGAGGAGTGATGTTGCCCTCGAAGTGGATTTTGCCGATCTCGGCTACCGTCGCCGGCAGGGAGGCGGCCTGGTCGTCGGGGACGGAACTTGTGTAGGACCCATGCTTCATAGCTTTGCTCCTTCGGTGATCCTTGGAGTACTGGCAAGGTCCGTGTGCCGCCAAGCAAGCGCGGACTTTGCCATTTTGATGCGATGCAATAGTCTATTTTGGTACTTTTAGGGATAACCCTTAAACAACCCGCCTAAAAATCAGGCGGGCCATGAGAAAAACCATTCACTCTGAGGAGTACACCGCCCTGTTGCGGCTCCTGCGCCAGAAGCGGCAGGATGCCGGTCTTACCCAACTCCAACTGGCTCGGGCGCTTAAGACCTCGCAGTCGTTCATCGGGAAGTGCGAGCGGGGCGAGCGTCGGATCGACGCGGTGGAACTACGAGCGTTCTGCATGGCGATGGGCATGACGCTGGCCGAGTTCGCGGTAGAGCTCGAGCGGTATCTTCCAGCAGGTACGCTGCCCGCGCGAGCCAAGTAGGGCGTCAAAACCAGCATCGGCCATCCATCCACGTTATGCCGCCTCGTTATGCCGCCGCGCTTTCAAGCTGTCGCAGGAGAAACTCCGGCTTGCAGTCCAGCGCCGCCGCAATCTTCTGACGCAACTCATCGGTGAGTGGCCGTTCGCCGTTCTCCAACATGCTGATATAGCTGCGGGTAACGCCAATTCTGCGCGCAAGTTCTGTCTGAGTCATTCTCAGCACCGCTCGCCGCACGACGATTCCGTGCCCGATGTCATCGCTCATATCCGAACTCTATTGGTTACTTTTAGTAACTCAATACTAGGCTCGTCCATCCGCAAGTTCAAGCCTTTTTGATAGGGATATTTCTTCCGCTGCCCATAGGTCCTTATGTTCTAACTCATCATTCCCGAGATTCACGAAGAGCAATTCGTCGGGGGTCCCCGGCCACGGGAACCAGCGCGCATCCCTGCGGGGCGGCGCGCTCCCGGCGCGCACGCTGCCCTCTGCCCGTCCGTGGGAAGTTGCGCCGCCATCCGTGGCGGCGCTGAAGAAGAACGGTCTGGCAAGCGGCCCGGCGCCATCCCTGGCGCAGGGGCCGAGCACGGCCTACCGCACCCCAACGAAAAGAATCCCTGCTTGTTGATCGGGGGCGCGGCCCCCGTACCCCCGCCATCCCTGGCTTTTGTGCTCTCTTCGTTCGCGTCGCGCCCCGGGCCGCGCTCTGGGGGCTTGTGCGCTTGTGCCCTTTGCGCCGTTCGGGCGCAAGGCGGCGCGGGCTGTCCTGCCCGCGCTTGGCGGTCGGGCGCATCCCTGCGCCCGCCTCGGCCTTGCGCCCGCCCGTCGCGTCGGGCCCGTCGCGCTCGCCCCCTTCGGCGCTGGCCCTGGGGGGCGGGGGGTTGGGTGGTCCCTCCCGGTCCCTCTGGCGGGCTCCCGGCCCGCCTTCCGCCGCTCCCGGCGGCGGTTGGCTGGGGGCTCTTGGGTTCTCTGGTTGCTTTGTGGGGGTGCTTGTGGCCGCTTTCTCGTTCGTTCCTTCCGCTTCCGCCGTGCTGCGTTCCGCGCGGTTTGGCTTGGCTCCCTGGGCGGGCTCCGCCCTGGGCGTTTCCTTCCGCCCTTCGGCGCGCGCCTTGTCCGGGTCGGTGGCGGTTGTTCGCTTCGCTTCCGCGGCGGGCGCTGGCGCGTTCGCCCGGTCGTGGTCGCGGCGCTTGCCGCCCGCGTGCCGCGGCTGCGTGGTTCGTCTCGTCCCCGCCGCCGCTGGCGTGGCGGCCTCGTGGGTGGTTTCCGTGCCGGTTTCGCCGCCGCCCGTTCCCGTTCGTCGGGGTGGCGCGTCGCGCCGCTTGGCCGCCGTGTTCGCCGCTCGTTGCGCGGTGGCCGCGTAGTGTCGCCCTTGGTTGTGTTCGCTGCCGGGCTCCCGCCCGGCTGCGTCGCTTGGTCGCCCTGGCCGCGCCGGGGTGCGCTGGTGGTCGTGGCGTGCCCCTCGCGGCTCGCGGCTTGCGCCGCTCGCCGCCGCGCGGTTTGGTTTGGCCTGCGCGTCGCTGGCCCCGCGCCTTCCGGTGGTCGCTGGTTGGTGGCGGTGGCGCTTCCGCTGGCCTCGCGCCCCTGCCCGCTGTCGTGGCGTTTGGGTGGCGTCGCGCCCGGTCGCGCGTCGGCGCTCCCTGGCGTTCCGCTTCCCGTTCCTCCGCGCGGCGGTTTTTCTCGCTCCCCTTCTCGTTCCGTTCCCGCTGTTTCTTTCCACCAGGGCCGGCTTTTTTAGTCGGCTTTTTCTCATATTTTGTCTTAATTTTTAGTCGTTTTTTCTTCGCTTAAAGCGTCATTATTATTCAGCCATAATTAAAAAATAGTTGGCTTTTAACGGCTTTTTTGTTACAATAAGTAACAAGGATATGGACTAAACGGATTCAGCGCGCTCTTTCTCGGTAGGCTCGGGCGCGTAAAAGGGAGAAACCGAGATTTAAAACTGGGGAAACCGCTAACTTTCTTAGGAGTAAACGCGATGAAACTTGCTGCAAATGCTTATGCGATTGGCCCGAGTCTCTATGACTTTGACCGCGATGAGTGGGAAAAGGAAGAAATCCGACGCGACGCACGGGACGCGGCTTTTGAAGACCATTATGAGTTATGGCGCAGGTTTTCATACTGCGACCGCAATAAAGAAAAAACTATTGAGGAGATCGGTGAAGTCATGAGAGAGGCGTTTGACAGCCTTTACTGCAATGAGAAAGATTGCGGGAGATTCGAGCAAATGATCTTTTCTTGGTATTGCTCGGATGATAACCGGGACGTAAAGAATGAGATTTATGGCTTATTGGACAAGCACATCAGGAAGGTGATTAGAAAGGAATGGGAACGAGAGCAGGAAGCGGTATGAAAAAAGGCGCTTGCGTTGCTACCAACAACGCGAGCGCCCCACTGCAACCCCGAACCGATACGAACGAGGTACGAACGATGCTAACCGCAACACAAACCGACTGGCAAGCCCAGCTTGCCGCCGATCCCGCCCATGCCGCATGGAGCGACGCCCGCCAAGCCGAGGATCAGCGCGCGTTCGACGCCTGGCTTAGCAGCCCCGAAGGCCGCGCCTGGCTGGCGGCGGAAGAACGCGCCGAGGAAGCGCGCCGCTATCCCTATGGCCGGCCCGATCAGGATACCGGTTGGTACTGGGAAAGGCCGACCTGGGGAAGCGCGTCATGATCCAGCTCTACCCTGACATGAAACTGGTTACCGCTTGTTATTTCCTGCGTTTGAGCGGTTACCGCTTGCGCTGGAGCATCCAGAAGCGCGCTCTTGAAATCATCGAACTCTGACCTGGTGAGGCGCCCGCCAGCAATGGCGGGTGAATGAAGATGGGAAATATGAACGAGATTAGTCTTGACGATGTGACCAAGCTGGAACCCGGTCAAATCCTGGCGGATTCGGTACGGCAATGGCGATCCGATTGCCAAGCGGGGCAATTCAAAATTGGTTCCAGCAATTTTCGCGGCCCCAAACTTGATATGGAGTTAGTGGGTGCTCAAATCTCAGAGGGCGAGTTTTTTGGATACCCGCTACAAAAGTGGCTGGCGGTTCTATTTGTTGACCCGGATGGCGTTCTTTCCTCGATCCTGTTTAAGACTGAAAGCCTTGACCAGTTTGAGGAATTGCGCCGCTCCTATCGCTTGAAAGGCGAGTCGCTTTTAGGCAAAACGATTCGGGCGCACATGTGCAAACGCGCCAGCCGCGCTAACGGCAACGGTTATTTTGCGGTGGAGTTTGAGGTTATTTCCGATGGAAAGTATGCCGAATCCATCGCACAATTCCGGCAACAGCATTACACGCCGGGCATGATTCGATTGATTGAATCTAAGCTGGACGCCGAGAGCGGCAACGGCAACGCCGAGAACGGCAACGGCAACGGCAACGGCAAGAAGAAGTAACCGCCATCGCGCCAGGGAAGGCGCTTACTTTGGAGACCGCCGAATGAATGACAACGAAACAAGAGTGATTGGCGCGTTCCGAATTGGAAACGGGCAAACGCTACATCCTGCTGTTAAGGATAAAAGTAGCAACTGGATTGCAATAACCTGTGGATGTCCAAACACAAGTAATGGGTTTGGCATGAATAGCGGCAGGTTCTTTGAAGCCATTGCGCCAACTTGTAAGCGCAGTAAGAGGCTGTCGAAATGAACAACACCGAATACCAAAACATCCTCGGCATCAGCAGCCATTGGCTGATTGCGATGCTGCAATCACCGGCAGCGTGCTGGCGGAAATACCTCGACCCGCAACGGCCCGCCGAGGAGCCGACCGACGCGCTTCGGCTGGGAACCCTGGTGCATTGTCTGGCGTTGACCCCGCGCCAGTTCGAGCGGGAATTTATCGTTGCGGACTACGAGCGGCGCAGCCTGGCCGGACGGCGGGCCTACGCCGAGCTGGCGGCCACGGGTTTAACCGTCATCCGCCCCACCGAACTGGACAAGGCCCGCGCCATCGCCGCCGCCCTGCAATCCGATCCAACGGCCCGCAAGTTATTGCGCGGTGGCAAGAAGGAACGGACGATCATCCGGCCCAGGGCGGGCGGCTTGCTCCCGCTCAAGGCGCGGCTGGACGTTCACCAGGAGTCACATCGGCAAGTGATCGAACTCAAAACGACGTGGAACATCGCAGCAGCCGAAGCCGCGATGACCCGCTACCGCTATGAACTATCAGGAGCGTTCTATCGGGATCTGGTGCGCGGCCTGAGCGTGATTTTCATCTTCGTGCAAACCCGCGAGCCTTACGAGGTCCTGGTGATGCCCATGACGAGGACGCAGCTTCAGGACGGCGAGATGCAGTGGCGAACAGCATTGGAGATGTTCGATACGTGTTGGCGCTTGAACCAGTGGCCGGAACTCGAACCCGCCGCCCTGGACGGCGACCCGCTAATGATGAATTTCATCCCGACAAAAGCGGCGACCCGGCAGCGGTTTGAATGGCCGTTAGGAGAACTGGCGCTGTAACTAACACCCACCGCGCCAGCGGCAACCCGCGACGCTGGCGACCAGCAACGGGAGCGCGGCGGCAGCGCCGCCGCGCCAAAGCCGGAAACCCCGGCCACCTAAGCAGCCCACGCCCAGACCGAGACGGCGGGCAGCGCCGGAGGCGGCGACAGCCGGACAGACGGCGGGACGGCCACCGGCACGGAGACGCCCCACACCCCACCGGCAAACCGCCGCACCGCCAGCGGGAACCCGACCCAGCCGGCCCAGGCCGCCGCGAAGGCCGACGCGGCGACAGACGAGGGAAAGCCCACCACGACCACGGCACCGGAGAACGCGCGCCCAGACGCCCGCACGCGCCAGCGACACGCGCCAGCGGCCAGCGCCGACCCCACCAGCCGCCGCCACCAGGGCGCCAAGAGCGGAAGAGGCCCACGCGGCACGACGACAGCGCGGGACGAAACGAGAGAGAAGGAACCAACCACCGCACACCCCCACACACCGCCCGGAAGACCCGCCGAGGACCGGAGCGACGCGCCCCACAGCGCGCCCGCAACCGCATGGCGACCAGCACAGCGCGGCGACGCAGACGGGGGCAAGGCCGAGGCGGGCGCAGGGATGCGCCCGACCGCCAAGCGCGGGCAGGATAGCCCGCGCCGCCTTGCGCCCGGCCAGCGCCGCGCGACACAACAGTAGCGGTGCGGGCGTGCGGGGCGCGGAGCCGCCACCGGCCGTTGGGTTCAGTGCGTGCGCTTGCGTGGCGCGGCCCGATCAGGGCAACCCTCGGTGGCCTCGATGAGGGATGCGATCCGGTAGGCGACATCCAGGGCGGTCGTCTGACCGGCCAGAATGTGGTCGCACAGGGCGTGCAGGACCTTCGGCAGGTTGCCGAGCAGAACCTCAGCAGTGGGGTATTCCTCGCCCGCGCGGTGACTGCGCACCAGCGCGATCAGCCGGTCGGTGGTGGCGCTCTCCGGGTCGAGGTCGTCAAGGGTCGGGCGGGGTGGGTCGGGGTAGGTCGTCATCGGAGATCGGCTGAAAACACCACTTGCGGCGCCAGTTCCTGGTCCTCGGCACTTAATTGCGCCCAAACATCGGCCACCGTCGCCAGCGCATCGGGATTACCCTGGGCGGCGGCCCGCGCCAGCCAGGCGTAGGCGGCGAGCCGGTCCTGGGGCACGCCATCGCCGGCGTGGTACAGCACGCCCAGGCTGGTTTGGGCCAGCGGGTAGCCCTGACGGGCGGACTCCCGCAGCCAGCGCAGCATGACGGTCGGGTCGTCATCACCCCGGTGGTGGTCGGCCACCGCGAACTGGGTGGCGGCATCGCCGGCTTCGGCCCGTTGTTGGATTTCAGGCGACAGGGGCGCAGGAACGGGCGTGTAGTCGTCCTCCCGATCCGCGCAGGCGGCGAGGGTGAGGCCCAGCAACGGAAGGACAGCGAAGCGGCGAAGGTTCAATGCACGCTCCGGGTCTCGACCCGCGCATTCTCAACGCGGTCGATCAGCGCCGCCAGGGCGTAGGCCACCTCGCCGGCGGTCATCGCGCCGCCCAAAATAACATCGGCCAGGGCGCGCATCTGCTCGGGCAGGCGATGGAGCAACTGTTCCCCGGTTTCGTAGGGGATGCCCTGATGGTTCGCGTGGGCGGCGGCGACCAGTTCCTCAGTGGTGGGGGGTGGTTCCAGGGCGGCGGCACGGCCGGTTTGGTAGGCAGGGGGGTCTTCCATAATCTCGATTTTAGCGCCTCTGGGTTGATCTTGAGGAAATTCGATTCTACGATGAATCGTGAAATTACAAATACGGAAATCCGATGATCCTGGCGTTTCTCAACCAGAAAGGCGGCGTGGGTAAAACCACCCTGGCCGTGCATGTCGCGGCGGCGCTGGCCCGGAACGGCGCACGGGTGCTGCTGATCGACGCCGACCCCCAGGGCAGCGCCCTCGACTGGGCGACTTGTCGGACGGCGGACCCCCTGTTTCCGGTCATCGGTTTTCCCAAGCCGAAACTGCACAAGGAAGTCCCGGCCCACGTCCCCCATTACGAGTACATCCTCATCGACGGCCCGCCACGGGTGAACGAGCTGGCCAGGTCGGCGATCCTGGCGGCGGACCTGGTGGTGATCCCCGTTCAGCCCTCCCCCTACGATGTGTGGGCGGCCAAGGACATCGTGGACTTGATCCACGAGGCGACCACCTACCGGGAAAACATCAAAAGCGTATTTGTAATCAATCGTAGAATCGTAAACACGGCGATTGGCCGGGACGTGGCCGAGGCCCTCGCGGGCTACGACATCCCGGTGCTGGCGACGCATATCGGGCAACGGGTCGCCTTCGCCGAAAGCGCGGCGAGCGGCAGCACGGTTATCGAGGATGATCCCGCCAGTCTGGCGAGCAAGGAAATCCTGGCCCTCGCCGAGGAACTGCTGGGGCGAATGACGAAGTAGAGAGGCGGCATGAGCAAGAAAGTAGCCTTCGGCGTCAAGCCGAGCACGGTACAGGCGGACACCGCCAAGGCCGATGAGTGGGTGAACCGCCGCGACCTGGAAGCCATGAAGCGGCTGACCATCGACGTGCCGGCCAGCCTGCACGCCCGGATCAAGAGCCAGTGCGCCATCCGGGGCGTGAAGATGGCGGATGAAGTCCGGGAACTGCTGGAAAAGCACTTCCAGCAATCGTAGATACGATTCTCAGTAAAATCGTATTTCCGCAAAACACCCAATACGGGACGGTGACCTCGATCCACTTGGAACGGCGTGAGCCGGCTCGGAACATCCAGCGGTTCTACGCTATCACCGTGACCCGGACTCTGTTCGACGACTGGGCGCTGGTGCGGGAGTGGGGCCGGATCGGCCAGCCGGGGACGGTCAGGGAAACGTGGTTTGAGACCGAAACCGCCGCCATCGAGGCAGGCGAGAAGGTCCGCCAACGGAAGGAAAAGCGTGGCTATCGGGCGCTGGTGGATAACGCGGCTTGTGGTAATCACCCGGCTGGGTCAGCCAGAGCAGAGCTAAAACTAATGAAAACGAAGGCAAGGGATACCGCGTGAGTCAAGTCGTCATCGACAACCCCGTCATTAACTCGCCCTTCGAGGAACCGCAGCGGCATTTCCGTTTCGACGACAGCGGCATCACCGACGAGATCGTGGCCGGGCGGCGGCTGAGCACTTATTTCATTCCCATCGCCAAGCCCAAGCTCAAGGGCGCGCAGAAGCAGCAGACCGTGCTGGACTTGAACCTCCAGCACCGGGCCGAAGAGAACAAGCTGATCAACGATCTGCGGGAGCGAGTGGCCCACTGGCGGCAAGCCGGGCGGCCGTACACGACCGCCGTCACCCGGCGCTTGCTGGATTACTGGACTCGGCCGGAACGGGAGCGGCGGCTGTTCTTCTGCCAGATCGAGGCGGTAGAGACGATCGTCTACCTCACCGAGATCGCGCCCCGTCACGACGCCAACCACGGCACGTTCCTTCTGGAACGCCTCCGCCAGGCCAACGCCCAGGCGACCCCGGACGGTCACGCCGCGCTGCTGCGTTACGCCGCCAAGATGGCGACCGGCAGCGGCAAAACGGTCGTGATGGGAATGCTGATCGCCTGGCAGGCACTGAACAAGCTCGCCAACCGCCAGGATCAGCGGTTCTCGGACGCCTTCCTGATCGTGTCGCCGGGGATCACCATCCGCGACCGCCTGCGGGTGTTGTTGCCGAGCGACCCGAACAACTACTACCGGCAACTGGATTTGTTGCCACCCAGCCTGCGGGAGGAACTGGGCCAGGCCAAGGTGGCGATCCTCAACTACCATGCGTTCATCCGCCGCGAGCGCGACAGCGCCGCCTCGCTGACCAAGAAGCTGCTCACTCCCAGCGGCGCGGCCAGCCCGTTTCAGGAGACCGAGGGGCAGATGGTGGCGCGGGCCTGCGCCGACCTGGGCAACAAGAAGAACATCGTGGTGCTGAACGACGAAGCCCACCACTGCTACCACCGCCGCCCGGTGGACGGGGACGAGAAACTGAGCGGCGATGACCTCCAGGAAGCGAAGCAGCGCGAAGAGGAGGCCAAAATCTGGATCGGCGGCCTGGGCGCGGTGCAGAAGAAGCTGGGCGTTCGGGCGGTCTACGATCTGTCCGCCACGCCGTTTTTCCTGCGCGGCTCCGGCTATGACGAAGGGACGCTGTTCCCGTGGGTGACCTCTGACTTCTCGCTCACCGACGCCATCGAGAGCGGCATCGTCAAGGTGCCGCGCGTGCCGGTGGCCGACAATACCGACCAGACCGAGAACCCCACCTACCGCAACCTGTGGGCGCACGTCGGCAAGGACCTGCCCAAGGGCCGGGGCGGCAAGGAGGACGGCCAGCGGGAGCCGGTATTGCCCAAGGAGTTGCAGGGAGCCTTGCACAGCCTGTACAGCCACTACGAGAAGGCGTACCAGCAGTGGCAGGCGCAAGTGCGGGAGTACCCGGCGCTGATGCCGCCCGTGTTCATCGTGGTCTGCAACAACACCCGCTCTTCCAAGCTGGTGTTTGATTACCTGGCCGGCTGGGAGAAACCCCTGCCGGCCCCCGACCCGGCGACCGGCCAGGACTCCGTGCTGGTCCCTGGTCAACTACCGATCTTCAGCAACGTCGAGGACGGGCGCTGGTCCAGCCGCCCCAACACCCTGCTGATCGACAGCCGGCAACTGGAATCCGGCGAGGCGTTGAGCGATGACTTCAAGGCCGTCGCCGCTCGCGAGATCGAGGAGTTCCAGGCCGAGATGCGGGAACGCTACCCTGGCCGTAACGTCGAGGAAGTGACCACCGAGGACCTGCTGCGCGAGGTCATGAACACGGTCGGCAAGCGCCACAAACTGGGCGAGCGCATCAAGTGCGTGGTGTCGGTGTCCATGCTCACCGAGGGCTGGGACGCCAACACCGTGACCCACATCCTCGGCGTGCGGGCGTTCACCACGCAGTTGCTCTGCGAGCAGGTGGTGGGCCGGGCGCTGCGGCGGGTGAGCTACGAGTCGGAAGCGCACACGATCATCGTCCAGGGGGAAACCGTGACCTTCGAGGCGTTCCCGGTGGAATACGCCGAAGTCTACGGGGTACCGTTCGAGTTCATCCCCACTGCCGGCGTCGCCAAGCCCCGCCCGCAACGGAACACCACGCACGTCTGTACGGTGGAGGCGCGGCAGGACGCGCGGATCACCTTCCCAAGATTGAGCGGCTACCGCTACGAACTGGGAGGGGAGACCTTGAGCGCCCAGTTCGCGCCCGCCTGCCGCCTGACGCTGACCACCCGGCAAATCCCGACCGTGGTGGAAAACGCGCCTATCGTCGGCGAGTCCAGCATCCAACGGCTGGACGATCTGAAGCGGCGGCGGCCCAACGAAGTCGCGTTCCTGCTGGCGAAGCTGGTGCTGGAAAAGTATTTCCGCCAGGACGGCGAACCGCGAACCGAACGAGTAAGCGAGCATCGCTTCGACGCCGAGGTGAAGCCGTGGCTGTTTCCCCAGGTGCTGACGATTGCCAAGCGTTGGCTGGCGGAGTGCCTGGACCTGAAGGATGAAACCTTCCCGCAACTGTTGCTACTGATCGAGTTGGCGCACGATGCCGCCGACCGCATCTATCAGGCCATCGTGGCGGCGGACAGCGGTGCCAGTACCCTCAAGCCGATCCTGCAACCCTACAACACCGTGGGCGATACCGACGGGGTGAGCTTCAATACCAGCCGGGCCACCTGGCAGACCAACCACAAGTGCCCGATCTCCCATGTGGTGCTGGACAGCGGTTGGGAGGGGAAGATGGCCCAGGCGCTGGAATATCTGGACGAGATTTACAGCTACGTCAAGAACCACAACCTGGACTTTCGGATTCCGTACACCTTTGAAGGCCAGGAGCACAGCTACCTCCCGGATTTCATCGTGCGGGTGGATGACGGTCACGGCCAGGCGGACCTGTTGAACCTGATCGTCGAAGTCTCCGGCCCACCGCTGCCGGCCAAGGCGGCGAAGACCGCGACGATTCAGAACCTTTGGGTTCCAGCGGTGAATAACAGCGGCCAATTCGGGCGCTGGGCGTTCGTGGAAGTGAAAGACCCGGACAGCGCCATGCGGACGGTTCGGGAGTTCCTGCAAGCCCGATCCGCTCCAACCCGGAAGGCCGCTTGACCATGCCCCCCAAGAAGAAAAATCCCAATTCCGCTCAAACCGTCGCGGTGGACAGCCTCAAGCACACCACCGCCACCCGCACCAACATTCCTACTGAGGAGCTACGGGACTTCGTGGCGGAGGACGAAGCCACGCCCAAGACGATGCGCTATCCCCGCAATCCCGACCTCGACCCGCAACTGGTGTGGAAGGGCAAGGACGAGCAGGACAGCCAGGACTTGGCGGTGCCGGTGGTGCCGGTCTACATCCAGGAGAAGATTCACCCACAGGCGATCATCGAGGACGTGCGGGCCAGCGCCAAACGGGGCCAGGCGGGCACGCTGGACCTGTTCGCTGATTTCAACGGCATCGAGTTTGACCAGTTGATCGAGTTCTACCAGCACAGCCAGCACTGGCAGAACCGGATGATCCTGGGTGATTCCCTGCTGGTGATGACCAGCCTGGCCGAGAAGGAGGGACTCAAGGGCCAGGTGCAGATGATCTACCTCGATCCGCCCTACGGCATCAAGTTTGGCTCCAACTGGCAGGTGTCCACCCGCAAGCGGGACGTGAAGGACGGCAAGGCCGAAGACGCCACCCGCCAGCCGGAGCAGATCAAGGCGTTTCGGGATACTTGGCAACTGGGGATTCATTCCTATCTGGCGTATTTGCGGGATCGGTTGGTGGTAGCGAGGGAACTGTTGACCGAGAGCGGTTCGATCTTCGTGCAGATTGGGGATGAGAATGTACACCTAGTTCGAGCCCTGTTAGACGAGGTGTTTGGGAGCGCTAACTTCGTTAGCCAGATCGTGTTAAAGACAACTTCGGGCGCGGGAAGTCCGAGCGGTGGCACGCTGACTCTAGCTGGAGTCAGCGACTACCTGATCTGGTACGCCAAAGAACTTGATCAGATCAAGTATCGCCAGCTCTACGTTGACAAGTCAGAAGGGGTAACTGCGGCAGCGCTATACAACCGCGTTCGGCTCAGCGACGGCTCGCATCGGCGGGCAACGGCTGCCGCGATGGCAAACCCTGAGGCTCTGCCGCAAGGCGCAAGGCTGTTCCGCCCGGACAACCTCACTAGCCAAAGCTCGCCAGAAAGCGCCACATTCGCGGTGCAGTTTAGGGAGCACTCGATCAAGCCTGGGAAGGGCGGTTGGAAAACCAACCAAAGCGGGATGTCAAAGCTGATCGCAGCGGACCGCCTGTGGCTCACTGAGAACTCAACCCTGCAGTACGTTCGTTTTCTCGATGACTTTCCGGTGATGCCTTACAACAATGTTTGGACCGATGTCGGAACAGGTAGCTTCACCGATGAGAAGGTATACGTTGTCCAGACCAATGCGAAAATCATCGAACGCTGCCTCCTCATGACCACCGACCCCGGCGACCTCGTTCTCGACCCCACTTGCGGCAGCGGCACCACCGCCTATGTCGCCGAACAATGGGGCCGGCGCTGGATTACTTGCGACACCTCCCGCGTGGCCCTCGCCCTGGCCCGCACCCGCCTGATGGCCGCCCGCTATCCCTATTACTACTTGGCGGATTCCGAGGACGGTATCAAAAAGCAAATGGAAGTGACCGGCAAGATTCCCCTAGCCGAAGTGAAGCCCCAGGGCGACCTGCGCAAGGGCTTTGTCTACAAAACCGTCCCGCATGTCACCCTCAAGGCCATCGCCAACAACAGCGAGATTGACGACATCCACGCCCGCTGGCAGGAGAAGCTGGAACCCCTCCGGGCGGAATTGAACGCCCTGCTCAAACAGCAGTGGCCAGAGTGGGAGATTCCGCGCGAGGCCGGCGAGAAGTGGCCCGCCCAGGCCGGGGAGTTGCTGGCCCAATGGTGGGAGTATCGCCGCCAGCGCCAGCGGGAGATTGACGACTCCATCGCCCGCAACGCCGACACCGAGACGCTCTACGATCAGCCTTACGAGGACAAGAAGCGGGTGCGGGTGACCGGCCCGTTCACCGTGGAAAGCCTGTCCCCGCATCGGGTGCTGTCCACCGACGAGGAACGGCCCGCGTCGGAAACGACCGCCAAGAGTGAAGCCGCCAGCGGCCAGTTCGAGACCATGATCCTCGACAACCTGCGCAAGGCCGGGGTGCAGAACACCATCAAGAACGAGCGGTTGAAGTTCGATGCCCTGGAACCGTTCGCCGGCGCCTGGCTTCACGCGGCGGGCGAGTACACGGAGAAGGAGGGGACGGTGAAGCGGGTGGCGGTGTCCATCGGCCCGGAACACGGCACGGTCGGCCCGGAGCAGGTGAAGGAAGCGGCCAAGGAAGCAGTGCGGGGGATCGGCTTTGACCTGCTGATCGTCTGCGGCTTCGCCTTCGATCCGCATGTCTCCGAGGAAGCGAAACGCTACGGCAAGCTCACCGTGCTCCCCGCCAAGATGAATCCCGACCTGGCGATGGGTGAGGAGCTGCTCAAGAAGACCGGCAGCGGCAACCTGTTCATGATCTTCGGCGAGCCGGACATCCAGCCGGTAGACCCCAAGACCGGGCAGATCAAACCCGGCGCGGACGGCAAGATACAGATCGAGATCAAGGGCCTCGACATCTACGATCCCACGACCGGGCAGATTCGCAGTAACTCCACCGCCGACATCGCCTGTTGGTTCATCGACACCAACTACAACGGCGAGAGCTTCTTCGTGCGCCACGCCTATTTCACTGGCGGCGACCAACCGTATGAGAAGCTGCAACGGGCGCTCAAGGCCGAGGTGGATGAAGCCGCCTGGGCGGAACTGTACGCCACCAAGAGCCGCCCGTTTGACCGGCCCGACACGGGCAAGATCGCCGTGAAGGTGATCAATCACTACGGGGATGAGGTGTTGAAGGTGTTTGGGGTGGAGTGAAGAACTGTGAGTTTTGAATCTCTTATTTGCATAATCATTGATTTTAGGGAGCGATAATGAAAAACGTTATTGATATAGTTTGCAAGATAAATGAGAATGTTGCAGATATAATTCTTCGTGAATTAGAAAAAAATGGTGAACTGACTATTGAGGAAGTGGCTAAGCTCTTACCGAAGAAGTATAAAGATCATCGTGATTTTTATATTTTTGCGAGCCTTGTTGCAGAAGGACTAATAGATGATCCATTTCTAGTTGAATCTGACAGTCCAAATCCTAACAAAAACAAGACCCAGCTTCTGGCACGCAAATATTTTGCTATGAGCACTGCGGATAAGTCTGTGACTTATGAAGGTCATACGTGGTCTATTCATGGAGGTAAAGAAACTTTAAGAGGTCAAAAGGTTGCACTATCTGGAAAGGGAAGCTTGTATCTTAGGGAGTCAAGATCAAAACGGTGTGACCGTATTTTTTCTCTTATTTCAGGAATAATTGTGGGCATTATTGTTGCAATTGTAGCTGCTCATATACGTAGGACAGTTGGTTCATAGCTTATTGGTTTTACGAATATTTTTATAAAAACATTCTCATAGCGAGGTATCAATGTATGATTAGCTGGGCTAACAGTAATAGTGGGTTTCTCTTAGTAGTGTTGACCATGGTCTACACAATAACAACAATTATAATTTTGCTTGTTACAAATAAATCAAACCAATTAGCCCGTCAGAGCTTAGCGCAAGCTGTCGACCTAGAAAGGTCTCGTGTTCGACCCTATCTATCTATGACAATAAAAATTGTCACTAAAGGTGGCAAGAATGAAGAACCTGGGCTTCCTTACGCATATTTATTTTTAACTAATCATGGTTTGTCACAGGCATATGATGTCAAAGTAGAAATAACACCTTTAATTTATTCAGAAGTAAGTATAAAGGGTAATAAGATTAAAAAGGTTCCTTATTTCATAGAAAATATAACATCAAATATTGCGCCTGGTGTAACGATAACTGATTCGATTGGATTTACCGCAAATATATATGAGAGATATGAAAAACCACTATTTAATGGAACTATTGCATATTCTGATGCGGCTGGAATCAAGTATCTTGATAAGTTTTTTATTGACTTTATTGCAATGTCTAATGCAACGCCTTTTTATGATAAGAATGAAAAAAATATGATTTAGCTGTATTGAAAGGAGCCTTGATGCTCGACAAACTCATCAGCGGCGGCCAGACCGGCGTGGACCGGGCGGCCCTGGATGTGGGGCTGGCCCTGGGCCTGCCGGTCGGCGGCTGGTGCCCGAAGGGCCGGCGGGCCGAGGATGGGCGGATTCCCAACCGCTACCCGCTGGTGGAGACGCCGGAGCGCAACTACCAGACCCGCACCCGGCGCAACATCGAGGATTCGGACGGCACGCTGATCCTGAACTTGGGCACGCTGGACGGCGGGACGGCGCTCACCGTGGCGCACGCCCGCCAGATCGGCAAGCCGTACCTGGTGGTGGCGCTGGAAGCAGGGATTGAACCGGCCACGTTCCGGGAGTGGCGGGCGGCCCACCACATCGCCGTGCTGAACGTCGCCGGCCCGCGCGAGAGCAAACGGCCGGGGGTGTATGCGGCGGCGATTCATTGCCTGGAGGCATTGCTGCGGGGAGCGGCCTAGCCTGCGTGTTTTGGCCGTCTCTGGGTCGCGGAGTACGCTATGGTCAGGTTATCGACAGCATCCCGCTTGAGGTCAATCTATGCTCCTGGTCCGAGTCCGGCTAGCTCCAAGTCCCATTCACGGCATCGGTGTGTTCGCTGTCGATCCCATCCCCAGCGGCACTGAGGTCTGGCGCTTCACACCGGGTCTCGATCTGGATCTCGATCCGAGCGTGCTCGACGCCCAGCCTCCGCTCGCTCACGAGAGCCTGCTCCACTACGGTTATATCGATCTGCGGCTCCACCGCTACATCCTCGGGTGCGATGAAGTGCGATTTTTCAACCACAGCGACACGCCAAACGTCATGCCCGACTTCACGCTGGACCGTTACGGCGTCTACAGCGCTGCACACGACATCGCGGCGGGGGAGGAAATCACGGTGAACTACGAGTTGTTAGATGTAGCGACCTGCAATCGAAAACCGGCAAACCTGCAATCGTGCGTGTTTTTCAACCGACATTATCTGCAACTGATGGACGCGCAAACCGACATTAGTTGCAACTGAACCTGCAATCAGCCGGGTCGAACCTGCAATCATCGTCGTGAAACCGACATTATTTGCAACTGAAACGGCGTCCAGAAACTCATCTGATCGTGCCGAAGATAGACGTTGTTTTCTGGACTGTGTTTCTGGACAGCAGCACGCCACGCCAGACGTTGAGCGGGTTGCGACGGGTATAGCGTCCAACAAACGTTCGGTT